>LFFM01002901.1_pt1 | contig 11030 bp, 21 predicted proteins | sample 643131 | NCBI WGS metagenome assembly LFFM01 (sample SAMN03777445, study PRJNA286221) | soda lake metagenome | biome: soda lake; feature: Kulunda steppe; material: water; isolation source: sample Tc-Br brine of Tanatar trona crystallizer | place: Russia: Kulunda steppe | collected 2011-07
AGCGCTACCGCCTGATTGACTTCAAGCGGAACAAAACCGGGGTGCCGGGCAAGGTCGAACGACTCGAGTACGACCCGAATCGTTCCGCGAATATCGCTCTGGTACTTTATCAAGACGGCGAGAGAAGGTATATTATCGCGCCTCGTGGCGTTGAACCTGGCTCGCCGATCCAGAGCGGGCGCGACGCCGCCATCAAGCCGGGCAACGCCCTGCCGCTGCGCAACATCCCGGTCGGTACGCAGGTGCACTGCGTCGAGCTCAAGCCCGGTAAGGGGGCGCAGCTCGCCCGCTCAGCCGGTGCCAGCGTGCAGATCGTCGCCCGCGAAAGCGGTATGGCGACCCTGCGCCTTCGCTCAGGCGAGATGCGCCGCGTTCCCGCCGACTGCATGGCGACGGTGGGCGAGGTTGGTAACGCCGAGCACAGCCTGCGCAACCTCGGCAAGGCGGGCGCCAAGCGCCACCTGGGCGTGCGTCCGACCGTCCGTGGTGTCGCCATGAACCCGGTTGATCACCCGCACGGCGGCGGCGAGGGCCGCACCGCAGGCGGGCGTCACCCGGTCTCGCCGTGGGGTATGCCCACCAAGGGGCATAAGACCCGCAAGAACAAGCGCACCGATAAGTACATCGTGCGCCGACGGAAGCGTTGAGGGGTAAAGAATCGTGCCACGCTCGACCAAGAAAGGGCCGTTCATCGACCACCACCTGCTGAAGAAGGTGGAAGAGGCGAATGCCAACAACAGCAAGCGGCCGATCAAGACCTGGTCGCGTCGCTCGGTGGTGATGCCGGATATGGTCGGGCTCACCATCGCCATCCACAACGGGCGCCAGCATGTTCCCGTGCTGATCAACGAGAACATGGTTGGCCACAAGCTGGGCGAGTTTGCGGCGACGCGTACCTTCCGCGGCCACGCCGCGGACAAGAAGTCGAAGCGATAACGGGAGCGCGCCATGGAGACCCAAGCAAAACTGCGTTTCTCGCGTGTCTCGCCGCAAAAGGCCCGGCTTGTTGCCGATCAGATTCGCGGGCTGCCGGTGGACGACGCGCTGCGGACCCTCGAGTACAGCCCGCGCAAGGCCGCGGAGATCGTGCGCAAGGTGCTCGAGTCGGCGGTTGCGAACGCAGAGCACAATGATGGTGCCGACATCGACGAGCTGCGCGTAGCGCGGATCATGGTCGATGAGGGCCCGACGATGAAGCGAATTCAGCCGCGCGCCAAAGGGCGTGCCAACCGAATCCTCAAGCGGACCAGCCACATTACCGTGGCGGTCGCCGAGGACTGAAGCGGATCAAGCGAGAGAGGCCGGCATGGGAAACAAGACCCATCCCACGGGGTTTAGGCTGGGCGTCACCGAAGACTGGCGTTCCATGTGGTACGCCGATAGCGCGAACTTCGGCAAGTACCTCAACACCGACCTGGAGGTGCGGGAGTTCATTCGTGAGCGCCTGAAGAACGCCTCCGTGAGTCGCATCCAGATCGAGCGCCCGGCGAAGAACGCCCTGGTTACGATCCATACCGCCCGCCCGGGCATCGTGATCGGCAAGAAGGGTGAGGACATCGATCGGCTTCGCGGTGAGGTGGCGGCCCGGATGGGCGTGCCGGTGCACATCAATATCGAGGAGATCCGCAAGCCGGAGGCCGACGCCAACCTGGTGGCCGAGGGCATCGCCGGGCAGCTGGAGCGCCGCGTCATGTTCCGGCGGGCCCTCAAGCGGGCTGTCGGCAACGCCCAGCGCGTCGGCGCCCAGGGGATCAAGGTGCAGGTTTCGGGGCGGCTGAACGGCTCCGAGATCGCCCGGACCGAGTGGTATCGCGAGGGCCGCGTGCCGCTGCACACCCTCCGTGCCGACATCGACTACGGCTTTGCCGAGGCGATGACGACGTACGGCGTCATCGGTGTGAAGGTCTGGATCTTCAAGGGCGAGATCATCGACACCGACAACGAAGGGGCCCCTGCCGAGCGCGTCAAGCGCGCCGCGGCTGCCCAGGGCTGAGCGGACGGGAGCGCGTAAGCGATGTTACAGCCGAAACGGACCAAGTACCGCAAGAAGCAAAAGGGCCGCTGCTCGGGCCTCGCGACCCGCGGTGATCGCGTGAGCTTCGGCGAGTTCGGCCTCAAGGCAACCACTCGCGGACCCATCACCTCGCGGCAGATCGAGGCCGCGCGGCGTGCGATCAACCGCTACATCCGCCGCGGCGGCAAGATCTGGATCCGGGTCTTCCCGGATAAGCCGGTCACTGAAAAGCCGCTCGAGGTCCGGATGGGCAAGGGCAAGGGCAACGTGGATCACTGGTGCGAGCCGATCGCGCCCGGTCGCGTCCTCTATGAGATCGAGGGCGTGTCCGAGGAAGTCGCCCGCGAGGCCTTCCGGCGCGCGGCGGCGAAGCTGCCGGTGAAGACCACCTTCGTGAACCGGACGGTGATGTGATGAAGGCGAGCGAGCTGCGCGAAAAGAAAACCGAGGAACTCGAGAACGAGCTGCTCGAGCGCCGCAAGGAACAGTTCAATCTGCGGATGCAGAAGGCCAGCGGTCAGCTGGCCCGGACCGATCAGCTCGGCAAGGTGCGCCGCGACGTCGCGCGCATCAAGACCGTGCTCAACGAGCGTAAGCGTGCGGAGCGGCAGGCATGAGTGAAGAGAAAAACACCCGCACCGTGAACGGGCGCGTGGTCAGCAACAAGATGGACAAGACCCTCACCGTGCTGGTCGAGCGCCGCGTGAAGCACCCGCTGTACGGCAAGTTCATCCGGCGGTCGACCAAGCTCCACGCCCACGATGAGCAAAACGAGGGGCGCGAAGGCGACTGGGTCTCCATCCAGGAGTGCCGTCCGCTGTCGAAGAACAAGACCTGGCGGCTGGTGAAGGTGCTGGAGCGGGCCGCGAGCTAAGCGCGCGGAAGTGCCCCGCAAGGGGGCGAGCAAGAACAAGAGCGGGTGAAGCGTCATGATCCAGATGGAAAGCCTCCTCAAAGCGGCGGACAACAGCGGCGCCCGGCAGGTGCAGTGCATCAAGGTGCTGGGCGGCTCCAAGCGCCGCTATGCGGGGATTGGTGATATCGTCAAGGTCAGCGTCAAGGACGCGATCCCGCGGGGGCGCGTCAAAAAGGGCGAGGTCTACAACGCTGTAGTCGTCCGCAGCAAGCGAGGCGTGCGCCGGGCCGACGGGTCGAAGATCCGTTTTGACGGCAACGCGGCGGTGCTGCTGAACAACAATCTGCAGCCGATCGGCACGCGTGTCTTTGGCCCGGTGACCCGTGAGCTGCGCAACGAGCGCTTCATGCGGATCATTTCCCTGGCGCCCGAAGTACTGTAGGCGAGGTCATCATGCGCAAGATTCGTACGGGCGACGAGGTCATCGTCATCGCCGGAAAAGACAAGGGGCGTCGTGGCCGGGTGTCCCGGGTGATCCCCGACAAGGACCGCGTTGTCGTCGAGAACGTCAACATGGTCAAGCGGCACACGCGCGGGAACCCGATGCAGGGCACCACCGGCGGGATTATCGAGAAGGAGGCACCGATCCACATCTCGAATGTGGCGATCTACAACCCCGAGACGGAGCAGGCCGATCGCGTCGGCGTCCGCTGGGAGGGGGATCGCAAGGTGCGTTATTTCAAGTCCAACCAGCAGCTGATTGACGCCTGAGGGGGCTGGAATGGCGACGTTGCGAAAGCTTTATCAGGAAGAGGTCACTCCGGCCCTGCAGGAGCGATTCGGGTACCAGAACGTGATGCAGGTGCCCCAGCTGCAGAAGATCGTGATCAACATGGGGCTGGGTGAGGCCACCAAGGATAAGAAGATCCTGGAGGCCGCGCAGGAGGACCTGGCCAAGATCAGCGGGCAGAAGCCGATCGTCACGCGGGCGCGCAAGTCCGTGGCGGGCTTCAAGATCCGTGAGGGCTGGCCGATCGGCTGCAAGGTCACGCTGCGCCGCGAGCGGATGTACGAGTTCCTCGAGCGCTTCATCCACGTGGCGGCCCCGCGGGTCCGCGACTTCCGTGGGTTCTCGCCGCGGTCGTTTGACGGGCGCGGTAACTACAACCTCGGTATCCGGGAGCAGCTGATCTTCCCGGAGATCGACTACGACGAAATCGATCGGGTGCGCGGCATGGACATCACGGTGTCCACCACCGCTCGCACCGACGCGGAAGGGAAGGCCCTGCTCGAAGGGTTCGGCTTCCCCTTCCGGACCTAACGTCCAGAGGAGCAGCGCAGATGGCCAAGAACTCCATGGTTGAGCGCGACCGAAAGCGCCGCAAGCTGGCACAGAAGTACGCTGCCAAGCGCGAGCGGCTCAAGGCGATTATCGACAGCCCTGAGTCGAGCGTCGAGGAGCGCTTCGAAGCGCAGCTCAAGCTACAGCAGATCCCGCGCAACGCCAGCCCCGTGCGCCAGCGTAACCGCTGCGCCAAGTCGGGCCGGCCGCGGGGGTATTACCGCAAGTTCGGGCTGGCCCGCAATGAGCTGCGTCGGGCGGCCATGAACGGCGAGATCCCGGGCCTGACCCTCTCGAGCTGGTAAGGGGATAGACGATGAGCATGACCGATCCCATTGCCGACATGCTGACCCGGGTACGGAACGCGCACCACGCCGAGAAGGCGGACGTGCGTATGCCGTCCTCGAAGCTCAAGCGGGCGATTGCCGCCGTCCTCCAAGAGGAGGGCTACATCGAGGGTTACCGCGAGGTCGGGGAAGAGAAAAAGCCGGTCCTGGAGGTCACGCTCCGGTACCACGAGGGTCAGCCGGCAATCCGCGAAATCCAGCGTTACAGCCGGCCGGGTCTGCGGGTCTACCGCGGTCGTGACGAGCTGCCGCGCGTGCGCAACGGGCTGGGCACCGCCATTATCTCCACGTCCAAGGGCGTGATGAGCGATGGTCAGGCCCGCGCGCAGGGGCACGGCGGCGAGGTACTCTGCTGGGTCTTCTAGACAGGACGGGCAATCATGTCGAGAGTCGCAAAGGCACCCGTGGAGGTCCCCTCCGGCGTGGAGGTGACGCTCCAGGGTAACGACATTCAGGTCAAGGGCCCCAAGGGCCAGATGGCGTGGCGCTGCCACCGCCTGGTTTCTCTGAATCAGGAGGACGGCACGCTCACCTTCGAGCCCCGGCAGCAGAGCACCCGCGCGGTGGCGCTGACCGGTACGACGCGGGCCCTGGTGAGCAACATGGTGATCGGCGTCAGCGAGGGATTCGAGCGTCGCCTCGAACTCAAGGGCGTCGGGTACCGGGCGCAGGTCCAGGGCAACACCCTGCACCTCACGCTCGGGTTCTCGCACCCGGTGTACCACGAGATCCCCGAGGGCGTAACGATCGAGTGCCCCTCGCAGACGGAGGTCGTGGTCAAGGGCGCCGACAAGCAGCAGGTTGGCCAGGTGGCCGCCCAGATCCGAGGCTATCGCCCGCCGGAGCCCTACAAGGGCAAGGGTGTACGCTACGCCGACGAGCGGGTGGTCCTCAAAGAAGCCAAGAAGAAGTAGGCGGTGGGGACGAAGATGGACAAGAACACAGCACGCATGCGGCGCGCGCGCAAGAGCCGCGGGCGCATCCGCGACGCCGGTGCCTACCGGCTCTCGGTCCACCGCACGCCGCGCCATATCTACGCACAGGTGCAGCAGCCGGACGGCGCGAAGACCCTGGCGGCTGCTTCCACGGTGGAGCCCTCCCTGCGTCAGCGCAGCGAGGGGACCGGCAACGTGAGCGCCGCCCAAGAGGTGGGTCGGCTGATCGCCGAGCGCGCCAAGGCGGCCGGCGTCGAGCAGGTGGCATTCGATCGTGCCGGCTACCAGTACCACGGCCGCGTGCAGGCGCTGGCCGAGGCCGCGCGTGAAGCCGGACTGAAGTTTTAGGCTAGGGGCTAAGAAGCTATGGCGAACGGTGAACAAACCGGCGCGGACGGGCTCCGCGAAAAGCTGATCACGATCAACCGCGTGGCGAAGGTGGTCCAGGGCGGCCGCCAGTTCGGCTTCACGGCGCTGACCGTGGTCGGTGACGGCGAGGGGCGAGTCGGGTTCGGTTACGGCAAGGCCCGCGAGGTCCCCGCAGCGATCCAGAAGGCAATGGAGCGGGCGCGCGGCGGGATGCGCACCGTGCCGCTGGATGGCCCGACCCTGCGCTACCCGGTGACCCACTTCCACGGGTCGAGCAAGGTCTTCATGAAGCCGGCCTCGCCGGGTACCGGCATTATCGCCGGCGGCGCCATGCGCGCGGTCTTCGAGGTGCTCGGCGTGCAGGACGTGCTGGCCAAGTCGGTGGGCTCGCGCAACCCGATCAACGTGGTGCGCGCCACGGTCGACGGGCTGGCCTCGATGGACTCCCCCGAGGCAGTCGCTGCCCGGCGGGGCAAGAGTGTCGAAGAGATTACGGGCTGATCATGGCTAACCAGAAGAAGCTCCAGGTAACGCTGCGGCGCAGCGTCCACGGCCGGCTGCAGAAGCACCGCCAGTGCGTGCGCGGCCTCGGCCTGCGCCGGATGCACCAGACCGTCCTGGTCGACGACACCCCGGAGAATCGCGGAATGATCCGGAAGGTGTCCTATATGCTGGAAGTTCAGGAGGCGTAAATGCGGCTCAATCAACTGTTGCCGAGCCCGGGCAGCCGGCCGGAGGCCAAGCGCGCCGGACGCGGTGCGGGCAGCGGCCTGGGCAAGACGGCCGGTCGCGGTCACAAGGGTCAGCACAGCCGCAGTGGCGGCTTCCACAAGGTCGGCTTCGAAGGCGGCCAGATGCCGCTGCAGCGCCGGGTGCCGAAGTACGGCTTCTCCTCGCAGAAAAGCCTGCGTACCGCGGAGGTTCGCCTCCACGAGATCGCCCGCGTCGACGGTGATACGGTGGACCTTTCGGCGCTGCACAAGGCCGGCGTCGTGCGCAAGAACATGCGCTACGTCAAGGTTATCGCCTCGGGCACCATCGACCGCGCAGTGACCGTGCGTGGCGTCAAGGTGACCCAGGGCGCCCGCAAGGCGATCGAGGCGGCCGGCGGCCAAGTCGTCGAGGAGGGTTAAGTTGGGACGTCCAGGTGGTGCCGCAGGGGCCCTCGGTGGGATGGGACGTCTCACCGAGGTTCGTCAGCGTCTGCTTTTCGTACTGCTCGCGCTGATCATCTACCGCATCGGTACCCACATCACGATCCCGGGTATCGATCCGGCGGCGCTCGAGCAGATGGTCGAGCAGCAGCGCGGCACCATCCTGGAGATGTTCAACATGTTCGCCGGCGGGGCGTTGGAGCGACTCTCCATCTTCGCCCTCGGCGTCATGCCCTATATCTCGGCGGCGATCATCATGCAGCTGCTCACGGCGGTGGTGCCGTCGCTCGAGCGGCTGAAGAAGGAGGGGGAGGCCGGCCGGCGCAAGATCACGCAGTACACGCGCTACGGCACGCTCGGGCTGGCCACCTTCCAGGGCATCGGCATCAGTATCGCGCTGCAGGGGCAGGGTGTGGCCGCCATGCCCGGGCCGGCGTTTGTATTTATCTCCACGGTGACCCTGGCCACCGGCGTGATCTTCTTGATGTGGCTTGGTGAGCAGATCACCGAGCGGGGCATCGGCAACGGTATCTCGATCATCATCTTCGCCGGCATCGTCGCCGGCCTGCCCGGCGCGCTGGGTGGCACGCTCGAACTGCAGCGTACCGGCGAGCTGGGTACCGCGACGATCCTGCTGCTGCTGATCATGGCCGCGGCGGTGACCGCGTTCATTGTCTTCATCGAGCGGGGGCAGCGGCGGATCACCGTGCAGTACGCCAAGCGCCAGCAAGGGCGCAAGATGTACGCCGCGCAGCAGAGCCACCTGCCGCTGAAGCTGAACATGGCGGGCGTGATCCCGCCGATCTTCGCCTCGAGCATCATTCTCTTCCCGGCCACGGTCGGGCAGTGGTTCGGCGATGCCGAGGGGCTGGGCTTTATCGGCGACATCGCCGCGACGCTCTCGCCGGGGCAGCCGATCTATGTGGCGCTTTACGCCGCGGCGATCATCTTCTTCTGCTTCTTCTACACGGCGCTGGTGTTCAACTCGCGGGACACCGCCGACAACCTGAAGAAGTCGGGGGCGTTCATCCCCGGGATCCGTCCCGGCGAGCAGACCTCCCGGTACATCGATCAGGTGCAGAGCCGGCTCACTTTCGTCGGTGCGCTCTACATCACCGCCGTCTGCCTGATGCCGGAGTTCCTGATCCTGTACTGGAACGTGCCGTTCTACTTCGGCGGCACCTCGCTGCTGATCAGCGTCATCGTGGTCATGGACTTCATGGCGCAGCTGCAGTCGCACCTGGTCTCGCACCAGTACGAGCCGCTGATGAAGAAGGCCAACCTCAAGGGGCACACCCGGCCTGGCGGCGGGATGCTGCGCTGAATCGATAAAACTGGCTGCGGGGTGGCATCCGGGCGCGCGGACTGGTATCCTTTCGCGCCTTTGGGTCGCCCGTGAGCGGCCGCGCTCGGAGTATTGGAGAGACGACCATGAAAGTCAGGGCATCGGTCAAGCGGATTTGCCGCAACTGCAAGATCGTGAAGCGGCGCGGGACCGTGCGGGTCATCTGCACGGAGGCGCGGCACAAGCAACGCCAGGGCTGAATCCGGACCGGCGAGCACCGGCGGATCGACCCGGCACCCAACAAGCGCGAATCACGGGAGAGTTGGCCCCATGGCCCGAATCGCAGGAATCAACATACCGACACACAAGCACGCGTGGGTCGCGCTGACCTCGATCTACGGGATCGGCCGCACGCGTGCCCTGAGCATCTGTGAGGCGGCCGGCGTGCCGCATGACCGGCGCGTCCGCGATCTCAATGACGCCGAGGTCGAGGCGCTGCGGCAGGAAGTCGGCAACTACGTTATCGAGGGCGATCTGCGCCGCTCGGTGGCGATGGACATCAAGCGCCTGATGGACCTCGGCTGTTACCGGGGCATGCGGCACCGCCGCGGCCTGCCGGTGCGTGGGCAGCAGACGCAGACCAACGCGCGTACGCGCAAGGGTCCGCGTCGGGGCCCCGCCAGCCGCTGATCGGGTAGGCAACATTCAACGCGTGGGCCGGATCGGCACCGCGTTCGGAGCGAACACGGGAACAGAGACCTATGGCGAAGGCATCCAGCCGCGGTGGCGGCAAGAAGAAAGTCAAGCGCACAGTCAGTGATGGTGTCGCGCACATCAACGCGACCTTCAACAACACGCTGATCACCATCACCGACCGGCAGGGCAACGCGTTGTCCTGGGCGAGCGCCGGCGGCAGCGGCTTCAAGGGGTCGCGCAAGAGCACGCCCTTCGCTGCCCAGGTGGCGTCGGAGACCGCCGCGCGTGCCGCGCAGGATTACGGTCTCAAGAACCTGGAGGTTCGCGTCAAGGGGCCTGGCCCCGGGCGCGAGTCCGCCGTGCGTGCGCTCAACGCGGTCGGGTACCGGATCACCAACATTTCCGACGTCTCGCCCATCCCGCACAACGGTTGCCGGCCGCCCAAGAAGCGGCGGGTCTGAGGAGGAAGCGCTCGCCATGGCGAAGTATATTGGTCCCAAGTGCAAACTGGCGCGCCGCGAGAAAACCGACCTGTTCCTGAAGAGCGGCGTCCGGTCGATCGACACCAAGTGCAAGCTCGAGCAGCCACCGGGGCAGCACGGGCAGCGCCGCGGCGGCCGCATGTCCGACTACGGCCTTCAGCTGCGTGAGAAGCAGAAGGTCCGTCGCATGTACGGCATCATGGAGCGGCAGTTCCGCAACTACTACAAGGAAGCCGCCCGCCGTAAGGACGCCACCGGCACCGCGCTGCTGCAGCTGCTCGAGAGCCGCCTGGACAACGTCTGCTACCGGATGGGTTTTGGCAGCACCCGCGCGGAGGCGCGGCAGCTGGTCAATCACCGCGGCATCCTGGTCAACGGCCGGGTGGTTAACATCCCGTCGTACCAGGTCAAGCCGGGCGACACCGTCTCCGTCAAGGAGAAGGCCAAGAGCCAGCTGCGCATTCAGGCCGCCCTCGAGCTGGCGCAGCAGAACGGCTGGGCGCCCTGGGTCGACGTCGACGCCACCAAGATGGAAGGCGTCTTCAAGCAGGCCCCGGACCGCGCCGATCTGTCTCAGGAAATCAACGAATCGCTGATCGTCGAGCTGTACTCGAAGTAACAGCCGCAACTGCAAGGTGTCGTCCATGAAGGGGTACCTGAAGGACTTTCTCAAGCCGCGCTCGGTCGAGATCGAGCCGCTCTCGGACAACCGTGCCAAGGTCGTCCTGGAGCCGCTGGAGCGGGGCTTTGGCCACACGCTGGGCAACGCCCTGCGGCGGCTGCTGCTCTCGTCGATGCCCGGGACCGCGGTCACCGAGGTGGAGATCGAGGGCGTCCAGCACGAGTACACGGCGGTCGAGGGCATCCACGAAGACACCGTGGATATCCTGCTCAACCTCAAGGATCTCGCCGTGCGGCTCAACGAGCGCGACTCGGTGACGCTCAGCGTCGAGAAGCAGGGGCCAGGCGCCGTGACGGCGGCGGACATCGCCACCGACCACGACGTGGAGATCAAGAACCCGGATCTTCACATCGCTACGATCACGCACGAGCAGCCGTTCAAGGCGTCGCTGAAGATCGAGCGGGGGCGTGGCTACCTGCCGGTCACCGCGCGCGAAGAAGAGGACACCCGCACCATCGGCCACCTGGCCCTGGATGCGAGCTTCAGCCCGGTGCGCCGCGTCTCGTACGCGGTCGAGAGTGCGCGTGTCGAGCAGCGTACCGACCTCGACAAGCTGGTCCTCGATGTCGAGACCAACGGCGTGGTCACGCCCGAGGAGGCGGTCAAGTTCGCCGCCAGCCTGCTGCGTGATCAGCTTTCGGTCTTCATCGACCTCGAAGGCGGGCTGCTGGAGGCCGGCGAAGAGCAGGAGGAGCCGGAGATCGATCCCGTCCTGCTGCGCCCGATCGACGACCTGGAGCTCACCGTCCGCTCGGCCAACTGCCTCAAGGCGGAGAGCATCCACTACGTCGGCGACCTGGTCCAGCGCACCGAGGTTGAGCTGCTCAAGACGCCGAACCTCGGCAAGAAGTCGCTCAACGAGATCAAG
>LFFM01002902.1_pt1 | contig 11030 bp, 8 predicted proteins | sample 643131 | NCBI WGS metagenome assembly LFFM01 (sample SAMN03777445, study PRJNA286221) | soda lake metagenome | biome: soda lake; feature: Kulunda steppe; material: water; isolation source: sample Tc-Br brine of Tanatar trona crystallizer | place: Russia: Kulunda steppe | collected 2011-07
AGCGACGTGGCAGAGACGTGGGCTTGATCCGCCATCGCAGTTGCAGTCGGTGCTTGGTGGTAGAGAAATAGAATCACCGTGAGAGACATCTCTACCGGCCGATTCTCATTTCCGCTATCCAACTACTTGTCACCAATTCGCCTCGTCGGAACTTTTCTTCTGTGAATGCCTCAAAGCCGGACATGATTTCTCCGTGCCTCTTTTCCGTGATAATATCAGCCTTTGACTCCTCTTGCACGACATTATCTGGACTGTTCCCTTCGACGACAGCTTCCAGCTGTCGTCTGGCATTTTTTGTGTCCTTGTCAACGACCATGATGTTCACTATTAGATATCGGATCTGATTTTCAATATCAAGCGGGCCATGTAATGGTGTCTCGTTGACAATCCGGTCTGCATAAACGTTCCTTGGTGGCTCAAGGATGATATTATTCTCGTCCAGAATGGCGACTACGGCCTCCTGCTTGCTCATTTCTTCTCCTTTGTATCTGATCGACATACGAAATGTTTGAACGATTTACTTATAAATGTCTGCCCTCAGTAAGTGCTTTTCACAGCTTACACGCACATCCGCTTCAACATGAGTCTCAGACGTTTGGATACAGAAATCAACGTTTATTACAAGACCATTTACCGGCGCATTGAACACTTCCTGCGAGTGCTGGACGCGCCTCGGCTACAGCTCAAAAGTTCGATTGAGATAGACGAGGTTCACGTGAATATCTGCGAGAGCCACACGTCGCTGGCGCGACAGTAACTCTCGTTGGCATCGGAGCGTCTCCAAAGATAGACTCACACCGCATCTCCGAGTGTTTCACCCTCGCCGTGAGGTGTCCCGAAAAACGAGGAAAAGCGTTCAAAATTATCTTCGAAACTACGCAATGATTGACCAACAATCTACGCCACAAGAGCGTCACCTGTTTTCTGATGTCCAACCCACAAGTCATCCAAAAATAAAGAACTGCCTCTGGTTACAGTCTGCAAGCAGTCACTTCCCTGATTACAGGGAGCCAAGAGGAATTCTGAGAATTTACCGCTTCTACAAAATTGAAGCGTGTCAGAGAAAGGTCCTCGTAGGGGTCGAACAGCAGCCAATAGAGGGAGCACACGTACCGTGATTAGTAGCAACGTGTGTGAAATCCGTTAGGGGACCGGTGAAACATTCAGAGTTGTATCTTGCGCTCAGTATGATTCAGTAAGACTAAATCTGATTGTATCTGATTTATATCATTAACAAGGGGATTTCAGCTGTTTACACTTAGCTACACACCGACCGGCAAGTGAAAGGTAACCACGCTCCCCCGGGGTTCGTTGTCTTCTATTGTCAGCTCTCCGCCGAGTGTTGTTGTAATCCACTCTATCAACCACAACTCAATACCGAGACTGTGACTCAGCGGCGTCTCCTCACCCGACTTGATCGCCTGCGCTTCAATGTTTGGAATCCCAGGTCCATTGTCAGCGACACGTATCCGGAATTGGTTGGAGTCCGGATCTTGCTCAGTTGTGATCGTGACTTCAGCTGGTGATCGACCAGTGTGTTCGATTGCGTTTGTGACGGCCTCACCCATGGCAGTTTTAAACAACTCTGCGTTCCGAACCTCAATACACCCGTTGTCCTCAATTGTACAGGAGATGTCTGCGTCTGGATACTGTCGCTGATACGTGTCGACAAGGGATCTAACATCAAGCTGATCCCACGTCTCGTGAGTGTCAGCGGGGTCCCATATTGAGCGGATATCGGCGGTCTTCTCAGCGATCTTTTGCATCGATTCAGCTTGGTCTCGAATCGCCGCAACCGACTCTTGGCGCGCCTCTGGATCAAGCCCCTCGTCTTCCAACAGTTCTGCGTGTCCATCGATTGTATTGACGGAGTTCCGCAAATTATGTCGCAGTACCCGATTCATTACATCCAGCGTCTGCGTCGTGAGCACATCCTCGGTAACGTCTTGCTCAATCCCCACGAAATGCGTTATCTCACCGTGATCGTCCGTGACGGGAATGATTTTCTGCTTGGCTTCAAAAAGTTCGCCGTGTTTGGTCTGGTTCGTTAGTTCGGCTTCCCAGACCTCACCAGCGGTAATTTGCTCCCACAGTCCCGTATAGAACTCCTCGTCTTGCTGGCCAGATTTGAGGATGCTCGGGGTCTTTCCTATTGCTTCAGCAGTCGTGTATCCAGTCAACCGCTCGAAGGCGGGATTGACGTATTCGATAATCCCTTCTGGATCGGTGATTAGGATGGCTCTTTCAGAGCCTTCGGCTTGCTCTTTGAACAGCGAGAGATCTTGCTCGTACCGCTTTTTCGAAGTAATGTCCTGTTGATAGCCGAGATAATGTGTAACTGCTCCGGACTCGTCTCTGATTGGGGCAATCGTGACCTGATTCCAGAACATTGAGCCGTCTTTTCGATAGTTCCGCAATTCGACAGTGACCGGTTCTTCGGTATCGATTGTGGTTCGCATTTGTGCGACTGGCTCCTCGCGTGTGGCTTCGCCCTGGAGAAACCGACAGTTCTGCCCGAGAATCTCGTCGCGCGGATAGCCGGTAAGTTCACAGAAGCCGTCGTTGACATAGATTAGTGGGTTGTCGGGTTGGGAAGGGTCCGCAATCGTGATGCCGATAGGCGCGTCGGCCATGGCTTGATCATACAGCAAACGGCGGTCTTCGGTGCTCTTCCCAGCGATAGGGAAAACCGATGTGTGCACCTGCTTGGTACCATCCCATTCGGCCAACGAACTCACCACAATGGCGGGTTGTGACTGATCAGTGAATGTTTGCAATTCGACGGACAGTCCGAGGGTAGGATCATCGTTATTTTCGATTCGTGTTACTTGCTCACGGAGTGGAGCACGGTGGTCCGACGTGACGAGATCGGTAAATTGGGTGTCGATAAGTTGGTCTTGTGATTTTGCGCCGATGAGTGTGCAGAAGGCAGGATCAACATAGACAATCTCCATACCGGAGTGGATGAGAAACGAGTCCGGCACAGATTCCGTTACCATGGTCTACTATGTGACGCCTCACGGTTAGGTATGATGTTTTGTATGCTGTATATACCAATAATTGATGAATAATCACTTTTATTTAATCTGGCGAAATAACTATTAACAATATTACATAAACTAATACTAACTGTTGAATTTAGAGGGTGGATTCACCGATATCACCTTTTTGGGTTCAAGGATGGGAGTTTTGTAGCGACCGGTCATAGAACGCATATGGAAGGAGAGTTGTCGAAGAATCTTCGGATATTGCAACGATCATCGATTCAGACGGGACGATTACGTATGTGAGCCCCTCGGTCACCAAGACGCTCGGATACGAGCCCGAGGACTTGGTCGGAGAGGTCGGGTATGAATATCAACACCCCGACGACCGTGACGCCGTTGCCGAGGCTATCGAGACCATCCAGACGAACCCAGATGACACAGAGATAATCGAGACACGGTTTCGTCACGCCGATGGGTCGTGGTGTTGGATCGAGGCAACGCTGCAAAATCGGTTCGACGACCCAGACATCAACGGGATTCTCGTGAATAGCCGCGACATCACCCAGCGAAAACAACAGGAACACCAGTATCAGGAACTTGCCGAAGAGTACAAGACGCTGCTTGATACTGTTGAGGACAGCATCTTCTTCATTACGGTCGAGTCAGAGGATACGGAGCTCGTGTTTCGGTTCGAACGTCTCAATCGGGGCTATGAGGACCAGACCGGAATTACAACTGACGAAGTCCGGGGAAAGACGCCGACAGACGTGTTCGGTGAGGATATTGGGTCGAACCTTCACGCAAACTACCGCCGGTGTGTCAAGGCTCAGGAACCGATCTCGTATGAGGAAGAAATCTCCGTTGAAACGGGTGCACGGTTTTGGCAAACGAGTCTCACACCAGTTACTACGAACGGTGAAGTGACCCGGATTATCGGTATCGCGCGGAACATCACCGAGCGGGTCAAACAGGAACGAAAGCTACGGAGCCAGAACGAACAACTCGACGAGTTCGCAAGCGTGGTGTCACACGATCTGCGGAATCCACTCAACGTCGCGCAGGGCCGGGCAGAGCTGCTCTCTGAAGACTGCGATAGCGATCATCTTTCTCCCATAATCACGTCCCTGGACCGGATGGGAGAAATCATCTCGGATACGCTCACGCTCGCCAGACAGGGTCAGGTTGTCTCGGACCTGGAACCGATAGCGTTAGTTAATGTAGTCGGGACATGCTGGAAAAACGTGCGAACGGACGAGGGAACCATCGAAATCGGGGACGAAGCCACGATCATGGGTGACCGGAGCCGACTCCAGCACCTCTTCGAGAACCTCTTTCGGAATGCAGTCGAACATAGTGGGGGAGACGTGACCGTTCACGTCGGGCAAATCGATGACCACGGTATTTACGTCGAAGATACTGGCCCAGGGATTCCTGAGGATGACCGTGAGGCAGTGTTTGAACCCGGGCATACCTCGTCGAGTGGCGGGACCGGGTTTGGATTGACAATCGTCAAACGGATCGCTGAGGCCCACGGCTGGCAGGTTACAGTTGTTGATGGGACTGATGGCGGAGCACGGTTCGAGTTCACTGATGTCGATCTTGATCAGTGACTGATTCGTGCTCTGCATCTTGTATGCCAGTACGAATACCACTCTTATCTAGTAGTTTCTTCATCGATCAGTCCGCAGTTCTACTGACCGGCTGAGACTGATTCTATGACATGCTGAAATACCCTACTACAGAACCTCGTATCGGGCAAACTCGCTCGCTCCACAACCCGGACACTCCTCTGTTTCTGGAGATACGTCCGTCCCACAGTGGCGGCACTCGACTATTACGTTCGATCCCCCACTGGGGAGTAGCCAAGTGAGAACTGTCCGAACGCTCATCATGAATGACCACAGACTGTAGTGAATTAATGTTTTGGCAGGAACCCGGTATGTAGAAATGGCACAACGGGCATTATCCCCATCACCTCGGGCCGGGGCGAACAACCAGGCAACGACCGGAGACGTGTCTATTATTCTCCCCCCGAGAATAATTCATCTTCAAACTCTGAAAGAGGGCTCGGGTCAAGATCGGGGAGTGTCCAGTCAGCGGGAAGGTCTTCGACGACTCCGGTTTCACGGGCAAGCTGACGAATCCGTTGTTCCACATCCGGGTCCAAGTCAAATGAGTAGTCGATTTCGTCTTCCCATTCCCAATAGATCGGAGCATGTGGACTCAGGAAATCCCGTTCCAAGTCTGCGACTGCTCCAAAATAATATCGCGTTAGGTCAACATCGTAGGTCATCCGCTGTATCGTCCCCGAGAGGCTATCGTCAGTAACTATCTCCTCAAAAACATCGATTGCCGTCTGCTGGTCGGCATAAAATGCTGTTGTGAGAACAATATTGCCCCATTTGGGTTCCGCTTCTGCCAGTTCCCGTAGTTGGTCGCTCATGGAGTGTTCGGGATGGCCGATACCCCATCCGTAGGTGTATGACTCCTCGTAGGCGATGTGAAACTCGTCAACGTACTCGGGAATGTCACCGAGAAACATCAGTGCGTCAGCCGGAATTGCATCCACGCTGTCGGCCAGACGAGTACGAATGATCGAGCGCCCGATTGCGTTGGCGATAACGTGACTGACTTCAGGAAACTCGTTTTGCTCGCGTGGGTCGTAGGCGGTGGCGAACTCGACGAGTATGTCCCACCCGTCAGTCCGTGCGGCGGTATCGAGTCCATCAGCGAGTGGTTCGTAGTAGGCGAACCGCAGGTCGTGTAGGAGTTCCTCACCGCCCGGTGCATCTCCTCGGGTAACCTTTGACAGCACTCGTTCGTATTCCGCAATTGCACGGTAAAGGGCTGACACGTCTCCTTCGCGGGCGTCGCCGTAGAGTGCCGGGAGGTCACCGACGACCTCGGGATAGTCGCGTTCGAGTTCCTGCCGGTTCAGGCCAGAATCTTCGAACGGACCCTTCTCAGAGGAGCTATCTTCATGAGTGTTAGTCACATCTGCAGGCTGGTCGGGGGTACAGTCATGGAGTCTAAGACGCGAGAGGGTGTCGAAGGACGCTCCGCAGTCATCGCACTCGTGACTCATTAGCTGAGTGTACGGTGCCTTGGAAGTAAGAGTTGCTGAGCGGAACCTCATCATAGCGTTTGTCAGCGTTCAAGCCAATAGTGCCAATCAGCGAGAGCCTGCTCGGTGTCGTCGCTGGCGTCGACAGCTTCCAGTTGACGCAACGGAACGCCGAGTTCGCGGTCCATCCACTCGACGGTCACGAACTGCTGACTGAGCGTCGGCTCTGTCGACGACATGCCGATGACGCGCACATTCTCGCCTTCCTTCAGGGGTGACTCCTCACGCTCAGTGGTACATCGCGCCTCGAAGGGAAACTCCATCGTGTCGTCCAGGTAGGCGTGCCAGCCGTAAGCCTGCTCCTCAACAGTGTAGGCATCGACGATAATCCGCATCTTGATGCGCTCCTCTCGCTCCTTGTCTCGTTCGGTCATGGCTCACCCCCGGCGCGGGTGTGAAACTGTGATCCGGACTTGAACTCGGTCAGTTCTTCGATGCGACCCTCCAGCTCCTCGATTTCTTTCCGGAGTTCCTCGGCTTCATCACCCTCAGTGGCGGCAAGTTGGTCTTTGAGCCCTTGGAGGCGCGTCTCTTTGCGCTCCTCGTCCACCTCGGCTTTGCGAACATACTCGGACTCCTCGACGTCGTACGCGTCACTCTCGGACAGCTCTGTCACGTCGAGCGCATCGTCTACCTTATTCCGGTTAACACCCAGTACACGCTCGCGGTCGATACCAGCCTCCTCCAGTGTCTCCAGTACTTCCTCGTCGTCTTTCAGCGAGCGATTCCGGCGCGTCGTTCGCTGGACGGACCCAAACGGCCCGCTCACCGGACGGTCATGATGAAGCCGGTTGAGCAACACATCGGCCACCTCTTGGCGGAGGTCGTTGGCGTTGCGCTGTACATCCGATAGCAAGGTATAGAGGTTCACCAGTGCATCCGTGTCCATCTGTTCGAGAACGTCGACCTCGTGACGTTCGAGCGCGTCGACAAGCAACAGCGCGTCCGCGTACACGTCGAGGTCCGGTTCGGTGCGTTCGTCGGCGTCCGTGCTCGGCTCGCTGTCGGACAGTTGCGTTGAAGTCGGACCCTCGGTTTCGGTGATGACCTTGGCATCTTCGTCGATCTCGAAGCGCGGATGGAGACTCAGTACAGCGGGATATGGGTCAGCATCGGGTGGGAGCCGGTCGAGATCGAATCCATCGGGTTCCCCCTGTATCCGCCTATAGAGCGTCTCGAACTGATCGCGTTGGAGTGGTCGTGTCTCGTCGATATCGCGGTCGAGAAACTCGATGACGACGCGCTGCTTCTGTACCTCTGAAATGCGGAATCTGTTGTGCGACAGTGGCGTGATGAGTGTTGACTCTTCGGGAAGATCGTCGAGTTCATCCAGAAGCGTGTTCCAGGAGACGCTAAATGTCATAGGTCAACTGTCGGGCGGCGGCAACAAAATCGTCCGGGGTCAGGTCGGATCGACGCGTGATGTGTAGTAATTGTTGCGATTATGGCTTTTTCGGCTTTGCCAAAATCCTATTCTTCAGAGATGTTCTCGACTGAAACAGCCGGTAGATGAGAACTGCGAACTGATCGATGAAGAAATTAATAGATAAGAATGGAATTTTTACTTATATTATAGAGGAAATGCGCGTATTCAGCAAGCGACTCTGGGCCAAGAAATTGATGCGATTGGTGGAATACTCCTGTGTGGGACATTCTATTGCTGATTTACTTTCGATTTTGCGACACTCAGATACTTTGAAAATCTTGGAGAAAATGAAAGTGATACAAGCTAACTGATACCAACAATCTGCTTTACGTGAGTATTGATCGAAAGATATGTCTTAGAAGCGTTACCAAAACTTTTAATTGAACATACATGAGTAGCAACAGACGTATAGATCATCCACAGAGATTGCATATAACACCGGTTCCATAAAAAAGCCACCCCATATTATTATAATAAAATGCACAAAAATTCTAACACGGATACCGGTACCGAGGAGCTTCCGGTGAACGATGATGAATCAGAAAAGTTTTATGATACAATCTTCCGTGAAATGGAGGATACCGCCTTCTTGATCGAGGTTGAGCGGACAGAGGATGACTACACATTCACTTTTCGACAAAACAATCCCTCGCACCAACACTTGACTGGCTTTTCTGGGGACGAATTACGTGGACAGACCCCACGAGAGCTTCTTGGTGAAGAGCAGGGTGCGGATGTTGCAGCGAACTACCGTCGCTGTGTCGAACAACAAGAAACCATTGAGTACGAAGAGACGCTTTCCTTGCCTAGCGGAACAAGTCACTGGCTCACGAAACTCACCCCAATCACCGATAGCGGGCAGGTAACCCGGATCGTCGGCGTTGGTCGAGATATTACCGAGCAAAAAGAACGCGAGCAGAAAATTGAGTGGCAGGCTACGTTGCTCTCATATTCGTCGGATGTCGTTTCGGTACTCAACGAAGACGGAGTAGTTGAGTACCAGACTGATCAACAGCCCAGAACAGAGTGGCAAAGTCAGCTTAATCTCGAAGGCAAGCAGCCAGTGGACCATGTCCACCCAGACGATGTCGAACGCGTACGGGAAGCGTTTGCGAACGTACTCGAAACCCCGGGGCGAACCGATATTACCGAATTTCGAATACAAACAGCTGACGGGGACTGGCGGTGGGTAGAGAACCGGGCACAAAATTTTCTCGACGACCCGGATATCGACGGTGTTATTATAAGTTCCCGTGACATTACCGACCGAAAGGAACGCGAACGACGTATCGAGGACCTCAAGTAGCGCTTGGAGCTTGCAATCGAAGGCGCTGAACTGGGTGTCTGGGACTGGGATATGACTACCGACGAGGTGGAGTTCAATGAGCAGTGGGCGCAGATGCTTGGCTATTCGCTCGATGAGCTCGAGCCACATCTTGACGCCTGGGAGAAACGCGTCCATCCGGACGAGGTTGACAATGTTGAGGCGGCTCTCGATGCCCACATGGCTGGTGAGACCGACTACTACGACACCGAACATCGACTACAGACCGCCGACGGCGACTGGAAGTGGATTCGTGATATTGGCAAGATTTTCGAACGAGATGCAGACGGCGAACCCGTTCGTGCCGTAGGAATTCACATAGACATCGACGAACGGAAACAACGTGAGCGGAAACTCCGACAGTTCCGGAAAGCCGTCGAACAGACCGCTCACATAGTGTATATCACCGATACAGACGGGACTATCGAGTACGTCAATCCGGCATTCGAGGAAATCACTGGGTTTAGCGAATCCGAAGCCGTGGGTCAAGACCCGAGCATCCTCAAATCCGGCGAATATGGAGAAGAGTATTACGAAGAACTCTGGGAGACGATCACCTCTGGCGAGCAATGGGCCGACGAAATGTTCGAGGAAGGAGCGAACGGCGAGGAAATCGTTCTCAATCAGACGATCTCACCGATCACCGACGAAGACGGACAACCACAGAAGTTCGTCGCTGTCGGCCAAGACACCACTCAACAAAAGGAATACGAGCAAAAACTCGAAGACCAAAGGGATAATCTTGAGGTGCTTAATCAGGTCGTGCGTCACGATATCCGCAACGATATGGCCATCGTTAGTGGTCGAGCGGATCTGCTCGAAGAACACGTTGAAGAGGCTGGAAAACCGGATTTAGAGGCGATCCAAGACTCGGCCAAAAGCGCAATCGAGCTGACAAAGACGGCCCGTGATCTCTCCGAGATCATGCTCAGCACTGAAGAAGATGTGGAGCCTGTTAGGCTGGATCGGTATCTCAACCCAGTAATTGAGGACGTCCGTTCGAAGTTTGATACAGCAGTAATCACTACTGAGAATCCGATTCGGAGGGTCCAAGTTCGGGGGAACGATCTACTGGAAGCGGTGTTTCGGAATCTGCTACAGAACGCTGTCGTTCATAACCGAAAAGACTCCTCGATGGTCGACATCTCGACAGCGCTCAACGGAGAGACAGTTACCGTGGCGATTGCTGACAATGGTCCCGGTATCCCCGATGATCAAAAAGAGACAATATTTGGGAAAGGAGAGAAAGGTCTTGATAGCCCAGGAACCGGGCTCGGGCTCTATTTAGTCCAGACACTCGTTGAGCAGTACGGTGGCGATGTTTGGGTTGAGGATAACGATCCTGAAGGGAGCGTGTTCTTCGTCGAACTCCCACTCACAGAGGAGCCGGTCACAGAGTGACGCCCTTATTTGTCTTTGGTTTAAGCAGGTAGAGCCGAGTGAACACTGATCCAGCGGATCGACGAATCCCAATGAGAACCGCTCAGATGCCAAAATCGATCTCGACATCCCGTAAATCGGATCGTACGCTAATCCCGATGTAGTCTTGCGATTCTCCTCTTGGCTACAAATGAATGGTGACGGCTTATAACGGCCCGTACTGCTGAACTCATACTCTGTATGTTTCACTAGTCTTCTGATGGATTTCATATGAGTCTCCACTCATCACGGTACGTGTGCACTCTCTACTGACCAATCCAACCGAGACCGTTCCAGAGTGTGCAAATGATTCTGTGTCACGCTCGATCCAATCAAAATCCACACTTACTGTGGTTGGACAGGTTCTTCGCACTCGTAGCATTCCGCAAAGACCCGTGCCTCCCCATCAACCTCGTACTCGACGAGCATAGCTCCCGCAGGGATAGACGACCCGCAGAACGGACACGTGCCGAGTTCCGACGCTGTGTTCGACATAGGCTCTGGAAGGGGAACTTGGAGCGTGTGACAAAGTTCCAAGCTCCGAATTAATATTGACCCTCCGTTCTTAAATCCCTCAGGGTATCACGGTGAAAGTGATAGACAGAACCGACGTTATTGTGACGGTGAAACCTCAACAGCGTACTCCTCTGCTAATTCCACCACATCGTAGACGTGAATGCCCGATTTGAACCACAGCACACGGTCATCCATCCCTGCAAAATCCTCTGACGAGCAGTCCAACCGCTCGGA
>LFFM01002903.1_pt1 | contig 11028 bp, 13 predicted proteins | sample 643131 | NCBI WGS metagenome assembly LFFM01 (sample SAMN03777445, study PRJNA286221) | soda lake metagenome | biome: soda lake; feature: Kulunda steppe; material: water; isolation source: sample Tc-Br brine of Tanatar trona crystallizer | place: Russia: Kulunda steppe | collected 2011-07
GCGGGTTCACCCGAGTTAGCCGCATCGGTCCTTCGTCGGCGACCGCACGTCTCCGGCAACGGTCGGGCGGCTGCGATCCGTGGTGCGACCGGATATCGTCGCCGGCGGCGGCGCGGTGGCTGTCGTCGTTATCGGCCGTCGTAGAGCCGTTCGGCAGTTCGTTCCGGGAGTCCCGCGGCCGCGACCGCGTCAGCAACCCGATCGATATCGTACGGGACGCGTCGGAGGTCGATCGACTCGGCAGCGGCGTCGAGAACGGCGTATGCGGCGCCGGGGTCGCCGTCACGTGGTTGCCCCACGCTTCCCGGATTGATCACGAGCGCGTCACCCTCGCCGGGGATCGAGATAAGCTCCGTCCCCTGCACGTGCGTGTGCCCGAGGACGACGCCGTCGTATCCCTCGACGTGCCGGCCCAGGTTTGAGAACTCCTCGGGATAGACGTACGCGCCGTCCCGCTCCGGGGCGGGGTGTGAGTGGACGATGAGGTACCGACCGTCGTCGACGGTGACGGTTCGTGGGAGCTCCCGAAGCCACGCGAGCGCGTCGTCGTCCAACGTCCGCTTGGCGTGTTCGAGTCCGGCCTCGGCCATGCGGTTCGCGCGGTAGCGTCCGGGGGTCTCGACGGTCGCGTCGTGGTTGCCCTGCACGGTCGCGTCGGCGACCTCGCGAACGCGGCCGACGCACTCTGCGGGCCACGGGTTGTAGCCGATCACGTCGCCCGCACAGACGATCCGGTCGACCGGCGGCATGTCGTCGAGCACCGCCTCCAGCGCCGGCAAGTTCGCGTGGACGTCCGAGATCAGTCCGACCTTCATCGTGGGGGCGTTGGGCCGCGACGGGCGAATAGGTTGGGTTCCGAACCCCGACGGCACACTTATCGTCACGTATCGGCAGGGATCCGGTATGGCCCCGACGCTCGTCAACGCCGCCTTCGGGGCGTTGCTGGCGGCCGCGCTGCTCGGCGCCGCCTTCGATCGACGCTCGGTCGTCCTCGTCGTTCTCGCGGCGGTCCTCCCCGACCTCGACGCGGTCGCGAGCCTCGTCGTCCCCGGGGCGACGAACGCTCTCCTGCACAACGTGTGGATCCCGCTCGCGGCGGGAATGCTCCTGTACTGGGACGTGAACGGTCGGGATCGGTCGTGGCTTCGCGAGCGATACGGCTGGTACGGCGTGCGGGTCGCCTGGGTCTCGGTCGCGGCGTTCGCCGTCGCGGGGATCGCACCCGAGCTCTTCGGGTTCGCGGGCGCCAACCTGCTGTATCCGGTCCACGACGCCTACTACGTCGCTCACGGTCGGCTGGTGTTTTCGACACGGGAAGGGGTGATCCAGACCTTCGTGGCGTTCGGTGCCGACGGACCGGGGCTGCTGCCGCTCGAGAGTCGCGGAACGACCGAGACCTACTTCGTCCCGACGTGGGTGAACCCCGACCCGGGCGCGGGGACGTCGCTCGGCGCGGAGCGCGAGCTCCACCTCGTGCGACGCGGGTGGCAGGCGGTCGTCGTCGCCGCCGCGGGGTGTCTGCTCGCGATCCGCCTCGTGGAGGACGCGCTCGACGCTCGCGATGGCGAGATCCGCGACGGAAACGGGGGTGAGCCGTAGATGCCCTCGACGGTCGTCCACGCTGGATTCGCGCTGCTGCTCGCTGTGGGATTGTTGAGGGACGCGTATGACCGCAAGGCGCTCGCGGTCGTGCTCCTCGTGATGGTGATCCCCGAGGTCGACACGCTGCTCGGGCCGGTCATGCCGGGGGCACACCGAACCGTCGGCCACAACGTCGTGTTCCCGGTCGCGCTCGGGCTCCTGCTCGTCTACGACACCCGGATCCGGGGCCGGTCGGCCATCCGCGACCGGTTCGACGACTGGGGCGTCCGGGTCGCGTGGGTCGCACTCTTCGCGCACTTCTTCGCACACCTCTTTCTCGACTGGGCACACCTGGAGGGTATCAACGTGTTCTGGCCGCTTCACGACGAGTTCTTCCGGCTCGAGGGGGAGCTTTACCTCTCGACGAGCGAGGGGCTCGTCCAGACGTTCGTCGACCTCGACTTCGATCCGGAAACCGGAGATCGGACCGTCGACGCGGGCGGAACCGGGACCACCGAAACGGTCCACGTGAGTAACCCGGTCGAGCCCGGCACGCCGGATGCGGCCGACCCCGAGCCCGTGGACCGGCGGTTCCCGATCGCCCAGCGCGGCTGGCGGCTCCATCTCGTGATCGTCGGCGTCTTCGCCGTCGTCGCACGCCGGTTCCAGACCGAGCCGCCCGCGGACGACTGAGAAACTCCCGTCACGGACTTCCGGCGGGGGGGTTCCTGGCCGACGAACCGATTCAGTCCCGGAGCGCCTCGACCGGCCGCTCGTTCGCGGCCTTCCACGCGGGATAGGCGCCGCTCACGAGCCCGACCCCGATGCCGAATCCGAGCGCGAGCAGGAGGTAGTAACCGTTCGTGGGATCGAGCACGACCGCCGTCTCGGCCGGGGTGGCAAGCAGGAACGCGGCGACCACGACGATCGTCAGGACCGTCCCGAACGCCGCGCCGATCGCCCCGATCAGTCCGGCCTCCGCGAGGAGCACGCGGAGGACGTCCCGACGACGAATTCCGACGGCGCGCATCACGCCGATCTCCTGGCGACGCTCAACCGTGCTCATCAACATGACGTTGAGGATGGAGACGCCGGCGACGACGAGCGAGATGGCGCCGAGCCCGAGCAGAAACGTCCCCAACAGGTCGAAGAACTCGTCGATCTCGTCGACGAGCGCGGCCAACTCGAAGACGTCGACCCGTTCCTCGCGGGCGTTGACCGCCGCCCGAATCGATTCGGCCGCCTCGCGTGCCTCGGCTCCCGAGTCGGCGACGACGAGCACCTGGTCGTAGCCGTCGGAGACGAACGCCGACTCGGGAAGGAACACGGCCCCGTCCGGGGCGACCGGACTGAACGTCTGCGTTTCGGCCAACACGGCGACCACCCGGATCTGGGCTCCCTCGACCTCGACGGTGTCGCCGGCGCCGACCTCCAGGTCGTCGGCGACGTCCGCCCCGACGATCGCACCCTGTCGATGTCGCTCGGGAAGCCGTCCCTCGGCGGCCTCGAACGCGAGCGCCGGCCGGTCGACGCCGTAGACGGTCGCGAAGGTCTGTTCCGTGACCCCCGAGACGACCGTGCCGTCGGCATACAGCGGAACGATCGCTGGCTCGCCGACCGCACGCCGGATCGCGGCGACGTCGGCATCCGAGAGCGACTCGACGCCCGCGTCGGCGTTCGGCGAGAGGACGATCTGGGTGCCGACGTCGCCGATGGCGTCGTCCGCACCGATCGCGAGGACGTTGCCGAAGATCCCGAGCGTCGCCACCGCGAGGACGCCGATACAGACCCCGAGGATCGCGAGCACGGTCCGCACCCTGTTCCGTCGAAGGTTTCGTGCGGCCATCGCGACCGCCGGCACCCACGACTCGAGGGACCGCCACGGGCCCACGGGACGACCCGACCCGTCGCCCTCCTCGTTCGACGCGTCTCGAGTCACGAGCCGCCCCCGATCGGTCGGATCACGGTTCCCCTCCGTCCTCGGCGAGCCACGAGGCTCCGTGCTCCTTCACGTCACCGTCTCGGTCACCGGCCGGCTCACCCCCCCGGTTTCCGTTCGATCGCTCGCCGGACGGCGCGCCCAGGCCGCCGCTGAGCACGCCGTCCGTTAGCTCCACCACCCGATCCGCGTACTCCTCGACGAGCGGGTCGTGTGTGACGGCGACGACGGCGACGCCGTCGGCGCGGACGCGCTCGAACTCGCCGAGGATCGCCTCCCCGGTGTCGGTGTCGAGGTTGCCGGTCGGCTCGTCCGCCAACAGCACGTCGGGGTCGTTGATGAGCGATCGTGCGATGGCGACCCGCTGTTTCTGTCCGCCCGACAGCTCCGAGGGATCGTGTGTGAGCCGGTCGCCGAGCCCGAACCGGTCGAGCAAGGCGGCCGCACGGTCGGTCGCGTCGCCGGGGTCGAACGCGGTCGGGAGCGTGACGTTCTCGACGGCCGACAGCGTCGGAATCAGGTGAAAATCCTGGAAGACGAAGCCGATCGACTCCTTTCTCGCGGCCGTCCGCTCCCGTTCGGAGAGGCTCGTCACGTCGGTTCCGCGGAGCAGTCGCCGACCCGTCGTCGGATCGTCGAGCAGTCCACAGACGTTCAACAGGGTCGACTTTCCGGATCCGCTCGGGCCGACCACCGCGACGAACTCGCCGGGTGCGACGGCGAAGTCGACGTCGTCGAGCGCGACCACCGGTTCGACGCCGCTTCGGTAGCGCTTGACGACGTCGCGGAGCTCGAGGCTATACATCGCGTCGACGGAGGACCATCCCGGCCGCGGTCGCACCCATCACGCCGACGATCGCGAGCACGGCGACGAGGCCCGTCGAACCGCCGACGCCGATCGGTCCGACGATCGATCCGAGCGTCCCGAACGTTCCGGCCGTTTCACCGCCCTCATCGACGCCCGAGAGGTCGACGTGTGCGGTTTCGACGTAACGCACGCCGCGGTCGGTGTACTCGATCCGGATCGGCACCGTCTCGGCCGCAGTGAGGTTCGTCCGTGCCGTCAACTCGAACGGAACGAACTCCCCGTCGCCGACGCTGCCGACGAAGTACTCGCGGCCGGCCGGGGTCGGCGCGACCCCCAACCCCTCCTCAACGCCGACCACGACGCCCTCGATCGGACGGTCTCCGACGTTCCCGAGGTTCGCGTCGACGTCGACGACGACGTCGTCGCCGCCCTCGCCGTCGACCGGCGTCACCGTCGCGTCGGTCACCACCGGGTCGCCGTCACGGGGCGGGTAACGGAGGGTCGTCTCGACCGTGCGCTCCACGGGTAGCGTCGACGCCTGCCCGTCGAACGCATCGCCGTCGTCGCCGTTCGTCGCCGAGTCATCGCCGTCGACGCCGCCCGCGACGAAGTACGTCGCGGTCAGGGTGACGTCGGTGCGCCGATCGATCGGTCCGAGGTCGACGACCACTCGCCGCTCCTCGCCGGGAGCGACGCCCTCCACGACGAACGGGGTCGTCTCGACCGCGTCCGATCCGTCCGCGAGCGAACCGTTCGGAGACGAGCCGTCGTCGATCCCGTCGCCCGCGGCGGTCACGTGGACGCGTTCGGCGGGAACGGTGCCGACGTTGACGACGGTGACCGCGACCGGCGAGTCCATCGGCTCGGCCTGTGGCTCGTCCTCCCCGGCGTCGAGTCCGCCGCCTCCGCCGCCGATGATGCCCTCGATCCCGCCGACGTCGATGCCGCCGTCATCGTCGTCGGGACGAAGCTCGTCGGGCGCGAGTGCCCGTGCCCTGACGTCGACCGCGGTCGACGCCGGTTGCACGTCGACGACGACGTCCCGTCGTACCTGAACGGTCTCACGATCCCCGTCGTCGTCCGCCGGCTCGTCGGCGAGAACCTCGACGGTCAGTCGTTGCTCGCCCGGCTCCAGGAAGCGCGTCAGCAGCGACACGTCGAGGTCGTCGCCGGCCGAGAGCGCCCCCGGTCCGCTCGCGACGTCACGAACCTCGCCGTCGGCGTCGACCAATCGCACCGCGGTCACGTTCGCGGCGGCCGGGCTCCCGGCCGAGTTGGCGACGGTCGCGTTGACGCTCGTTCGCTCGCCGACGACCGGTTCACTCGGCGTTGCCTCGAGCGCGTCGATCGTGATCCGGGCGTCCGGCACGCCCACGACCCCGCCGATGCCAGCCGTCAACGCGAGACACAGGAAAAACACCGCGATCGTCCGCATGGAGGGTCCCATTATCAGTATCAGGGATTCACGGCACATATATCCGTCGTGGACGGGGAGCGGCGCCCGGCGACCGGCGAGCGCGACACACCACGAGCGTGGCGTCGGCGTGCCTGAGAGTGTGGCGTCAGCGTGCCGCGGGAGCGGATCGGAGATGCCGCGAATGCATCGACGCGTCGCGTACGGCCGTCGATCGGGCGCGGACAAATGCTACAGAGAATGCAGGAGAGAGCCCACGACTTCAGTCGTGGGAGGAAGTCGAGGCGCGGATCAAAACGGAAGCGCGTCCCGGAGGCCCTGAAGGAAGCCGCCGGTCCCCTGTCTGGCGTCGTCGAAGACGGGGTAGAGCGCGTCGAGCAGCTCCGTTTCGTTCTCGAACCGCGACTGCGGGACGCGTTCGAACGCGTCCGCGAGCGACATGGTTCGACCCTTCGAGTCGTACGGGATCTGCGGGTCGTCGAGCGCCCGCAGGATCTCCTCGTCCGTCGTGGGGAACGACACGTCCGCCTCCTCCAAGCGGGCGTCGAGCGCGGCGATGCCGAACTCGATCGCTTCCGGTTCGGAGGATCCGCCGCCGCCGGGTGGCCGTGCTGCCATTACACGTCGCTACTTCCCCGCCCGTCTTTAAGTTCATGTTCCCGCTCGTTGACATCCTCCCACGGACGAAGCCGTGGGACTCCTCCGGTGGGGATGTCGGCTACTCCTCGGTGGTCTCGCGGAACTGGCCGAACCGGTCACGCCCCTCGTATCGCAGTGGGGTGCCGGTCGTGGTCGGACGGCCGATGAGGTCGTCCGCCCCAACATCCGGAGCGGTCGTTTCGTCGGCCGATGGTGAATTCCGTCGAGAGTCGCGCGGCCGCCCGTTCTCCACGTCGCGTTCGGCCTTCGGATCGCGGCTTCGACCCTCAGGAGTCGTCCGTCAGCGAGGTGTACTCGCCGACGAGCGAGTTGGTGAGGGAGGCGCCGTTGAGGCTCGCGTGAACGTCGACGACGGATTCGTCGAGATCGGCGCCGGTGACGGTCGCGTTCGGGAACACCACCGCGCGCTCCAGCGACGAGTCGGTTACCTCCGCGCCGTCCATCACGTGGACGACGTCGCCGATCCGTGAGTTGGTCACGGTCGCCCCGTCCGCAACGATGGAGTCGCCGCCGAGCGCGTACTCGACGGCATCGAGGTAGCTCCCGATGGTGCCGATGTCGAACCACGCGCCGTCGAAGGTGAACGCGTGGACCGCCTGACGGTTCTGAAGCCACTGCATGAACCATCCCGGCTCGTCAGGGTTCTTGCCGTCCTCGAGATAGGTGGTGAGGTCCGGAAGCGTCTCCGCGGGGAGCGCGTAACACGCGATGGAGACGAGCGTGCTCTTCGGGTCGTCCGGCTTCTCCTGAAAGTCGATGACCCGGTCGCCGTCGAGCTCGACGAGCCCGTACGACTTCGCTCGCTCCAGCGATCCGACGTCGTAGGCGGCCAACGTCGGAGTTCCCTTCTCCTCGAAGAAGTCGGCGAACTCACCGAGATCGAAGCTGATCAGGTTGTCGCCGGCGACGACGACCAGGTCGTCCTCGACGTCCTCGCGCTCGACGAGCTGCTCCAGCGCGCCGACCACGCCGAACTTCTCGTCCTCCTCGACCGTCTCCTCGATCGAGAGGGTCGGCTTCTGGAAGTCGCTTTCGGCGAGATACGTCGCGAACGTCTCCTCGAACCGCTCGTTCGTCGAGACGAACACCTCGTCGACCCGATCGTCGGCCTCCAGGTCGGCGAAGATCTCGTCGATGACGGTGTTCTCCCCGACGGGGAGGAACATCTTCGGGCGGTCCTTCGTGATCGGCCACATGCGCGTCGCATAGCCACCCGCGAGTACTACGGCTTTCATGCTCGTATGCCCTCACCCCGGCATCTTACTTCTTGCGCCCGTCCCGTGATCCGATCACGCCGGGGCGGCCCGGCGCTCCGGACGGGACGGCCCGTCGAACGCGACCTCAAGCCTGACGGGAAACCGACAGGAACGGTGGCTACCGGGGACGTTTATATCGGTTCAACTCGACGTCCGCGCATGGAGACGACCCGTCAACGTCTCGCAGACCGGCTCCGCGAGGCTCCGGCGACGGCGAGCGAGCTCGGCGAGTCGCTGTCGCTGCCGACGCCGACCGTCTACGAACATCTCGAACACGTCTCCCGGTCCGTCGGCGACGACGAGACGTTTCTCGTGGCGCCGCCGACGTGCCGTGACTGCGGGTTCGACGGGTTCGACGACCCGCTCAACTCCCCGTCGCGATGTCCGGAGTGTAAAAGCGAGCGCCTCGAGGAGCCGGCGTTCCTGATAGAATGACTCCGGTCGCGGACCCGGCGCTCAGAGGTGTTCGAGCAGCGTCTCGGCGGCCGCGCTCGACGATCCGGGACCGCGGGCCGTGATGAGGTCGCCGTCGACCGTCACGCTCACGTCCGCGTCGAGTTCGGCGTCCCACTCGCCGCCCGCAAGCTTCACCTCGTCTTCGACCCAGTACGGCAGCTTCCGCCCCTCGAACAGGTCGTCCTCGTCGACGATTCCCTCCTCCCACTCGTTCGGGAACCCCGTGACTTCACGACCGTCCACGAGGAACGACCCGTCCGCTTCGCGGGTGAACGCGAGGATGCCGACGGCGTGGCAGACGACCAGCGCGACGCCGTCCTCGCCGCCGACGGCCTGCAGGAGCAGCTGGCGAACGTGCCGGTCCTGATTGACGTCCCAAACCGTTCCGTGGCCGCCCGGAACGACGACGGCGTCGTAGTCGGCCGCGTCGGAGCGCGCGACCCGGATCGGATCGTTCAGCTTCGGATGCGTCTCGTCCGTCTCGCGTACCGTGGCCGCGAGCTCCTCGCCCACGTTCTCCGGATCCACGGACCGCTCGTCGACGACCGGCTTGCCGCCCGTCGGCGTCGCGACGGTCACCTCGACGCCCGCGGCCTCGAGCGTCGTTAACGGCTCGATACACTCCTCTCCCCAGTATCCCTCCTCGCTCACGACGAACAGCGCGGTGGCGGGCATGCGTTGTCCGGTTCGGCGGCAAGACTGAAAAGGGGACGCTTCGTCGCTTGCAGAGGTGGATCGGATCGCAAACGCGAGGCTCGGAGGGCTCGAGTCGGTGGACGTGAGGTCGGACCCGATCGGTTCGGTCGCCTCAGTCGTCGCCGTGGGCGTCGACGATGATCACTTCGCCGTCCTCGACGGTCACGTTGATCAGCGTCTTCACGTCGTAGTCGGTCTCGTCGAGTTCGTTCTCGCCGGCCTTCTTTATCACCGCGACGACGTCGACCACGTCGGCGCCGATCTCGTGTGTGAGGGCGTCGAGGATGGCCTTCATCGTCCCGCCCGTCGAGAGGACGTCGTCCAACACGAGGACGCGGTCGCCCTCCTCGACGTCGTTGATGTACATCTCGGACTCGGAGTATCCCGTCTCCTGAAAGAGGGGGACCTCCCCGTCGAGGCCGTACTGCCGCTTTCGGATGACGACGAGCGGGATGTCCGTCATCAACGAGAGCGCCGTGGAGATGTGGATTCCCATCGCGGCCGGCGTGACGATCTTGTCGACGTTCTCGAGCTCCGCCTTTCGGATGATCCGGATGACGATCTCCCGGAGCAGTTCGGGTTCGAGCATCGGAACCCCGTCGCTGATCGGGTGGACGAAATACTGGTACTCGCCTTTCTCGATGATCGGCGCGTCGAGGAGCGACTGCCGCAACTGGTCCATGTCGCCGGTACTCGGGGGGATGCATAAAGCGTGGCGGTTGCGTCGGGTCACGTCGCTCCGTCACAGAGGGACAGCGCGCGCCGCCGTCGATCCCCGTCCTCCGATCACGCTCCGACTCCTTCGATCGGCCCCACGCTCCGAGTGCCGATCAGATCGAAAGCGACGCGCGGCCGACGACGAACGCCGCGGTGGCCAGAAACATGCCGTACTTGAACCGCTTTTGAGCGACCGTCGGCCGCCGGAAGCTCTCGTAACACGCGTACAGCATGATCGCGTCCGCCGCCGCGACCAGCACGAGATAGATCGCGCCGAACGTTCCGAGCAGGTACGGCAGCGGGCTGACGACGACGGCGACGACGAGGGCGGCGGTGGCGATCTGTAGGGATCGCCGGCTGCCGATCGCGATCGGGAGCGTGTTGAGTCCCTGCTCGCGATCGCCCGCGACGTCCTCGACGTCCTTTATGACCTCGCGTGCGAACGTCGCCGTTCCGGCGAGAAACCCGAGGACGAGCGGCGTGTCGATGGTGCCGACGGCCGCGCCCCCGAACAGAAACGTCGATCCGACGAGGTAGGAGACGAGCGCGTTGCCGAGCCCCGGCAGCCCCTTAAATAGCTTCGTGTACGTGACGAGCGCAACGAGGTTGACCGCCGCGATCACGATGGCCGCGGGCGGCAGCGTCAGCGCGAGCACGACGGCGGCGACGAACAACAGCGCGGAGAACACGAGCGCGCCACGCGGAGGGACGGCGCCACGCGGGATGGCCCGGTCCGGCCGGTTGATCGCGTCGATCTCCCGATCGAAGTAGTCGTTGATCGCGTTTCCCGCCCCGACGGCGAACATCGTCGTCACGACCGCGACGACGGTCGTGACGGACGCCTCGCCGATGCCGGCCACGAACGCGCCGGTTCCGGTCAGGACCCCGGCGGCGATGCAGTTCACCGGGCGCGTCAGCTCCGCCAGCCCACGTATCGTGTCGTTCACCCCGCCTCGATGCTCCACGCCTCGTCGTTTGCGCTAGCCATGATAAAAGCGTGACTTTCGTCCCGCCCTGCCCACCTCTCCGTCCGTTTGAAGAGGGATGGCTCGACGTGGGTCGTCGGTCGACCTCACGTACAGGGGTGGTCGACTCCACGTACGTGGTTGGTCGATCCCACCGGGAACCGGCGGCTCGAACCAGTAGCTTGAAACCCGCGCCGGAGCCACTCTCAACGCATGGTGCTGGAGAAAGACGTCGACTGTCCCGCCTGTGAGGAGACGCTCCCGTTCTACCGGACGGCGTCAACGACGCTTCACCTCGGTGAGCGACGGAAGTGGCGCTGCACCGAGTGCGGCTACGGGTACATCGAGATCAACGGGATCGACACGCTTCCGGCCTGACGCTGCCTTTTTACAGCGGAAACAGCGCGAAAGCCCCCGAGTTCACTCGGGGGATGAAGCGCGTAAACTTGATCATCGAGCAGTACGAACCGTCTATTGCCGAGTTCCGGGCAAGGACGAACGAGCCCGCTGTCCGGTACGGGGGTGGTACTGGCTCC
>LFFM01002904.1_pt1 | contig 11028 bp, 8 predicted proteins | sample 643131 | NCBI WGS metagenome assembly LFFM01 (sample SAMN03777445, study PRJNA286221) | soda lake metagenome | biome: soda lake; feature: Kulunda steppe; material: water; isolation source: sample Tc-Br brine of Tanatar trona crystallizer | place: Russia: Kulunda steppe | collected 2011-07
TTGTTATGGCAAGTAGCTTATGCAGAGCTATACTTTAGTGATATTTATTGGCCTGACTTCGGCCCAGAAAAGTTCATCAAGGCTATCAGTGATTTTCAGATTAGAGAAAGACGATTTGGCGGTTTAAAGAAAGAGAGGGAAGCGAGGGGAGAAGATGCTTAAGTATAGAGTATTAAGTGCTGTAATAGGGATTCCTTTATTAGCTTTAATTTTCAACTTTGGTGGTATTCCTTTTTTAGCATTGAATTTAGCTGTTGTAATAATTGGGATTAATGAATATTTTGATTTAATTAAAGCAAAAATTGATGTTGGCGAAAAAAAAACAGCTATTCTAGGTGGAATTATTTTAATAAGTTCTATTCATTTTAGGCAGAGTTGGCTAAGAGTTTATTTGATTCTAACAGCATTTATGATCTTTATATTTTTAAAACGTATTTTTAAGTCTAAAATTGAAGGAGCAATTTTAAATACTGCTGTGACTTATTTTTCTTTTTTCTATATAGCAGGTTTATTTAGCCATTTATTATTATTATCAAGATTAGATTTTGGCTCTAATCTGCATAATCAATTAGTACTTTGGTTGCCTTTGTTGGCTACTTGGGCTACTGATACTGGGGCATATTTTAGTGGGTTGAATTTAGGTAGAAAACCATTAGCACCTAAAATAAGTCCTAATAAGACTATTGAAGGAGCATTAGGAGGTCTTTTTAGTTCAATAGTAATAACTTTGTTGTTAAGTATTTATTTAGGCTTTGGCTACTTAAATGGAATAATTTTGGGAGGATTAATAGGGGTTTTTGCACAACTAGGTGACCTATCAGTTTCAATAATTAAACGTGATGCAGCGGCTAAAGATTCAGGTGATTTAATTCCTGGGCATGGAGGATTATTAGATAGAATTGACAGTTTATTATTTAGTATACCAATAGTTTATTATTATATACAGTTAATTATATTAGGGTAGCGAGGAGTTAATATGGATAAGAAATATAAATTAATTATTGCTGTCTGTATAACTTTATTAACTTTGCTTTTCTTTTTTCAATTTTTGTTGCCATACATATTGCCTTTTGTAATAGCAATCATTTTAGCCAGTTTAATTGATCCAGCCGTTGTTTTGTTAGAAGAAAAGGCTCAGTTACCTCGTGGTATAGCTGTGGCTATAATCTTATTTATAATTCTAATTATTATTTCTTTATTATTAGTTATTGCTTTTTCTAGAATTTTTATTGAGTTAGATAAATTAGTAGATAATATACCGGATTATCAAACTTTAGATCAGCAGATAAACTGGTTATTACAACAGAATGAAAATGTTAGTCTCTTGATTGAAGAACTTGAATTACCTGGTATTGTTCGCCAAGAGATTGCCGATAATCTGCAAGGGATATATAATAATTTTAGAGATTTAATTCAGAAGTTGTTTACTAATTTACTTGCTGGAGTTAGGAGTTTGCCTCATCTGATTGCTGTATTTTTTATTAGTATTATTGCTACTTTCTTTGTTAGCAAAGATAAAGAGAGAATAATACAATACTGTTTGCGTCCTTTTCCTAAGGATTGGCAGAAAATGATTAAGAAATTACAAGAAGAGATCATAACGGCGGTAGTAGGATTTATTAGAGCTCAATTGATTTTAATTACTAATACAACAATTATATCGATTATAGGTTTATTAATTGTTGGTAGTGATTATGCAATTGTGTTATCTTTATTATGTGGAGTATTAGATTTGATCCCAGTAATTGGTCCTAGTTTAGTCTATATGCCTTGGGCGATTGTTGCTTTTATAATTGGCGATATTAGCTATGGGATTTCTTTATTAGTTATTTATGGTGTTATAGCTGCCGTTAGGCAGACAACAGAGCCTAAAATATTAGGTGCTAATATTGGAGTTCATCCTTTGGCTACATTAATGAGTCTATATATTGGGATTCAGTTATTTGGGATTTTAGGCTTTATTATTGGCCCGTTTTTATTAATAATCATAAAAGCAATCTTAAAGTCAGGAATAATATCATTTGTTGTATAAAGTGTTAATTCTAAAAATATAATTTTAGTTGAGGTGAGGCTTTTGAAAACAATTACAATTTTAGGGTCAACCGGTTCAATAGGTCAACAGACATTAGAAGTGACAAGAGAAATTGGAACTGAGATAAATATATTTGCTTTAACTGCTAATAGTAGTGTTGATTTATTATTCAAGCAGATAAAGAAGTTCAAACCAAAATATACTGTTTTAATGAATGAAAATAAAGCAAATGAGTTAAAATACAGATTGAATGATTTTCCAACTACTGTTTTATCAGGTATGGAGGGACTAATTAAGGTAACAACTGCAAAAGAAGTAGATTTAGTAGTTAATGCAGTAGTTGGGTCAGTAGGTGTTAAACCTACGTATGAAGCAGTAAAAGCAAAGAAAGATATTGCCTTAGCAAATAAAGAAACTTTAGTAACAGCTGGTAATATAATTATGGCAGAGGCTGCTAAAAATGATGTTGATATTTTACCGGTAGATAGCGAACATAATGCTATTTTTCAAGCATTGCAAGGAGAAAAAAGCTCTTATCTAAAACGAATAATCTTAACAGCTTCTGGCGGGCCCTTTAGAGAGTATAGTAAGCAAGAGTTAGATGAGGTCACTGTAGAGCAGGCTTTAGATCATCCAAATTGGGATATGGGTGGCAAGATAACTATCGACTCAGCCACTTTGATGAATAAAGGTTTAGAGGTTATTGAGGCTAAATGGTTATTTGATCTTAGTTATGATGAGATTGATGTTGTAGTTCATCCACAGAGTATAATCCATTCTTTAGTTGAGTATAAAGATCACTCAGTTTTAGCAGAGCTAGGGCTACCTGATATGAAGGTTCCGATTCAATATGCATTAACTTATCCCAAGCGAGCTGGAAATAATCTTGAGCCATTAAATCTGGCTGCAATAGGAGAGCTAACTTTTGAGGAGCCCAAAAGAGATTTGTTTCCCTGCTTGAATTATGCCTATCAAGCAGGAAAAGCTGGGGGAACAATGCCAGCTGTATTAAATGCTGCTAATGAAGTTTCAGTAAGTGCTTTTTTGGATAATAAGATTAATTTTGTTGATATACCTAAAATTATTGAAGCAACGATGTCTAAGCATAAAAAGATTGAGCAACCTGAATTATCAGATATATTTGAAGCTGATAAGTGGGCAAGAGAACAGGCTAAAAAAGAGGTGAAAATAAATTGTTAACTACTATAGTTTCATTTATAGTTGTTTTAGGGATTTTAATATTTTTTCATGAGTTAGGTCATTTTATGGTGGCAAAATATGTAGGGGTGCAAGTTGAAGAGTTTGCCATTGGCATGGGGCCAAAGTTAATATCGAAACAAAAAGGTGAAACCTTATATTCGCTTCGTGCTTTACCTCTAGGTGGTTTTTGCAAAATGACGGGAGAGATGCCGATTGATGAAGAATCAGATGAAGAAGAAATTAAGCTTTATGAGCAGGCTGTTGAAGATGAAAGAACTTTATTTCAAAAGTCAATCTTAGAACGTTTTGGAGTTTTAAGTATGGGGTCGATTATGAATTTCGTACTTGGAATTTTATTGTTCGCATTAATCTTTACGTTTTTTGGTGTGCCAGTTGAAGAATCTGATTCAACTGTGATTGGGCAAGTTGCACCGCAAGCTCCTGCATATGAAGCTGGCTTGCGTGATCATGATGAAATTGTTGCTATTGATGGTGTTGAGGTAAATGAATGGCAAGAGGTACAAGCAAAGATTCACCAAAGTCAGGAAGAAGAGCTTTTATTTCAAGTAGAAAGAGATGGGGATAATTTAGAGTATAGAGTTACTCCAGAGTATGCAGAAGAAGTTGATAATGCCATAATCGGGATTAACCCTGTTTTTGAAAGGGAGAGACTTAATCCTATTTCTGCTCTTGGTCGTGGGATAATGCAAACAGTAATGATGATTTTCGGTATTTTATATGCCTTTGGTCAGATGATTACCGGTCAAATGGGAACTGGTGGAGTAGCCGGACCAGTAGGAATTGCCAGTATGATTGGTGATTCAGCTCGTTCTGGTTTAATGAGGTTAATGGAGTTTACAGCATTGATAAGTATTAACTTAGGAGTGATTAATCTATTGCCAATTCCTGCCCTTGATGGAGGAAGGTTAATCTTTTTATTAGTTGAGGCTGTAAGAGGAAAGCCAGTTGATCCAGAAAAAGAAGGATTAGTTCATCTAATAGGAATGGCATTTTTGTTATTATTAATGGTTGTAATTGTCTTTTTCGATATTCAAAGAATATTTAGCTAAGTAGAGGTGGTACTAATGGGAAAAAATAATAAATGGTTAGATCCAAATAAGATTAATAAACGCCAACAAGATAGGTATTGTAAATTTTGCAAACAAAAAGCAACTCAAGTTAGAATCTTAAAACATGAGAATATCTGTGAAGACTGTGTGCAACGGTTAAAAAATGAAAAAAAGGGTAAATATGCTTGCAAAGGCTGCGGTAAGATTGCCCCACAGCAATTAAAAGAGAATAACGGTTATTGCAAAGATTGTAGTTGTAAGATATGTGGTGAGGCTGATCCTAAATTTGTAGAACAACATGGTTTTTGTAAAGAATGTTTTCAATTGATTGGGACTAATTGTAAAAGATGTGGTAAAGAAGCAGAAGCTCAAGTTGAACGGAATAATGGTTTATGTGATAGATGTGCTGGTAGATAGGGAGGGAGTGAGAAATGCTGATGGAATATGTAACGCTAGAAACTTTATTAACTGATAGTATTGCTCGTAAACACCTTCCTAAAGCCGGTTATTATCATGCGGTATCAAGTGCTGAGAATGCATTTGAGTTAGCTATGGAACGAGGGGTCTGTGTTGATTTAGCAACTAAGTCAGGCTTACTACATGATATTGGTCATACAAATTGGGAGAATCAAGGCGAGTGGGATTATGAATCCTATAATGAATTTGATATTCATACAATTAAAGGTGCAGAAAGAGCTCACGAATTATTGATTTTAAAGGGAGAAGGTCTGGGTAAAGCACGTTGTATGGCTTTAGCTATTTTATTTCATAGTAATTCTAGTCCGGTAAATGATAATGTTCAGCTGACTCCATTACAGAAGTTAGTTTCTGATGCCGATGATTTAGGCAAAGAAGAAGATGGAGCCCATCATAATATAGAGATTGAATTTTCTGAAGCCGTACAAAGGATTCGTCGCCTTGATATGTTAGTTTATCATCATATCCGCAATGATCAATTAAACTGCAAGGATTGTGAATTTAAATCAGAATGTAAATTACAGGATGGTGGGAGTAATGGAACGTAGAACAAGTAAAGAGGTAGAGATTGCAGATTTAAAGATTGGAGGCTCGGCTCCAATCTCAGTTCAATCAATGACCAATACAGATACTAGAGATTTAGAGGCTACAGTAAAACAAATTAAGAGATTAGAAGAAGCCGGCTGTGAATTAGTCAGAATTGCTATTCCTGACCAAGAGGCGGCTGAAAATATTGCAGCGATTAAAGAAGCCATTGAGATTCCTTTAGTTGCTGATATTCATTTTGATTATAAGCTAGCTTTAGCAGCAATGAAAAGAAATATTGATGGATTAAGAATTAACCCGGGAAATATTGGGGATAATAAGCAGGTAAAAGAAATAGCTGTGATGGCTAAAAAGAAAAACATACCTATTCGAGTAGGAGTTAATGCAGGTTCATTAGAAGAAAAATTATTAAAAAAGTATGGTCAACCTACAGCGGAAGCAATGGTAGAAAGTGCTCAAAAACAGATTGAGTTATTAGAAGGCTTTGGTTTTAGAGATATTATTATTTCATTAAAGGCGTCTGAAGTGCAATTGACATTAGATGCTTATCGCTTGATGGCTGATAAGGTTGAGTATCCTTTTCATGTGGGGATTACTGAAGCAGGAACAGTTAAATCTGGGAAGATAAAATCTGCAGTAGGAATTGGGGCAGTTCTAGCTCAAGGGCTAGGAGATACTATCCGTGTTTCCTTGACGGGAGATCCAGTAGAAGAAGTAAAGATTGGCTTTGAGATTTTAAAATCTTTGGGGCTAAGAGAATATGGAGTTGAGATTATTTCTTGTCCTACTTGTGGTAGATGTGAGATTAATTTAGTAAAGATTGCTACCGAAATAGAAGAAAAGTTAGTAGAGGTTGACAAGCAGCTTCAAGTAGCTATTATGGGTTGTGTAGTTAATGGCCCTGGTGAAGCTAAAGGGGCTGATATAGGAATTGCCGGTGGCAAGAATCAGGGGCTAATTTTTAAAGATGGTAAAGTTTTAAAAAAGGTAGCAGCCAACAACTTAGTTAATGAGCTGTTGGCAGAAATTAAAAAAATATAATCTTTAAAGTGCAGGAGGTTTAGCTATGAAAATAAGTGCGGTAATTCCTGCTTATAATGAAGAAGAGACTATTGGTGAAGTAGTTGAAATAATAAAAGAAAACCCTTTAGTTATGGAAACTATAGTAGTTAATGATGGTTCTACAGATAATACAGCCCAGATTGCTGACAGACCGGGAGTAAAGGTAATAAATTTAGCGGTTAATCATGGCAAAGGTTTTGCTATGCAACAAGGAATTGATGCCTGTCAGGGAGATATAATTCTATTCTTAGATGCTGATTTATTAGGCCTAAATAATAAACATATTAATCGGCTGTTAGAGCCTTTGTTAAACAACTCAGCTGATATGACTGTAGGAGTATTTATTTCTGGTCGGGTAGTTACTGATTTGGCCCATAAAATAACTCCTTTTTTATCGGGCCAACGTGCAATAAAAAAAGAGCTATTTGATAAGATAGATGATTTAAATCTAACTGATTATGGGGTGGAGGTAGCAATAACTAATCATGTTAAAGAGCAAGGAGTTAAAATTAAAGAAGTAGAATTAAAAGATTTATCACATCGGATGAAGGAAGAAAAACTTGGTTTTAGCAAAGGCGTTGTTGCTAGGTTAAAGATGTATTGGGATATTATAAAAAAGATACCTAGTCGCTTTAAAATAAAGTAGGGTAATTTGGGTTTATAATCTTTAATAGTATTTAAAATCGAAAGAATAAAGGGGAGCTAGAAATGTCAAGGGTAATTATAAATCCTGAAGAAAATAATGGTTTTATAGCTAAAATAAAAGAACTTACTGATTTAGATAGTAGGATATTAAATAAAATTAAAATTTCAGATATAGCTATAGATTTAACTGAAAAAGAATGTATTATTCAATTAAGGGTACCTGATAATGAGACTGTTAAAGCCGAGATAAATAATGTTGTTAAAGAAATTTCTTTACAGCATGGAAGTATCAGCTTTGAATTCAATTATTATGACACTAATCTAGCTTTAAAAGAGATTTTAACTAAAGATTGGTCGAAGATTGCTAAGTTGGCCCGGGAAGAATTCCCCCAAACAAATGGTTGGCTTTCAAATTGCAGGTATCAAATAAAAGGAAATAAAATAGAGGTAGAAGTAGATAGCCAGATGGCAGTAGAAGCTCTACAAAATAAAGGCTGTGACAATTTTTTAAAAGAAATTTTGTTACAGAGGTACGGGAAAAAAGCTCAAATAGAGTTTAAAGAAGGAGACTTTTCTCAACAAAGAGATAAGACAAAGAGTGAAAAAGAAAAAGAAAATAAAGAGTATATGGATAATTTAGTTAAATCTTTGGCCCAGCAAGAAAGCAAATCAACTAAACAGCCACAAAACTCTGAGATTCTTTTAGGCAAAAAGATTAATGAGGCTGGAAAAGCAGTATCGCAAATTTCTGAAGAGTCTAAACAGACTGTAGTTAAAGGAGAGGTCTTTGCTGAAGAAAGCCGAGAATTAAGCAATGGGAATTATTTAATAATTTTTGCTATTACTGACAAAAATGATTCAATTAATGTAAAGACTTTTGTTGATAGTGATGATCCTTTAGTAGATAGCTTAAATAAAGGAATGAATTTAAAAGTTAAAGGGAAGATAGAATATGATAGATATGATAAAGAATTTGTGATTATGGCTAAAGATATAAATGTAATTGGAAAAGTAAAAAAGAAAGATACTTATGATCAAAAAAGAGTTGAATTACATTTACATACTAAAATGAGTGCTATGGATGCAATAGTTGATGTCAAAGAAGCAGTTAAGTTAGCTGATGAATGGGGACATCCGGCAATTGCTGTAACTGATCATGGTGTAGTACAATCTTTTCCTGATGCTTATAATGAGGCTAAGGATAGGGATATAAAATTGATATATGGTCTGGAAGCCTATTTAATAGATGATGGAGAACCGATAATTTTAAATCCACTAGAAAAAGAGATTTCAGAAGAGACTTTCATTATTTTTGATTTAGAGACTACTGGCTTAAATCCTCATAAGAATGAAATTATAGAGGTAGGAGCCGTAAAAGTAAAAGCTGGAAAGATAATTGATAAATTTCAGACTTTTGTTAAGCCTGATAGTAGTATTCCAGCTGAGATTACTGAGTTAACTGGAATTACTGAGCAAGATGTTGCTGATGCTCCTAAGATTGAGCAAGTATTACAAGAATTTAAAGAGTTTATTGGTTCAGCTACTATAGTAGCCCATAATCTATCCTTTGACTTAGGATTTATTGAGGATAAATTAAGAAAATTTAATCAAGCTCAATTAAATAATCCAGCCTTGGACACTTTAAATTTAGCAAGGGGATTATTGCCAGGGCTAAAAAGCTATAAGTTAAATAAATTAGCGAAAAAGTTTAAGGTTAATCTAGACAACCATCATCGAGCAATAGATGATGCAGAAGCAACTTCGAAAATATTTATTAAATTATTAAATTTATTAAGGGAAGAAGAGATTACTAAGCTTAATCAGATTAATAATTTAATTAGCGAGATTGACCATAAACGATTATATCCCTATCATACCACTATTTTAGTTGAAAATCAGACTGGATTAAAAAATCTTTATAAGCTTGTTTCTAAGGCACATATAAATAATTTTCATCGTGTGCCGCGGATCTTAAAAAGCGAGTTAATGGAGTTAAGAGAAGGGTTGATTGTCGGTTCTGCCTGTGAAGCAGGAAAATTATATAAAGCAATTTTGCAAGGTAAAACTGATAATGAGCTGTTAGAAATAGCAAATTTTTATGATTATCTTGAAGTGCAGCCTTTAGGGAATAATGAATTCTTATTAGAAAAGGGAGAAGTTGATTCCTGGCAAGAGTTAGAAGAAATAAATAAAAAGATTTATCAATTAGGAGAAAAAGCAGGGATTCCTGTTGTAGCAGCAGGAGATGTTCATTTTCTAAATCCAGAAGATTCAGTCTATCGACAGATATTAAAAGAGGGCCAAGGATTTGATGATGCTGATCAACAGCCTCCATTATACTATAGGACTACTGGAGAGATGATAGATGAGTTTAATTACTTTGATGACCAGGTGGCTAAGAAATTAGTAATAGATAATCCTAATCAGATTGCAGCAGAAATTGATGAGCTTAAACCGATGCCTGATGGTTTATATACACCTGAAATTGAAGGAGCAGACAAAGAGATTAGAGAGATGGCCTATCAAAAAGCTAAAAAATTATATGGGGACCCAATACCAGAACTTGTTGAGCAGCGTTTAGAAAGGGAATTAGAGTCAATAATTGATAATGGTTTTGCAGTAATCTATTTAATTTCACAAAAATTAGTAAAGAAATCTCTTGATGATGGTTATTTAGTTGGTTCAAGAGGTTCAGTAGGTTCTTCTTTAGCAGCTATGATGACTGATATTACAGAAGTTAATCCACTACCGCCTCATTATAGATGTTCAGAATGTTGTTATTCTAAATTCTTTACTGATGGCTCAATTGGTTCAGGTCCTGATTTAGAAGATAAAGCCTGTCCTGAATGTGGCACAGAGTTAGATAAGGATGGTTTTGATATACCTTTTGAAGTATTTTTAGGCTTTGAAGGGGATAAAGTACCTGATATTGATTTGAATTTTTCTGGTGAATATCAGCCTAAAGTTCATAAATATACCGAGAAGTTATTTGGTGAAGATTATGTCTATCGAGCCGGAACTATTTCGACCATAGCTGATAGAACTGCGTATGGCTTTGTTAAAGGGCATATGGAAGAGAATACTTTGAATTTAAGAAAGACTGAAGTAAATAGATTGTCAAAAGGAATAACTGGTGTGAAAAGAACTACGGGCCAACATCCTGGAGGACAGATGGTTATTCCAGAAGATATGGAGGTTTATGATTTTACTCCTATTCAGCGGCCAGCTAATGATATGGATAGTGATGTATTAACGACTCATTTTGACTATCATTCAATCAGTGGTCGAATTTTGAAATTAGATATTTTAGGTCATGATGATCCAACTAGTATTAGAATGTTACAAGATGAAACTGGAGTTGATCCAATAAAGATACCTTTAGATGACCCTAAGACAATTGGAATCTTTTCTAGTATTGAACCGCTAGGGATTTCTAAAGAGGATCAAAAAGAATTAGGAGTTGAATTGGGAAGTTTAGGTATTCCTGAGTTCGGGACTAGTTTTGTTAGGGGGATGTTAAAAGAGACACGCCCTGATACTTTTGCTGAGTTAGTTAGAATTAGTGGTCTTTCTCATGGAGCTGATGTCTGGTTAAATAATGCCCAAGATTTAATTCAAGCCAATAAAGCAAGTTTATCCGAGGTTATTTCTGTAAGAGATGATATTATGAACTACTTATTGCAAAAAGGTGTTGAACCATCTAAGGCTTTTTGGATTATGGAGCATGTCAGAAAAGGTAAAGGTTTAACGGAAGAAGAAGAAACAGCTATGCGAGAAAATGGAGTTCCCGATTGGTACGTTAAATCATGTAAGAAAATAAATTATATGTTTCCTAAAGCACATGCTGCAGCTTATGTAATGATGGCTTTTCGAATAGCTTATTTTAAGGTACATCATCCAACTGCCTTTTATAATACCTACTTTACTAGAAAAGCAAGTGATTTTGACGCACAGATTGTACTACAGGGAAAAGAAAAGATTAAAGAAATCTTAAAA
>LFFM01002905.1_pt1 | contig 11027 bp, 9 predicted proteins | sample 643131 | NCBI WGS metagenome assembly LFFM01 (sample SAMN03777445, study PRJNA286221) | soda lake metagenome | biome: soda lake; feature: Kulunda steppe; material: water; isolation source: sample Tc-Br brine of Tanatar trona crystallizer | place: Russia: Kulunda steppe | collected 2011-07
GCAGTCCCTTGCTTTCAGTCTTGGTTTGTACCGGTTCGCTCGCGTAGCCGACGCTCGTGATCCCGTGACTCCCGAGCGTGTTGATGATCTCGGAGGCGTCGACGACGCTTTCGGCGATGTTATCGCCGAGCGCTTCGACCTCCCCCGCCGAAAAGAGCGCGCCGAACCGGGTGATGATCTCGTCGTTGATCTCGGAGTATCCTTCGCCGATACTCTCACCGCCGGTTTTGAACGCGTCGTTATCGAATGTGAGTAGGTTATCGACGGATTCAGCGAACTTTTGGAACGAACGGGCCGCGTTCCGGTTATAAATACCTCCCTCGTCACGACTCGGGAGAACGCCGAGTCCGTACACCGCTTCCATGTAGAGCCGCTGGAGATGTTCCGCTAAGACTGGGGCGCCACCGCTACCGGTCCCGCCGCCGAGCCCAGCGATAACGAGAAACGCGTCGATTTCGCTGGAAACCATCTTGTCGATCGCGCTCTGGATCTCCTCCATGTCCTCCTGTGCGCACTTTTCGCCGAGATCCGGTTCGGTCCCTGCTCCGTGTCCTTTGACAACGGATTGTCCGATCAATACTCGATTCTCGTTAGGTACGTAGTTGAGTCCCATCAGGTCTGCCTTCGCCGAGTTTACGGCGACGGCGTGACCGATGATACCAGTACCTCGACTGGAATCGTACTCGAGAAACCGGTCGAGGATTTTCCCGCCGGCCTGCCCGAATCCGATCATTGCAAGTTTCATATGAGTCCTTACGGGGACTGCGGTCCAGGGAATTGATAAGCTTTCGGCCGAAGTCAGACGCTGCGATGACACTCCATATCACGCTTTCGTGGTGGTTGTTGACTCGGTTCAGAGATACCCCGAAACCGTCTTTAATCCGTGTATATCGACTCCGAACGCAGTTACATCGTTCTCACTGACGGTGTTGTCGAACTTGAGGGATCGATACTGATCCGAGCCCATCCGTGGGATCCCCGGAATCGAATCAAGCACGGAACCGGGGATGTGATCGAGAGATTTGAGCCCGAACCCGGCAAGCGTCATCGGGATCGGAACGACGCTGACGGATCGACCGTCCGCGCCGTGTGCAAGCCGTGCGATCTCGGCTAGCGTCAAAACTTCCGGCCCACCGATTTCATAAACCTGTCCCGCGTGCGCGCCGTCCGAATCCTCGACCGCGTCGGCGATCATCGGAACGAGATCACCGATCCAGATCGGTTGGAATCTGGTCCGTCCCCCACCGGGAAGTGGGGTGATGTACGGGGGTGCAAGCTGTTTCGTGTACGGGATGAACTCACCGCCCTCACCAAAGACAACGGACGGGCGCAGAATCACCCACTCAAGGGATGACTCCCGGACTATCGATTCTGCTTGTCCCTTCGATCGAATGTAAGCGGTCTCTCCGTCCGGGTCAGCTCCGAGTGCGCTTAGCTGAATTAGTCGCTTGACACCGTGTTTTGCGGCCGCTCGGACGATGTTTTGGGTCCCATCCCTGTGGACGCGATAGTGGGTTTCGTTTCCGCCGGATGGGCGCAACAGCGGCGACAGCGCAACGAGATTGACGACGACGTCTTTCCCCTCGAATGCCCCCTCAATAGAATCGTATTCAGTCACGTCACCACTCGCCGTCTTGACGCCTTCTGGAAGTCCATCGCGCTCGCCGGACCGTGACATCGCTGTCACCTCGTGTCCCCGGTCGTGAAGCTCTCGACAGAGATGTGTCCCGATGAACCCCGTTCCACCGAAAACGAGTATCTGCATGTCTATAAGATAGCTCTCAGGCAGTATAAACCATCGTCAACCAGACAGTTTATATGTGAATCCGAAGCAACCACTCGCGTGCCCCCGAACGATTACGACCGCGACAGCGTCGAACGCCGATTGGATTCCATCGAACGTGCACTTTCGGAGGACGAACCGGTCGATCGAGTCGACCGACTCAACGAAATGGAAACACGGGTCGCCGAACTCGAAGCCGCGGTTGAGGCGCTTCGCGGCTACGTCGGCTCGGTTCGGGCGATAAACGAGGAGGTCGAACACCGGGCCGATCGGGCGCTTCGGAAAGCCGAAGCGGTAGAACGGAACGTCTCGCCGTCCGAGTCCCATACGGACAATACCGAACGTGCTGAGACTGAACGTGTCGATGCTCGCTCAGCGTTTTCAAAGCTCCGAGAACGGCTGTGATCAGGGTTGTTTTGGCAGTTGTTCTGTCGACAGCGCTTTTGGGGATCGCGCTCCCGGCGGCCGAACGGGCAGAACAGGAACGAAACGCCGAACTCGCGACCGCGGAGCTCGAGCGAGTCGCCCAAACAGCCGACCGACTCACAGCGGAAAACGACCCTGTCAAATCCACGGGGATACCGGCCGGAGCGACACTCGTTATCGAAGCCCCGGCGTCCACGTTCGCTGAACAGGGTCGAATTCGAATCGCCGACGGTGAATTACAGTGGGTGCTTCCTGAGAGGGATAATCGAACGATCGTTCCCGACACAGCCGTTCACGTCGAAACGTCGATCGTCACTGCCGACCGCGCTCGGCTCCGGCTATCGTTCATCTATGTCGATAACGCTCCGACCGTCAAGATAGCATCGGAGCACCCGAGGGTTTAAGTATGAATCCGCGGCCAGACGCCCCATGTTTGACCGATTGCTGTCATCCGATGGGACGTGTCGCTGTGAGCCGACGTTTGAGGGGGATCGGCTCCGCGTCGAAAGCGACGGCTGTCCCGGCAGGGGCGCGCTCTCGGAGGAGCCGTCCTGTCGCCGGACGGTCATCGAGGCGCTCGAAACGCGTGACGTCGAATCCGTCTGTACGCGCACGTCCGGGTTCGAAAGAGCGTATGAAGACCAAGCCGCAGCGCTACTGGTTGCTGCTGGGCGGTTCGTCGATGCTGCCAACTTTCACGATGAGGAACTCGCCGATCGGGCACGGGAAGATCCGCTCGGTGCTGCGCAAGTGGCTGTCGGCCGCGAACAGTCACTGAACACGCTTGTCGCTGAAACCGGGCTTGGCGTGTTCCTCAGTGCGGACTACGAAACGGCGCTACGACCACACGTCGGCCCGACGGTCGCACGCTCTCGCGTCGTCACGCGCCCGCCCGCGGATGGGACACTACAGATACGGTACGAACTCGAAACCGGTGCTGTCGTCCGACGATACGAGTGTGATAAGATGGGCCTGTATCATATTTCGCCGGCCGAACATCGGCTCGACAGCGACGACACCGCGACGCTTGCGGCGGCATACGAGCAGCTGGCCCGTGGATCGGTACGCGGCGGAAAGCGCGCTCCCTCACGTGCCGTTCGGATGGCTGCTGAGGACGGTCAGCCGGTCGAGTGTCTCACCAAGGCGCTTCGAAAGCACACACGCGGGCTCGGCGTGCTCGAGGATTGCTTTGCTGATCCGGACGTCACGGATGCGTTCGCGACGGCTCCCGTCTCCGATAACCGACTTCGGCTTCGGTGCGATGGGACGACGTTTCGGACGAACGTCAGAATCACCGAGCAAGGCGCAAAAGCGCTTTCGTCCCGGTTCCGCAGATCCAGCGGGAGAGCGTTTTCACAGGCGAATCCGACGCTTGATGCGACCGCAGACGCCGGCGATCGGCGCGTTCGAATCGCCGGTATCACTGACCCTGTAAGCGATGGGATCGGATTTACCTTCCGCGCTCACGACGAATCCGCATTCCGCCTCTCTGATCTCGTCGAGAACGGGACGCTTTCGCCGGAATCCGCGGCTTTCCTCTCCGTCGCGATCAAGCGGGGCTCCGCGACGCTTTTGGCTGGGGCTCGCGGTGCCGGGAAAACGACACTTCTCGGGGCGCTGTTGTGGGAGATCCCGGTTGATGTCCGAACGGTCGCCATCGAGGACACGCCGGAACTTCCGTCCTCGGAGCTACAGGAAAACGGCCGTGACATCCAACCGCTCCGGGTGGCAACCGGTTCCGGGGGTGGGGCCTCGATCGAGGCGACCGAGGCACTCCGAACCGCTCTCAGGCTCGGTGACGGTGCGCTCGTGGTTGGAGAGGTCCGCGGTGAGGAGGCACAGGTCCTTTATGAGGCGATGCGGGTCGGAGCCGCTGACGGGACCGTTCTCGGAACGATCCACGGCGGGGGCGGCGAATCAGTCAAAGAGCGTGTCGTCACTGACCTCAACGTCCCCGAGAGCGCATTTGCTGATACGGACCTCGTCGTAACCGTCGAGGCGTACGACGAGGACGGCGGACGACGGCGTCGGATCAAGTCGGTCGAAGCAGTTCGGCGCGGCCCGAACGGCGTCGCCTTCGATGATCTGTACGACCCCGACACGAACGAGCTACAGGTGACCGATACGTTCGCGGAGTCAATGTGTCGACCGACCGAAACGCTCGAGGATGTCAGACGTGACATCCGAACCCGCACGGCACAACTGGAGGGGTTCCGTCATGACCAGTACTGACAGCCACGTGCTCGACCAGCTAGCCACGCTTTCCCCCCGGTCGTCGGTTCCGAAATCGCTACTCGATGTGAAACCGTTCCTTGAAAGCGATCCTGAAACGTTTGCAGCCGCCGCCGACGGCCTCGGTATCGTTGTCGGCCTCTGTTTTGCTGTTACGGCGCTCGCGCTCGGCAATCCGGCGGCACTCATTATCGCGCTTGGCGCCGGATACGGGACGTCCGTTCTCGTTCGCGGTGGCGGTGTCGCTGTGGCGAATGCTCGACGCAGTCGGACGCTCGGGAAGGCACCAACAGTGGTGAGTCGTGCCGTCCTCCGGATGCGGATTACGCCGGCGACCGAGGAGGCCGCCGACTTCGCAGCACAAACTGATTGTCGACTCGGTGATCGGCTGCGACATCATGTCCAACGTTCGCGTGGGACGCCAGTCTCGGGACTCGGCTCATTCGCCGATGCCTGGCGCGAGCGGTTTCCGGCGTTTTATCGCTCCTTGACACTCGTTGAGGCTGCCAGCAACGCCCCGGATGGTGAACGGGACCGGACGTTGGACCGGGCGATGGAGACGATCCTTGATGGGACACGGGATCGAGCGACCGAGGCCGCAGAGTCGCTCCGCGGCCCGGCGACAGCCGTCTACGCCTTCGGCGTGCTCCTCCCGCTCGCGCTCGTGAGCGTGTTGCCGGCGGCCGGTGCAGCCGGTGTCGAGGCGACGCTTCCGCTCATTATCGTCCTCTATGACATTATCTTACCTGCCGGATTACTCTGTGTCAGCGTCTGGTTGCTCGCAAACCGACCAGTTGCGTTTCCACCGGTCTCACCGGACTCGGCCGTCGCAAGACGATGGCTGCTGTGTGTTATCGCCGGTGCCTTTGCGGCTGTCGTCGCGGGTATTGCCGCTTGGGCTGTTTTCTCACAATGGACTGTTCCGATCGCAGCAGCCGGTTTCGGGGTCGGTGTGTCGCTTCTCGTTCGATATCACCCCGTCGTCGCCGTGCGAAAACGAACTCGAAAGCTCGACGCGTCGCTCCCGGATGCGCTGTATCTTGTCGGTCGGCGTGTCTCGGAGGGGATCTCTGTCGAACGGGCGATCGCGGATGCGGCCGACGAGCTTGAGGGGATTGCCGGTGAGACGTTCGAGACTGCAGCCAGACGCCAGCGGCAACTTCGGATCGGTGTCGAATTGGCGTTTGTCGACGAGTATGGCGCGCTTGAGGGGCTTCCGAGCCAACGAGCTGAGAGCGCATCCCGGCTACTCGGAATGGCTGCACAGGCTGGCGCACCGGCCGGCAGGGCTCTGGTCGATACCGCCGACCATCTTGACGAACTCCAGCGAGTCGAAAAGGAGGCGCGTCGGGAGCTCGGTCGCGTCACGTCGACGCTTTCGAACACGGCGGCCTTTTTCGGTCCGCTCGTCGGGGGTGCCACTGTCGCGTTGGCGGACAGCGTTGGGACGACGGAATCGATCGGCGGGAGTGCGCCGGAAACTTCCGGACTTGGCCTGGCTGTCGGTGTGTACATACTCCTCATGGCCGCGCTTTTGATCGGTCTCTCGACGGGCCTTCAGCGCGGTATCGATCGGGCGACTGTCGGCTATCGAACCGGCGGCGCGCTCTGTACTGCGACGGTGACGTATCTCGTCGCGGTCTCCGCCACGGCTGCGGTGTCCGGAGGTTTATAAGTAAAGAGGGGACCAGACGGCCCATGTTCGAAGCCCCGATCGATGCGTGGTATGTCTGGATCGGCCTGGCGGTGGTTTCCAGTACCGTCTTCGGTGTTGTGAGTGCGCTCCCCGCCGCACAGCCACCGGACGCGTCAGAAACTGCACGAGTCATCGACGGCGTCGCCGCGAGCGAGTACGACGCTGTCGGAAAACATCCGCTCTCAAACGTCGATGAAATCCGAGTCGGGACAGATTCTATCTCCGTCCGAAACGCCGGTGGAACCGATCACGCTGGGTTCGGCTACGACCACGTGACGCCGGTTCGTGAGGGATCACCGTTGAAATCAGTACTCAACGGGAAGCCACCACATCACGTGTTTGATTCGCTCACAGCGTTTGAGTGGGCGCTTATACAAGCACGGATGGAGGTGCCGAACTGGGAGTACGCGGACGAACTGACCGTACGCCGCGTCAGTTGGGAGGGTATCGATGCTGTCCTCGTCGGATAAGGGACAGACGGAGCCGCTCGCCGCGCTTGTTGCGGTGTTCGCACTCGGTGTCGGGCTCTCTCTGTACGTCGGCGTCTTAGATTCGACATTTGTGGCGCTTTCGGACGATTCGGAGATCACGCCGACTGCGGCCGACAAACTCACAACTGAAGCGTCGTCGTTCGGAATCCTTCAGCCGCCGATTGACGACGCTGTTGCTGCCGCGAAGCCGAACGGCTATCGGATGAATGCAACCCTTCACGCTGATGAATCAACGTGGTCCGGTGGGCCCCTCAACAGTGTTGCATCAGATTGTGTGGAGCGTTCAGTCAGCGTCCGTACCGCTCCCGGAACCGTGCGACCAGGTCACTTGGAGGTGTGCGTATGGCGCGAGCGGTAAGCACAGTGATGGACATCGCCGTCTGTCTGTTGCTCGTTGGGCTCGCGATGGCCGCACTTACTGCTGCGGTCCCGAGCGGTGACCAACCAGTCGAGACGGAAAGCGAGACAGTCATGGAATCGCTCATGACTGCGACGACAACTGTTTCCACATCCGCTAAGGGGCCAGTTCACGGGACGATGGTCAAGCATCTCGTCCACGCGACCGTCGTTGGGGCGACGATCGACGGTGAGGCACTGACGGAATCATCGCATCCCGACGCCGTTAGTCACGAAATTGATCGCGATACGCCAACTCGAACGCATGTCACAGCTCGGTGGGAACCGTATCCAGATTCACCGTTGTACGGGACGATTAACGTCGGACAGAAACCGCCCAGCTCGGCTGATATAGCGGTGACAACACAAACGGTACACGCTGGAACCCACCCTGCGCCTTCCGCCGCAGCTGATTCCTTCGGGGCGATCGCTGCCGAGATCGCCGAGACGTACATCGCCCGCTTGTTCCCGGAAAAACGGGTTCGAACCCAGCTGGTCGACCCGCGAACGGCACACTCGACTGCGGAACGATACCGAACGGTCGCTGAGACGATCGGCGTCGATATTGACGACGAACTCGAAGCCGCATCGGCAACCCAAGCGAACCGGCGTCTTTCCAATGTACTTGCGAGACAGCTTGAATCGGATCTCCGATCGTCATATGAGACACCGGTGGCGGCTGCTGGTACGATCGAAACGGGGCATGTTCAGGTCACTGTCAGACGGTGGGAGCCATGAACGACCGCGGTCGTGTTCCGTTCGCGCTCATCGGTGTTCTGCTCGTCGTCACCAGCACGACAGTGGTCGCGACAACGGATGTCTACGGCCCCCAACAGCAACCGGATATCGATCAGGCAATGGACGCTGCGACTGCTGCAGCGATGAACGAACTTCGCGGCGCTGCCGATGAGGCTGGTACCAACGCTGCGATCGACCCTGTGATGAATCCGGCTGATACTCCAGCTGGTCAAGCGATAAGTACGGACACCCCATTCGAGGACGCACTCAAACTTCGGATTTATTTACGTGCGGTAGAGCGCCTCAAAACGGTAGAAGCGAGCCACGGGGACGTTACAGTAACTGCGTTTCTCCCGGATATTGAACCAACGACTGCGGGATACCGAACAGCGATTGATCGTGTTAGTATCGATCGAACTGGGACGGATGACGCTGCGTTGTTGGTCGAAATCGATGGTGTGACACTCTCAGCGGGGCGAAACGGTAAACACGTTACAACCGTCGAACGGAGCCCCGAGTTCACCGTCTCGAATCCAGTCTTGTTGTTACACGATCGCACCGAGCGGTTCGAAGCGCGGGCGAACGCCCCGGTCACACAGACCGGGTTCGGACAGCGCCTTACCAAACGACTGTACCCCATTGCCTGGTCGCGCGGGTACGCCCAATACGGTGGCGCGTCAATCGCGACCGTCCTCGGCACACGCCACACGGAACTGGCTGCAAACGATGCGTTGCTCGCAGAACAGGAGGCTGTCTTCGGTGAAGCGGATCCCGACGGCCACCGTGGTGTCGCAGCGGCTAGCCGTCGAGTCGCGACGACCGATCTCATTGCCGGTCTCGGCGGTAATGAAGAATGGACGGATCTCGTTCTCGAAGGCGCAGATGAAATCGGAACGGATCCCCCTTCGGAACAATCCGTCGGTACGTGGCGGGAGGAACCAACCGATCCGGAAGTTTCTATCGGCGTAAATGAATCAGCGGATCGTGCGTTTGCAGATCTCATCGGGGTCGAAGGCACTGATACGCTCGCCGAGACGATCGAGCGGACACACACTGTCGACGCACGTATTGCGACATCGAGATCCTACCAAGGCCGCTCGCAGTATGGTGGTGGATCACCGGGGCAAGACTGGCGGTCCGTCTCCGCGCGGACAAGCCGGACGACACGTGTCGATCGTGTCAACGGCTTTGGGCCGCATTCGGCGGGGTGGCAGACACAAGAGAGCGAAGCCTTCGATGTGACAATCACGAAAACGACTACCCGGCGGTGGATACAAGGAAACGAAACGACCACAACGACACAGATCGATGAACGGCGGTATCGCGTCCGTGTTGCCGCACAGGCCAAAGCAAAATCCGTCGAGAACGTTCCGGACGGGCGAGTGGATAGGGCGCTTCAGGGTGCGACTGAACGGGCGACAGAGCAAGCTATCTCGGACGCGGGGGGGTTCCGCGATATCGCGAAATCGACAGCATACGGACACACTGTTCGCTCGACAGCAACAAAGACCGCATCCCCGACCATCCCTCGATCGACGCTCGAAACGGATCTCCAAACACTCCGGGAGCAAACCCGTGATATCTCGGTAGAAATGCCTGCGCCAGCGATCGGAACCGGACGAGTAAATCCGTCAGCTCAGCTCCGTGCTTCGCTTGAGGATCGTCAGTTGGTGAGTAACGCGGATCGGAGTGCTCGCGAGCGAACGATTCGAGCCGCACAGTTGGCGTATCTCGATGCGCTGGATTCGGAACTGTCGACTCGGGAATCGGCGTTCGGTGATGCCGGCGACGATATCGGCAAAACCCTTGGAAAGCATCTCAGTTCCGACCGGATCGACGGTGCGCTCGCCGCCCACCGTGCTGCGTCGTCACCATCGTCGGAGCCTATCTCCGATCCTGCCGGTGGGCTATCGCTTGCGGTCGATACCGCTCCGTCGTATCTGACAACGAGTGAAGTAAGCCGCGCTCGTATCGACGAACCCGGCGGCGGGACCGTCTATCCGCTTTCAACCCGAACAGTGAACCTCTTCACGTCGCCACATGGGCAAGTCGCCAGCGGCATCTTTGACCGTCTTCCGTTTTTGCAGACCGACCGCGTCGAGTTATCGACCGCAGCGCGGACGCTCGCTGCACTCGACGAAGACGACCGGAAGTACGATACGCTCGAGACCGAACTCAAGCGTTCGACACAGTACGTTCGCGGAGAGTTGACCGCCGAATTAATCGACGCGGGCGTTTCCGAACACACAGCACGGAACGCACTCGTGTCGGATGGCTCGGTTGCCGAAGAGGCGCTCGCGCTCACGAACGGAACAACGATAGAGCGTGCGGCTCGGTCAGTTGATGGTCCCGTCTCGACGGATCGGCTCGAGCTACGGCTCAAAACCAGACTCGACGCCGAACTGGAGACGTCCAATGCTCGCCCACGCGAGGCGACGACGACGGACGCACAGGAAGCGGCACGAACAAAATACGGCAAGGAGCTCGAGGATACGCTCGCGGACGGCCTCGAAGCGGGTGGGGAAAGCAAGCGACAAAAAGCGCTCGGAAAGCGTCTCGGCTCACTCCCCGCCGGGTTGCCGCTTGCACCGATACCGGGGTATTGGTATGCGACCGCGAACGTCTGGTATGTCGATGTCGGCGGCCAATACGAACGGTTCGCTGTTCGGACGAACCGTAGCGATGCGACAAGTTCGGTGACGTATCTCCGGGATGGAAGCGCCGCAAGCGTTACCCACCGTGGTGAATCACGTCACCTCGGAAGCGCTGATCGCGTTTCGGTTAGAACGCGGACTGTAGTGGTTGTCGTGGTTCCACCGGGGCCCCGTGGTGTCGGTAATACGGACGGGGAGATAACCAAAGAGTCGCCAGGCTGGCCACCATGACGGTACGAAACGCGAGGCGTTAAAACAACGAAATCGGTATTAACGCGAGGTTAGGCCAACTCGTGGATGTTCTCGACGACCGCTTCGGCGTACTCGCTGGTCGCGAGTTTCTCGCCGCCTTCGATCTGTCGTGCGATGTCGTAGGTGACCTTCCCTTCCGAGATCGTCTTCTCGACGGCGTCCCGGACGAGGGTCGCGGCGTCGTCCCAGCCCATGAACTCGAGCATCAGCCGGCCCGAAAGAATCAATGCAGTCGGGTTGACCTTGTCCTGTCCGGCGTATTTCGGCGCGGAGCCGTGGACTGGCTCGGCGAGCACACGACCGTCGCCGACGTTTGCCCCCGGCGCGATACCGAGGCCACCGATCTGGGCACCACAGGC
>LFFM01002906.1_pt1 | contig 11022 bp, 14 predicted proteins | sample 643131 | NCBI WGS metagenome assembly LFFM01 (sample SAMN03777445, study PRJNA286221) | soda lake metagenome | biome: soda lake; feature: Kulunda steppe; material: water; isolation source: sample Tc-Br brine of Tanatar trona crystallizer | place: Russia: Kulunda steppe | collected 2011-07
CGAATGGGTTGAATCGGAGACTGACGCTCGTAAAGAGATCAAGAAATCGCTTGATGAACTAATCCAGGCGGGTGTAATCACGTTCAAAGAAGTCCACGAAACCAACGAACGTGATGTGCCAATCGATGCGACGCTCAGTGTGACACCGCCGTCGTAGTCTGTAGCTGACAACGGCTGTTTTTGTTTAATTCAGCCTCCACCTCATTAGCAAATGAATTAAGTATGTGTGAACTGTACAGTAGCACGTACAATGGTAGATACCAATGTTGACTTTGACGTGAGTGACGTCAAACGATGGACTGCGTTTAAACTCGTCAGTCTTGTGGCCGTCCTCGGCGTACTGTATTACTTACGACCAGTGTTTCACGGGATCGTTTACTACGCCCGCTACTATCCACCTGCAACAATCGTCGTTGGTGGAACAGCGCTGCTTTTCGTCGTGTTGTACCTGTTGCCACCGTTTGAATCGAGTAGGAATAGTTCTGGAACAGAAGGCAAGCTGTTCGTGCTCGGTAGTGGCTTTGTTATACTCCTCGTTCTCGGGCTTATCGTTGGCGTCGTCGGTGGCATGTTTGCGAGTGTAGCACATGCTGATCAGACGATGGAGCGAGCTGATACCGTTGAAACACTGCCGTCTGTCGACGCAGAAAACCCACGGGTCGCACCGAAAGAAGTAGCTGATCAACAGACCAGTGGCTCTGTTTCATACCGACAGTATCATCTCGGAGAGTCAGATATCGTTCGTTCGCCAGATGGATCACTCGCATGGTCATATGCAGCTGAGCCAGAGGGGTTCCGAAATAGCATCATGGAACAGCAAGATGGCGTTGTTCTGAGTGATATGACTGAAATGAGTGACCGCGATATCACTACAACCCGGACAGACATGCGCTACGGTGAAGGAATGACTGTTGGTCCATCTGAAGATGGGTTTGTTGAAAACCGAGACGTACGATGGCAGCTTATCAAAAGCGACTTCTGGGCATCATACAGTGATGATGCGCGACCGTTTATCCACGACGGTGAGCCGTACATGTACTACCCAAAAACGGGTCATAATGTACACCTAACACCAGTACCACACACGACAGTTGACTGGAAGGGTGGCGCACTGGTACACCCCGATGGAGAGATCGAGCATATGACGCCCGAAGAAGCTCGCGATAATGAGATCCTCGAAGGACAGGCACTCTATCCGTACCACAATACACAGGTTCGGCTGTCAGATATCGGCTACCGTAATGGTCTCTGGAATGCGTGGTTTGTCCACGAGGACCAGGTAGAGCGAGCTGATCTCCCAGCTGGTGCCGGTAATAGCCAACCGTTCGTTGTCGATCTCAACGATGGGCCAATGACGTACATCACAGCGATGGAGCCGTACGGACAAGACACGCGTGCGCTTGACGAAGTGTGGTTCACTGACTCACGAACTGGTGAGTTTACAGTGTACGAGAGCAATGATGATACACTGATCGGCCCAGAGCGTGCTGCTGGTATCGCACGTGGCACTGATACACGAACAGACTGGGTTGCTGACGGTGACGACGGCCAGTTCAAAGTCGTCGAGCCTGTCCCGGTTGTGATCGACGAAGAGTTGTGGTGGCACATGAAGGTCGTTCCGGCTGATGGAACGGACGTAACGCGCAATGTGTTCGTCCACGCCAGCTCTAATGATGGTCGAACGGCTGAGCTGTTCACCACTGACTCGGTCGTTGAGTTCATCGAAGGTGAAGATGTTGATGATATCGATGATGCCGATCTCGTCGACGAAGATGGTAACCCAATCGAAGACGATGGAGACGCTGATACTGAGAGTCCCGAACAGGAAATCGATAATGCTGACTACGTTGTCGTTGTTCGAGACGAGAACGGCGACCCTGTCGAAGTGGTCGTTGTTGAAGACGGCGAAAACGTTGATATCGAGCTTCCAGGCGGGCTTGATAGTGAGGTGATCGAGTTAGCTGAGTAATCTGCTGTATGCTGTGCGGTGACGCTCCCGTTTTTATTTCGTACACGCTGCCGGGGCGTGTACACCACACAAAGCAATATACAACAATGCGCTCCGATACAACTACAACATCAACAGCAGCTGTAGTATCACTGATCGTACTGGTTGTCATGGTTGCAATCCCACAGATCCATCCGATTGCTGGTGTACTGGGCGGTGGATTTGTGATGTTAGTGTCTGTGTTGTTGCCGATGATGATCCAAGCAGTCATGAACGGCTACGGGTTGGATAACAACGCACAATCGGATGCATCCACAGATCAACGCCCAGGTGTAGTCGAGACACCAGATGAAGATCCTCGAATATCTGATGGCGTTGCAGAAAACTTCAGCCCGATCGACGACGTCACTGAGCAGTATCTTGATGGTGAGATAACGGACGCAGAGTTAGACGAAGAGCTCGAGCGCGCAGTTGCAGCCGAAGAGGGCCGGCCCGAAGACAGTGCGACTCGACCGGTAATCAAAGACTCTCGTACATCAACCAGATACAACTCCAAATCACGGCGTAGATAATCTACACACATACAACTTATTCCCAATACAATTAAGTGCGCCAATTACATATTACTGAATGTGACAGAACCAGAAGTTCTCCACGACGACGAAGCGAAATGGGTTCGCCTTGATGTCTTTGTCAACGAAATAGCTGAGGAGAATGACGTCGACGACATCAGCGAAGTTACCTCAGCACTTCAGGATCTCATCGATGGCGGTGTTATCATGAAAAAACAAGTTGGCGACTCGATGTACATCACTGGCGTGTCGATGGGTGTGTTGTTGAAAGCGTGGGTGAAAAACAAAGGAGCCGTAACAGGCAACAGTATCAAAGACAGAGTCAGATCTTTTGTTCGATAGAGAACTAACCGAGTTCATCTGTTTTTACCAAGAATTAAGTGCAACAGTAACATACACGTATGTATGGCACTCCTAACCCATGCCAAGTTGAACGGAGACTGGGAAGGTATCTACGTGAACGGCAAGCTCAAAGTCGAAAACCACATGAACCGGATCTGGCCAAAGGATGTGCTCGAGCTTGTCGGTACGTATGAGATCGATGATGTCGACTACATCACCATCGAGGGGGAAACAGAACTTCCAGAGCAGCTCGAAGATGTAGACGCTGATAAGATCATCACAACGTAAGTTTGGAGCAAAAATGAGTGAGATAGATGTAGAGGAACTAATCGATCTCGCCGTTGATGATGTGCTGCAACGGGTTGATACATCTGAGCGAGTTCAGCACGACTATGTCATTCAGTTTGCGCCAGCTGTGTATGATCGTGTGTTGTGTTGGTACGGACTGGCACGGACAGAGAGTGGTCCAACAACATACGGTCTTCGTGGCGGAATGATACCGATAGAGGTCGATGAATCGGTGGCGCTTGAAGATGGCTACAAAATACAGCGATCTGAGTAGTCTACCTCACTAAACTGCTGTTCGTCTGTTGCGGATTTGTTGATTCGGACGTCGCACCATGATACTATCAGACACAGACCTGGCTGAACGCCTGGATTCGGGCGACATCGTTGTTGACCCGATCGAAGACTTCGAGACCCAGATCCAGCCAGCAAGCATCGATGTTCGGTTAGGAAATGAGTTCCTCGAGTTCGAGCGAACCAATATCTCGTGTATCCACCCGTACGTAGATCACGAAGTCAAACAGTACGTCAGTGACACACACATCTCTGATGATGATGAGTTTATCCTTCACCCTGGAGACTTCGTGTTGGGGACGACACAGGAGCATATAGAGGTACCGCCAGACCTTGTCGCCACCATCGAGGGGAGATCGTCGCTCGGTCGGCTTGCAATCGTCGTGCACGCAACAGCGGGGTGGGTAGATCCGGGGTACCGTGGTCAGGTCACGCTCGAGCTCTCTAACCTGGGCAACGCGCCTGTTGCGCTCAAACCAGGCAGCCGTGTGGCTCAACTAGTGTTCACCGAGATGCGATCCGAGGCAACACGACCATATGGACCGGAACGTGGCTCGAAATATCAGGACCAGCGTGGACCGCAACCGTCACAGATCCAGAACGATACGGACGTCGAGGTCGACCAAGAACAATGACTGACAGAGGATACGATCACGTTGCAATCGAAGTAGGAGCTGCTGTAGCTCTTCTTGGAGTGTACGTGCTTGTTGGGTTCGAGGCGTTCGTGCTGGTTACGTTACTACTGGTGTTTCAGAATCAGCTGAGAGATAGCCATGAGTGAAAAATACGCTGAGTGTCCGGGAGTGTGTGTGCGTACTGATATAGAACCACCAGAACAGGAAACAACGTTTGTTCATCTACACGAGTTTGAAGAAACATTGTCTGGTCAGACGTATATCTATGTCTACAATGAAGAAGGACTAGTAGATAACTTACAGAGTAAGCTCGATGAACTACGAGAAAACAATGAGTTTGCTACTGGTGTTGTGTTTCCTCAATGGTTAGAAGAAGAAATGGATGGTCTCAGTACAAACGTAATACAGTCAGTAGTATGGATGAAAGCGTTCGACGAAGATGGGCTGACCAAAGACGACCTTGATGTTTTAAAAGAATACTATGACTGAATCAGAAACACTCTACGAGCGATGGGTGACGAGCGATCCACTACTTCCCGGTGTGTCGTATATCCTTGTCTACAGCCTTGGCGCACTACTGTCAGGACTCAATCCAGATCTCGCGATGCTTGGTTTGGGAATCTACGTCATCTTTGCGTTCGGAGCTCGCGTTGGCTATGTGAGAAACCAACAGTGAGTAAAATATCTCTCAGTCGCTAATGAACACGTTTCAGTTTGCAGGTATACTGGTCGGATGTTGTCTCATAATCATTGCATTGCTTGCCACAGAGTGGATCGCTCGATATGAAGACGACATCGGTATCTCTCTTGGGCCATACCAGTAGTTACCGTCTGCTGTTTGAAAACGATATATCGCTCTGTGATTTATGAGCACAAATAGATTTATTATACCACACCGACAGAAACTGAGGTGTGAACACAGCCAAATATACATCGGGTAAAAACGATTCGAAGCTTATCGAACAGTATATTCCTCGATCGGCGAGTGACGTCTGCGTAATAGCTCCACACGGCGGGATGGAACCGTGGACAGCAACACAAGCAAAAGCGCTTGCTCGAGAAATCAACGCACCACTGTGGGCGTGTGTGGCAACTGGGTCGGGCGTCGATCTCTTTGGCACGTGGCATATTACCTCAACAAAGATTAGCAATGATTCGTTCGAGTACTTATCGAAGCTTTCGTCAAAAGAGATTGATCTCTGTGTTTCATTTCACGGGATGACTGACGATGGAATCTACATTGGCGGTCTGGGTGATCCAACACTACAGAAAGCTCTTCGGGACCAGCTCACGATGGATTTACCCCCGGATATTGATGTCGAGATCACCACTACAGGATCGTATGCTGGTCGCTCTCCAGCGAATATTACGAACCGACTCACAGACAGTGGTCGTGGTGGGATTCAGATTGAGCAATCCAAACACGTCCGCTCGGAATACCACAAAACAGTCGTGGATAGCGTCGCAACAATCCTTGGTGTCGTCGACAGAGGCGAAAGTGAAGTCACCACAAGTGGGATGATTGGAAAAATAAAACAGGCGGTTCTGTAGCCATCAGTCCCGTTCGTCGACGACCGGGAGTGGTCGCCAACTACCCGGTGGCATGTTGCTACAGATCTCGCCGATTACTCGATTCCAGCGAGTTGCTCGGGCGTCAAGATCGCCAACGTGGATGCCCTCATTATCCCGCTTGAGTGGTGGGCCGATCTGCGTTCCTTTGACTGGATCATACAGTCGATCGCCCTGTTTGAACGAGTCAGTGAACTCGTCGGGATACGCAGTGCCGACAAACTCGACCTCGACAGGGAAGACGTCTGCAGAGAACTGGAGTAGTCGATTACGGAACTCCTCGTCGCCTTCGACATCATCCCAACCCTCAGTGTCTTTCCACGGATCAAGCTGGATATCCGGCTCGATGCGCATCTTTGAGAGGATCACTGGCGCTTCGCTGTCGAGCTTGTTGAAGATCTCTTTTCGGATTGCAAGCCAGCTGTTCCACGGTTTGGTCTTTTTCAGATCAAACTCGACGCCTGGCTTGTAGTGATCGTTATCGTCGGTGTAGAGGTACTGTACGTCTCCTTCGTCGGTAACGGCATAGTCACCGTAGATTCGGTAGTCGACAGCTCCACCGACGTCGAACCGCTCTTCAAGTAGCTGTGTGAACGCGACTTCGGTTAGTTTGCCCTCGATGCGTGCGTTCACAAAGCGCGTAAACAGCGACGATCCATCGCGATCATCAAGTCGCTTGGTGGGTGTTGATTCATCCCAGAACAACTCCATGCCGTGTTGGATGATGATCGGCAACACGTCGCGCTCGACAGTGATTGTTGGTTTGTACTCTTCGTCAGGGTGAAACACCCGTTCTGCGAACTTGGTTGTATAGCTCTGCGTGCCCGTTATCGACCGTTGGTTCGTGCTCATCGTTATCGTAGTCTGCTTATTCTGCTGGTTGAAGATCGCTCGGATACGACACCGTGTATACCTGGATGTCCAGTGACGCGTATCCTTCAGCAAGAGATTCGAGCTCTTGGAGCTCAGTATCGATCTCTGCTGTTGGATTAAACACGGCGTTCACCAGTGGTTCTCGAACACTCCGCAAGTCTTCGAGGCTGACATGCTTGTCAAGTGATCCAGTATGGATGCCAAAGACGTCTGCAAACGGCGTCAGTGATTCGTCAACAGGAAGCCCCCCGGCTTCTGTGTCTGTCTCGGAACTGTTGGCTTGGCTGTTAGTATCGCGCTCGATGTTCCCTCCACTTCGGTCAGTGTTATCAGTATCAGAGTCACTGTCGTTGTTGTGAGCATCGAACGCGAAGCCAGTAGCCTGTGCATACGTCTCTGGATCAAGGATGAGCTGTGCGACGCGATCATCTGCACCCGCGTGCGGGACGATTGCAATAGCATTGAGCACACCCTCTCCAGTATGCACGCGAGTAGTTACCTCTTCGATAAACCCGAGTGCACGTTCTGTTGATTCGAACAACGCAGAGTCTGTTGTTGGCTGGGCGATCCAGCCGTTGGATGCAACTGGCTGCGAACAGTTCACAGCCAACATCCCATCTGCGGGTGAGATGGTCAGCTCTGCGCCAGTGTCGTGCGTGGCGATTGTTTTGAACTGATACGGCTCGAGGTCGTCAAGCAAGTCATCTCCACCCTCCGTGGATTCGAACTGCCAAGATTCTGGAAGCAAACGCTCCACAGACAACCGTTTCATCACAACAGTACATTGTTCGACTAAGTATTAAATCCTTTGTTGTGCATACGATTATCACTGAATATGATATGCGGTTAACATCTATGTACGTTGTATTAGTGAAATACACACAGACCAGACGATAGTGGAGTTTATCTGCTCTACTGCTAGTACGAATAGTCGAGTTATCGTCCGAGTCGACAGTAGGCTTCGAGTGAAACAGAGACAACCGATGTGGTTTAACCAATAGAAGCCAGTTAGACACGCAGATCTATTGGTTAAACTCGAAATCACGCCATATTCGTCCTGAATGCATACACCGTATTACGCTATACTGAACTTCCAAAACAAGCAACTATAGTACGTACTCAAGCGCATCGCCGAGTCGGTCGATATCAGCGAGTACGTCGATCGTCGAGTCCATGTCCATCTGGAGCTCCCAGAAGTATTTCTTGCCACCGACAGAGCTGTCTGATCGAAGCGTGCCGGAGATCATTCCGAGCGTCTTAAGCTCTTTGAGATGGTCGCGAACGCGGTCGAGAGCGATCTTTGTCTGACCGTTGTACTCACAGATCTCGCTGTACTTGGAGTAGACTGCTCGCGTTTTTACGGGCCCATCGGTGCGTTTTTCGGCTGCCACCACTGCAGCCAGTGTGAGGTGATCCTGGTTGGTGAGACCAGTGATCGAGTTAACTACCTTCCGAAGATCGACGTTTTCTTCAGCCACCCGGACGTGAGAGTCAGTCACACTACTGTCACCCTGGTTGAGAGCGACTTCGCCGGCTTCTGCGAGGTACTCGATGGCTTGTCGTGCTGAGCCAGTATCCTGGGCAGCATACGCAGCACACAGGCGGATAGCGCTGTTAGAGACAACACCATCGTTGAACCCTTTCTCGACACGGCGCGAGACGATGGCTTCCAGCTGCTGAGCGTCGTACGGATCGAAGTTGACGATTGTTTCGCCCAACGAGTCACGCGTCTGTGTTGAGAGCTGAGAGATATAGTTGAGGTTGTTCGAGATACCGATTAGTGAGACACGACAGTTGTCTACGTGTCCATTGTCACGCGCACGCGAGAGCTCGTAGAGAAGGTCATCGTCTGTTCCGAGGCTGTCGATCTCGTCGAGTACGATCACGATCGTTCCGCCGATCTCGTCGAGGACATTGAACAGCTTTCCGAACACCTTGCGCTTTCGGTGACCGTTGGGATCAACGTCAGTCTCTCGTTCGACGAGCTCACAGGCAACCTGGTACGTCGACGATGCACTGGCACACGAGGTAAACATCGTTGTGAGATCAACATTTCGCTCTTCGGCGCGCTCTTCGAAGAGCTCAAGGATAAACCGGGCTGCGATGGTTTTGCCCTGACCTGATCGCCCCTGGATGAACAAGTTGTTTGGCGTGCCGTTGTTAAGACCAGGGGACAACCCAGCGCCGATCTTTGAGAGCTCATCCTCTCGTTCGGGGATAGAGTCTGGCTTGTACTCTTCGGCAAGGACGTCTTCGTTATCGAAGATGAGTGAGCGATCTTGGAAGTATTCCATCTATACAAGAATATAGTGTGTAGTAACCATATAAATATTGCGTCGCGAATATAGCTAAGCGTCGGGAATAACCCTGTCTGTAGGCAATCAACGATTCTTTATATACCCACACACCCGGGGTTGTCGTGAAAACACTCACGCACGCGTGTGGGTCAAGAGTTGTAGTGTTCGGTGAAAGATATTCGATTGTCTGATACAATCACAGGGTTGTTGAGTATGATCGGATTTTGGTCTCGAAAATATTGCCGGTTTATTGGGCCGAACTGAGTCGGTATTGTACACGAATCATCACGGTTTGGGTGGGAACCCCCTCATCGTGAATGTCGTAACGACGGCTTGTTTAAATACACCCCCGGGCCCGGGGTCGTAGCCAATTATAGCCCACGATGGTGTGGGGGCAATATGCTCGATCGTGGCGTTCTACCCGGTGGTATTGTCGAGAGTTGGATATATCTCGGTTGTTGTGGTTGTAATCGGTGCTGTCGTATGCGTTTGTGTCTCGTAGTTGTCGTGTGTGCTGTCAATCAGCGGTTCGACTGCAGGGAGAATCGCTGCGCTGTGCTGGCTATACAGCACAGCGACGCACCGCAACCGCTTCCGCGACAGCGTTGCGCACCGCAACGCTTAAGTGTCCTTCTACCTAAGAAGTCCGTAGGACGAGAGGTAGAGGACGGACGAAGCGAAGCGCGTCCGTGCTCCCGCACACTCGACACGAAGCGACCCTCTACCGGCTGTTTTCTATTTTCGCGCCTCAGGCTCCGAGACGCTTGTATTCTGGACGGAGACGGCGAGCTAACCCCCACCCCCACCTTCGGAGCGGATAATTGACGACGAACCCGCCCCCGGGGGTGTATTTAAAGAAAGCCGATTCGCGATTTTGACGACAGGGGGGTGTGGCCTACAACCGGCAATGTTTGATTGTATCTGTGCTATTCGTTAGCGAGATTGGTTTCTCCAGTCGTCACATAGTATGTGACATGCGCCGTTTCACCAAACAATTAAGTAAGTAACTCGCATACATACTCTTGCTGGTCGGGTCAACCGGCTGGCATGAGTAGACAACGTCTGCTCACACACCTCCACCCCTCGTGTTGAAGACAGCCCCCACTTCGACACATCCGTCGCACGGAATCGCCCGCTAACCACACTCCGCTCGAAGAAGGCCCCCACCCCGGCCCTCCACCCCGCTCATCCTCTTTTCCACACCGTCGCACTGTGTTGGCCCATGAGATGGTCAGCCGTGTCGATGTCGCATGGCGTTCAAGAAGTACCCTAAGCTGCGCCGACCTGGGCATAGCTCCGTTGATCGACTTTTCGATGACAACGACGCACGGCTTGTCATCACCGAGAAGATGGATGGGAACAACTTTCGAGTAACTCGAGACAATGACAAGCTTCGGTTTGGCTCTCGACGAGTCGATCTTGGAGTAGACCCAGACGAGATTGGCGGGATGTTTGATGATGTGAGTGACCACCTCTCTAATCAGGTCGACACATACGATCTGATGCGCCTCGAGGAAGCAATCAGCGAACAGTTGGGTGGTGACGAGTTCGCATCTGTTGTGTTGTTTGGAGAGAACGCTGTTCAACATACAATCGACGAGTACGACTGGTCGCGAGTCCCCCAGTTCCAGCTGTTCGATGTGTACGTGTACTCAGAAGACCCTGATCACCGACAGTGGCTTCCGTGGGATCGTGACGCTGCAGAAGCTATCGGAAACGAGCCATACGGATGGGTAGCAGACAAAAATGATCCAGCTATCCAGGATCCAGTAGAGCTCTCGGTTGAGGGTGTTGCTGACTATCTGGGACTCGAGACAGTACCCGTTTTCGAGAAAACGACTGCCGGAGAGTTTGATGTCGAAGGCTACGATGTTCCCGAATCTACCTACCGCGACGATGGTGGGCCCGCAGAGGGCGTTGTGATCCGTAACGAATCGAATGGAGTCAAAGCGAAGTATATCTCCGAGGAGTTCGCCGAGCGTCATAATAACGCCAAGCAGGGTGATCTAGATGCAGTTGACTGCGATGATGAGTACAAGCTCGTCGACAATCACGTCACCGACAATCGCATCACGAAAAATATCGCCAAACTGCTCGAAGAACCAGACAACGACTACGATAGTATCGAGATGCGGATGATGGAAGACCTCCATCTGCGCGTGTGGCGTGACGTGTGGGCTGAAGACTACGAAGAAATCATCGAGACC
>LFFM01002907.1_pt1 | contig 11020 bp, 16 predicted proteins | sample 643131 | NCBI WGS metagenome assembly LFFM01 (sample SAMN03777445, study PRJNA286221) | soda lake metagenome | biome: soda lake; feature: Kulunda steppe; material: water; isolation source: sample Tc-Br brine of Tanatar trona crystallizer | place: Russia: Kulunda steppe | collected 2011-07
AAAAGAACGAAGAGGGGGTGGGCGTCTGGACGGGATCGGGGTACGGAACCGTCTTCACCGCACGATCCACCTGTCGAGTCCGGGCCGTCGATCCCCTGCCGTCGAGTCCCCGCTGTCGAGCCCCAGTCGTCAGTCGTGATCGGCGAGCGCGCCCTGTGGATGCCCCTTGTGCTGGAGGTTCCGATTGTCGCGTTTCCGGACCGTCGTGGCCGGAATGACGTTTTCGACATCCGATCGGGGGCGCCCGGTGTACCCGTGATCGGGATGCTCCTCACAGTGTGCCATCGCGTCGTGAGCGCCCTCCCACGGTCCCGCATCGCACTCGTCCGCCGTACAGACGAACACTATCTCTTCTGACATGCTATCCCATCCTACCTGTCGGGTGTATAAAAAATTCACACTGAGATTATCAGCGGTGATACCGGATCGGAGAACGAGCGTGGCTTGCTCCGTGGATTTCTGTGAGCTCCGGTCAGTCGCTCGCAACTGGCATCCCGATCATCTCGACGCTGGTACCGTCGTGACGGCAGTCCTCGAGGGCGTGTTTGGCGGCGAACCCCGCCTCGTGGGCGGTCGCTCCGCGACCCACACCGACCTGGAGCTCGACGTCGACATCGCGGCCGACGTGGTCCACGGCCTCGGTAAACGCGGATTCGGTGAGGTCGGGGCAGACGGCGATGATGTTGTCGCCGCCGACGAAAAACGAGAGCGCGCCGTGGGCCTCCCGCAGGTACCGCATCAGCGACGCGTACGCCTGTTCGATGTTGATGAACGTGTCGAACTCGTTGAGCTGGTCGGTGTACTTCCCGGTCGCGTTCACGACATCGAAGTGAGCGATCTGGACATCCGAGGGCGTCGTCTCGGTGAGGTACTCGCCGGCAAGCACCTCGGTTCGCCCGGCGTCCTGGGCGCTCCCCTCGTGTTGGAGCTGTCGGTTCGCCGCCTCGAGCGCGTCGACCGGCCGATCGCTCACGGCCGTCCCGAGGCTGATCGTCACGGGATACCGGTTCCCGATGGACTCTTGCAGCGTGGCGTGTGCGTCGCCGTCGACCCCGTTCGTCACCGCGATCATGTTGTCGAACCGGGTGAAAAAAGCGTACCCGTCGCGGTGACCGAGGAACTCGGCAATGTCGGCGAACAGCCGGGACTGGAGCGTCTGTAGGTCCATCTCCCGGCGAGGCTCCGGCGTCACGGTCCACGGCCCGTAGTTATCGATCTGGACGAGCGTCACCTGGGTCGTCGTCACAATACCGTTCGATTAGGGGCGCCCTCGCTTTACCCTTCCGTTATCCCGAGGATGGAACCTGTTCCGAAAGTGTGACGTCCTCGACGAACAGTGATCGTTCCGTGAGCGGGCCGGCTCGATCCAGGGAGTCGATCGGTCCGGAGCGCGGTCGTGTCGGAGCATGACAGCATCCGGAGCGCGGTCGTGTCGGGGCATGACAGCATCCGGAGCGCAACCCATACCACAGTCCCGGCCCCATGAGCCGTATGGACTTCTCCGGAGCAGTTCTCGATGTGGACGGGACGGTCGTGCGCGGAAACGACCCCATACCCGGCGCGCCGGCCGGCTATCGCCGGATACGCGGGGCTGGAATCGAGACGCTGTTCGTCTCGAACAACCCGACGAAAGCGCCACCGGCGTACGTCGATCGCCTCGGAACAGCGGGGTATGACGTCAACGCCGACCGGGTGATCACGGCGGGCACGGTCACGACCGAGTACCTCCAGCGACACCACGCCGCCGATGATCTGCTGTGTATCGGCGCGCCGGGGTTGCTCGACCAGTTCGACGAGGTCGGGCTCTCCACGACGGACGACATCGAGGCCGCGGACGCACTGGTCGCGTCGATCGACCACGAGTTCGACTACGACGACCTCTGTACCGGGCTGTGGGCGCTCGATCGTGGGATCCCCTTTATCGGGACCGATCCGGACATCGTCATCCCCGCCCCCGACCGGGACGTCCCGGGGTCCGGTGCGGTGATCCGTTCGCTCGCGGCTGTCGCAGAGCGCGAACCGGATATCGTCCTCGGAAAACCGTCAGCCCCGGCGATCGAGATGGTTCGTGAACGGCTCCAACACCCGCCCGAGGACTGTCTCGTCGTCGGGGATCGACTCGACACCGACATCGCGCTGGGCGCACGCGCCGGGATGACGACCGCCCTCGTGTTGTCCGGCGTCACCGACGAGGCCGATGTCGTCGAGAGCGACGTGGAACCCGATCACGTCCTCAACGACCTCGGCGAGATCGGGCGAGTGATCGGCTGAACCGTCGGTCTCACGGGTCAACCGGCAAAATTTTATATACCATCACGTTATAGCGTCACATATGCCAGCCGTTGACTCACAGGGATCGGCGTCAGACGAGGAGGAAGACCCCGAACGGACGGTCCGGATCGTCGAAGGCCATGCGGTCCAGTTCAACGAGTACCGTTACTGACGCGTTCGGGAAGCCCGGCCCAGTTGCCGCTCGATCGGTGCTGTCCGTCCGAACGCCCACCGGTGCGTCACGTCACAGCGACTGCCGACTCGTTCTTCGATTGACCGGCCGCCCTCCCCCTGCATTCCCACCCGACCGGCTGTCGGGAGGGTTAAGTGGTCGTCGGCGGTACCTCACGTGTGAATCGGAGGGTCACGCGCGCGAGCGTGTTCGCCGCGGTTGCCGCGCTCGCGGTGCTCGCGCCGGCGCTCGGCGATGCCGCGGCCGTGCCGTTCCTCGCGGTCGCCGGCGTGGTCCTCCTCGGGATCCGTGAGGGCGAGTGGTTCGAGACGCTCGCGTTGCCGGGCGACCGCGAGGCCGAACGGTTGTACGGGCTCGGTGCGTTCGCGCTCGGGCTCGCCGGGCTCGCCGCGTTTGCGACCCTCCCCCGCGTTCCACTTCCGTTCGGCGCGTTCGCTGCCGCTTCGCTCGCCGTCGGCGGCGGACGGCTCGGTCGAGCCCTGTTCGCTCGCCAGTTCGACGGCGAGTTCGAGCTCGTTGGCGGATATCTCTTGGTCGCCAGCACCGCCGCAATCGCCGGACAAGTCGCCGTCGGGCTCGTCGGCAGTGACCTCTCCCCGTCCGAGCTCGTTTCTGTGGGCCCGCTTGCGGGCACACTTCCGGTGTTCGTCTTTCTCGCGGCGGTCGCGGCGTTGACTGCGGGACTCGTTCGATCGCTCGTGTACGCTCGCGACGAGCACATCACCGTCGTCGTCGTCGCGCTCGTCGTCTGGGGGTTCATGGGGCTCGAACCGACGGTGAGCGCCGGAGGGATAGTCGCCGGGCTCGCTGTCACCGTCGCACTCGGCTACATCTCGTACGCCCTCGGGACGGCGTCCGTTCCGGGGATGCTGACCGGGGTGTTGCTCGCGTTGCTCACTGTCGTGCTCGGCGGGGTCGGCTGGTTCCTCACGCTGATGGGCTTTTACGCGGTCGGCGGGTTGGCCTCGAAGTACCGATTCGACGAGAAGGCCGAACGCGGCGTCGCACAGGAGAACCAGGGCGCTCGCGGGACGGGGAACGTCCTCGCGAACTCCGCGGTGGCGCTCGTGGCGCTGCTCGGCTACGCCGCAACCGGCCACGTCGAGGTGCCGCCGGCGCTGTTCGGCCTCGCGTTCGGCGGTGCGATCGCGACCGCCATGGCCGACACGCTCTCCTCGGAGATCGGCGGGCTGTTCGACGGGCCGCGGCTGATAACGACACTCCGGCCAGTCGAACCCGGCACGGACGGCGCGATCACGTGGCAGGGCGAGCTCGCCGGCGGGGCGGGTGCCGCGGTGGTCGCCGCCATCGCCGCGGTCGGGATCCCGATCGGTGACCCGCTCGTCGGCGGCGCGGTCGTGTTCCTGGCTGGCGTCGTCGGTATGACCGTCGACAGTCTCCTCGGCGCGCTGATCGAGGGTGAGCGGGTCGGTAACCAGGCCGTGAACTTCCTCGCGACGCTGTCGGGTGCGCTCGTGGCCGTTGCCACGGGCGGCCTCTTCCTCGGGTGATCCCGGTGCGACCACCCGATCCGCGCGTCCGCTCCGCGAACCCGACCGACGCCGACCGGATCCGCGAGCTACAGTCACACCTCAGACAACCCAGCCCGGAGCTGCTGGAGTACGGACTCGTCGCCGGCACGACACTGGTGAGCGTCGCCGATGAGAGCGGAGAGGCGACCGGGCCAGCCGGTGGCGAGCCGGTCGGCTACCTCCTCTCGGTCGACGCGCGGGATCGGACGGGGTGTCATCTCGCGGAGCTCGTCGTCGCGCCCGCGTTCCGACGTGAGGGTCGAGCCCGGGGGCTCGTGTCCGCGGCGCTTCGTGGGGCGACCGGGCCGGTGACGCTACAGGCGCACCCTGACAACGACGCCGCGATCGCGTTGTACGAGTCGCTGGGGTTCGAGGTCGTCGACCGCCGATCCGACGCGTACGCCGACGGCGACGCGCTCGTGTATCGATACGGCTGACAGCCGTGTTTCAGGACGGATGAAGGGACGACTCCGACAGCCTCCCTCCCAGCGCAGGTAGACACAAGGCATATTCACGGCGCACGCCTCGATTCTCGATATGAGACAGTCCGAGACGGACCCCGACGCCGCGGACGACGCCGACGTGGCGGTCGATTTCGGTGACGACGGCCTCGTGCCCGCGATCGCACAGGACGCCGAGAGCGGCGAGGTGTTGATGCTCGCGTACGTCTCACCCGACGCACTTCGCCGGACCCGTGAGACGGGGGAGGCGCACTACTACTCTCGCTCCCGCGAGGAGCTCTGGCACAAGGGCGGGTCGTCCGGTCACACGCAGTCCGTCCGGGAGATCCGCGTGGACTGTGATGCCGACACCCTGCTGTACGTCGTCGACCAGTCGGTCGGTGCGTGTCACACCGGACACCGGTCGTGTTTCTACCGCACCGTCGATGGGGAACACGTCGGCGATCGAGTGTTCGACCCCGACGAGGTGTACTGATGGCGTCCGAACGGGCCCGGAGTGACGAACGGAACGACGACGCGAAAGTAGATCCTATCGCCGCCGCGGGCGAGGCGGCGGCCGAACTCCGCGAGCGGTACGACGCGCTCGCCGGGATCGAGTCCCGGATCGCGGGGCACGGCGAGGACCGCGTCGAGGCTGCCGCCGACGCGTACCGCCAGGCGCACCGCGTCCTCGACCAGTACGAGGACGACGCGGTCGGCAGCGGCGATTTCCCGTCGTACGTCCGGTTCGAGGGGGCATTCGCGAACGCGACGGACGTCGCCGACGACGCGCTCGCGGCCGACGCGTTCGCCGCCGCCGACGACGCGGTCGACAAGCGACGGCTCTCCGAATCCGACTTCGCCGCCGCGCGCGAGGCGCTCGAACCCGCCAGCGCGTACGTCGACTTGCTGACCGACCGCGACGACGCGATCGACGAGTATCGGGCCGCCAGGAAGGCCGCGCGCGAGGCTCGCGACGACCTCGCTGACCGACTCGCGGTGCTCCGCGAGGTCGCCGAGATGGCGGACGCGGACCTCGACGCCGACGTCGACAGGCTTCGTGACCCCGTCGACGGATACAACGAGTCGGTCCGGGAGGCGTTTCGGTCGTTCTATCGCTCCGCGTCCGCCCGCGACGTCTTCGCGTTCCTCGACCGAGCGGACGACACGCCGTTCGTCGACGCGGACCTTCCGCCGGCCGATCTCCGGGAGTACGTCGCGGAGTACGCGGCCGGCGAGGAGCCCTTGCCGACGCTGCTGGAGTACGCGGACTACTCCAACTCGAAACTCGAGCACTACGTCGACGACCCCGGCGCGCTCCGCACTGCGGTCGCGGTCCACAAGACGTTCATCGACCGGATCGACGGCGAGCCGCTGACGGTCGACTGGCCGCCCGCGCCGGGCGACGAGCTCGCCTACGAGATCGACGAGCTGATCCCGCTGGTCTCGCGCGTCGCCGATGACGAGACCGTCGCGACGCTCCGATCGCTCCGTGATCTGGCCCGCTCGGACGACTACGAGCGCCTCCGACGTGCCGCTGAAGTGCGTGACGCCCTCGACGATCCGGAGCTCGCGCTCCTCGAATCGGGCGAGATCGACGATCGGGTTCGGGAGGCGGAACGGACGCTCGAACTCGTCGAAGACGTGCTGGCGGAGACGGAGCGGGAGTGAGGTGAGTCGAGGCGGTGGCGACTCGCCACGCGACTGATCGCTTATATACTGTCGGCGACGACGCGGGAGTATGACCAGATTCGATGCTGCGACCGAGTCGGAGCGGCTGTCGCTGTTTGCGGACGCGGCGGCGGCCCACCGCGCCCGGTCGAGCGACGTGATGACCGTCGACGTCGACCCCGACAGCGACGTCACCGAGGGTGGTGAGATCCCGCCGTGGATCCAGCTCGTCGGCACCGAGCTGGTGTTAGACTGCACCGACGAGGAGCTGGACCGGTTAAAAGGGCTGCTCGGGGAGTTTCCGGAGTTCCGGATCGACGAGCTCGTCAGTCCCGAGGAGGCCGAGGGGACGAACGCCGTGATAACGGCGCGCTCGGACGCCAACCGCGTCGCCGGGTTCATCGAGCGCGCCTTCCGGAAGGTGTACGAACTCGAACCTGAATATAAAGTGTGGGTGACGGCCATTTAAGTGAGGATCCAGATCAGAGAGGATCCAGATCAGAGCGCGACGATCGGCTCGTCGACGAGTTCGGCGATCCCCGCCCGACTTCATAATTCGAGTGGTAATTTTATTATCTTGTGCGTCGAACGGGCGGTCGTGCCCAACGACGACTCCCTCGACGACCTGCTCGATGAACTGGAGACCCACGGCGATCTGGACCGAGTAGAACAGGCGCTCTCGGTACGCGTCGAGGAGCGACGCTACGGGAAGGCGATGACGATCGTCGCTGGGTTTTCGGGGTCGACCTCGGAGATGAAGGACGTCGCCTCCGATCTGAAGTCATCGCTCGCGACCGGCGGGACGACGACTGACGAGACGATCGAACTCCAGGGTGACCACCGCGATCGACTCCCCGACCTCCTTCGCGATATGGGGTACTCCGTACGCTAACCCGGACCCACGGCGATCCGGAGGGGCCCCGCACCGACCCACGTAATAGAGGCGGCGGCCCCGACTACCGGAGAGGTGGACGGCGACGAGGGGTTTGAGCGGCAAGAGCACGGTCCGAACGACGACCGTTCGGCGGATCAGTAGGTTGAAATCCTCGCCGACTCCGAACACAGGTATGGCGCTCGAAAAGGACGTGGACTGTCCGTCGTGTGAGGGAGAGACGTCGTTCTACCGGTCGGCCGCGATGACGCTCCACCTCGGCGAGAAGACGAAGTGGCGCTGCTCGGAGTGTGGCTACGGATTCGTCGCGATCAACGGTATCGATACGCTGCCTGCCTGAACGCTCGGCTTCTTCCTCTTTGTGAGCCCTGAACGCTCTACGGTCACGACTGCCGCATCACGCCCCTGAACGACCCCACAGTCACGACTCCCGCACCACGTCGGCCTCCAGCACGCCCCTGAACGACCCCACAGTCACGACTCCCGCACCACGTCGGCCTCCAGCACACCGACCCCGTCGACCTCGGCGCGAACGGTGTCGCCGTCCTCGATCACGCCCGCGCCGGGCGTGCCGGTCGAGATCAGATCGCCCGTCTCCAACGTCATCACCCGCGAGTGGACGGCGACGAGCTCGGGCGGCGAGAACAGCATCCGGTCGAGCGTGTTCTCGGCGACGACATCGTCGTTCACGATCGTCCGGACTTCGATATCGTCGAGGCGGTCGACAGTCGCCGGCGTGGACACCCACGGCCCGACGACGCAGAACGTGTCGTAGCTCTTCGCCCGTGTGAGAAAGCGGGGATTCCGTTCGAGGACGTCCTCCGCAGTCACGTCGATCACGGGGACGAAGCCGGCGACGACGCCGCCGAACGCCGCCTCGTCGACGTTCCGGCAGGTCCGGCCGATCACGACCCCGAGCTCCGCTTCCGCGGTCACGCGCGCCGACTCCGAGACGGGCGGAAGGCGGATCGGTCCGCCGGGTGCGGCCAACGTCGTTGCCGGCTTCATGAAGCTCGCGGGCTCGTCGGGACGGGCCTCGTCGAGGTCCGCGGCGTGATCGGCGTAGTTGAGCCCGATCCCCCACAGCTTCCTAGGGTCGAACGGGAGCCCGAACGAGAGGTGTTCGTCGGGGGTCCGGCTCGCGGGAAGCGCGTCGACCGGGGGTACCACCGCGGGACCACCGGTGACCGCTCCGAGGGCGTCGCTCATGCCGTCGAGGCCGGCGGCGGCCAGCGGGACGAACCCGTCCTCGTCGCCGACGAGCGGGTCGCCAGTGGCGCTCCGGGCGAGCCGATGGGTGTCGTCGGAGATCATTCCTCGCGGTCGGGCCAGAAGTCGAACCCGCGCCCCGGTGCGAACACGTCGAGCCCGACCGCGCGCTCGTCGGTCGCGTTCTCAACCCGGTGGGTCTCCCACGCGTCGAGGTGGACGGAGTCGTACTCGCCGAGCGTTACGCTCCGCTCTTCGGTGTGAACCGTCAGCTCGCCCTCCAGACAGACACACACCTGCTCGTTCTCGTGGTCGTGATCGGGCGAGGCGTGACCCGGCGGCTTCTCGAACCACTCGAAGGTGAACCGGTCGCTGCCCGCGAGCGCGGTGCGACCCCATCCGTCCTCGGGTTCGTACGTCTCGGCCTCGTCGAACGGCACGTGTTCCATACGGGCCGATCGGCCGCCCCGAACAAAGCGGTGAGGGTTGCGGACCCCGACCCGTCTCAGCCGACGAGGGCGATGATGAGGAACAGCGACGCCACGGACGCGACTGTCGTCACGAACACGTTCAGTGAGGCGAACGCCGCGTCACCACCGAGCTCGTGTGCGAACACGTACGTCGAGACGGCAGTCGGCGTCCCGAGCATTACGACGCCGGCGGTGAACGTCGGCGCGCCGACGCCGAGCAGCGAGAACGCGACCCAGGCGATAGCCGGCATACACAGTGTCTTGAGCGCGACCACCGATCCGGTCGCGCCGTAGTCGATCGCGGGTGCGTCGACACGGAGCGACGCGCCGACACACAACAGCGCCAGCGGAAGCGCGAGCGACCCGAGTCCGTCCAGCCCGAGTGCGAGCGTCCCCGGAACGGTGACTGCCGCCGACCCGACGGCCACCCCGGCGACCAGCGCGAGCAACACCGGGTTTCGGGCGAGCGACGCGAGCTCACCTCCGAGGTTCGCGTCGGCACCGTTGACCGTGCTCAACACGATAACGGTCAACGGGACTTGCGTCAGCGACCCCACGCCGAGGATCACGCTTGCGACCGCCGTCACCTCCGCGTCGAACGTCGCGGCGACGAGCGGGAGACCGAGGTACCCGAGATTCGAGTGATACGACTGGACGATCGCGACGCTCCGGCGCGCGGGGTTCGACCGTCCACGGTGAACGATCCACGCGGTTGCCGCCGTACCGAGAAGCGCGACGAGGACCCCGGCGAGCAACGCGACCGAAAGAATGTCCAGCACCGACTGGTCGTACGTCGCAACGAACACGAGCGCCGGCAGCGCGAGGTAGTAGGTGGCCGTGTTCAGCCGGTCGGTGCGGGTTGCGTCGAGCACGCCGACTCGCCGGAGGCCAGTCCCGGCGAGCAACAGTGCCAGCAGTCCGAGTAGTCGGACGAGGACTTCCACGACCGCTTAGAGGTTCGACGCGCCCGCACCGCCGTCTATCACGACCGACTGCCCGGTGATGTACCCCGACTTCGGTGAGGAGAGAAACGCCACGGTGTTGCCGAGCTCCATCGGGTCGCCGATCCGTTCGAGCGGAACGCCCTCGCCCCAGTCGGCGAGCCCCTCCTCGTAGGAGTCGTACTCGCCACGCTCGACCGCCTGTTCGACGAGCTCCTCGATCCGGCTGGTCTCGTGAGGGCCCGGAAGCACGGCGTTAGCGCGCACGTCCGGCGCGAGCTCCGTCGAGAGCGTCTTTTCCAGGCCGATCACGCTCATCCGAACCGAGTTCGACAGTACGAGCCCGTCTATCGCCTCTTTCACGGATCGCGACGTGACGTTCACGATGGTACCACCGTCGCCTGCTTGGAGGGGATCCGCGGCCGCTCGACAGAGCCTGACGGCACTCATCACGAGCAGCTCGTACGCCTCGTACCAGTCGTCGTCGTCGGTTTCGAGGAACGGTCCCGACGGAGGCCCTCCAGCAGAGGTAACGAGGTGATCGAGTCGGCCGAACTCGTCGAGCGTCTCGTTTACCAGTCCGGTCACCGCGTCCTCGTCGGTCAGATCGGCCTGGATGGGGTGAACGCGGGCGTCGCCGGTGGCTTCCGAACGAAGCGTCTCGGCGGCAGCGTCGAGCCGGTCGGGATCCCGACCGTTGATCACGACGTTCACTCCCTCACGGACGAGCGCGGTCGCAGCCGCGTTTCCGAGACCAGCACTCGATGCCGTCGTCAGTGCGACGTTGCCGTCGATGTCGAGGTCCATGTCCCGACGTGGCGTCCCCGGCGGCTTAACCGTTGGCGACGCGGCGTTATCCTCGTCCCGGCATCAATCCGCCACAGACCGGGCATTGACAGCGTTCCTCGTGTGTTCCTCGGAGCTGTTCGGTCAGCTCTTCGAGCCCGCCATCGCCGCGCCCGCCACCTGCGTCGCCGTCGAGCGCAGGACTGTCGCTCGGCTCGATATCGCCGTGGACGGCCGTGGCCTGATCCAACGCCGTGTTCGGGATATCCGCGCCGTCAAGCGGTTCCGTCTCCGGATCCGACCCGCTCACGGTGGCCCCTTCGCTTCCCGATAGTTCGGCGTCGTCTTCGGAGCGTACCTGCCCGGAAAGCGGGATGGCGGAGAGGACCCCAGCGATCCCGAGTGTGCGACGGATCGCGTCACGCCGTTTCATACCACACGTTTCGTAGCCGGAGACTAAAACGTACCGTCGCCCGTCAGCGGTTTTAAGCGCCCACGGTCGGTGGTCGGCATATGCGTGGTATCACGGTGGAACCGGTGATCGGTGGCACGGGTGGGATCGATGACTGACGGCACGGGTGGGATCGATGACTGACGGCACGGGTGGGATCGATG
>LFFM01002910.1_pt1 | contig 11013 bp, 9 predicted proteins | sample 643131 | NCBI WGS metagenome assembly LFFM01 (sample SAMN03777445, study PRJNA286221) | soda lake metagenome | biome: soda lake; feature: Kulunda steppe; material: water; isolation source: sample Tc-Br brine of Tanatar trona crystallizer | place: Russia: Kulunda steppe | collected 2011-07
GGACAGGGAGTGTTGTACGTTGAGGATGCGGTTGTCCACCACAAACTGTTCGAGTATCGTGGAGAGTTCCGGTGGTTAGTGTTTCGCTCGTTTTGGCAAGGGTTTTCGAAACGTGTGATGGAGCTGTTGTATCCTGGTGCGCAGGGAAATGAGAGTGCGTTTTTGAAGGATCTATCCCTTCGGGCGTTGCCCTCACGGGTTAAGCGTACGGTTGTCGAGCGGTCGAGTGAGCCTGCCAAGGAGGCTGCTACAATTGTCGTCTTTACTAGTGTGGTAGGACTCGGGTATCTATACGGGCTCACGAAACGGGACGTATTGCGTGAAGAGGTCGATGAGAATGTAGAGTTGACGTCGACATAGTTGATTGAGCGTTTTTGAAATGGGTCGGTCAGCGGTTGAGCAGTGGTACGTTGAATGGGAGATTGTTTGTGACTGTGGTTCGGAACGTTGAGGAGATACCCAACAGGAGTGTAAAGTAGACTGCCGCACCGAGGCTGACGAGCAGAACAACGAAGGCCGCGTTGAAATCGTCGACCCAATCGAAGTTAATTTCGACGATTTGACGAGCGAAATATACGACTGCACCCATAAGGAGAGCGGCGAACCATTGATGGGCAATCTCACTGAACGGTACCGTGAAGGCGACTTGCTCGCGGGCGTAGTGGAAGCTGAAGACGAGTCCGACACCTGCAGAGAGGACAGTAGCAATGGCTGCACCGAACCAACCTATTTGCCAGACAAGGAAGATATTACAAATAATATTTGTAGCGATGAAGACACCGTTCGCTCGGAACGCAAGATCAGGACGGTTGATCGCGTTGAGAGTATTGAGAAGTTGTTTCGTGTAGGTGTAGATAACAAGGCCAACAAGCAAAACAACGAGGATCCAGTGGCCGATATCGAATTCGGGACCATAAATGAGCATGAGGCGGTCGCCGAGGACCGCGGCTCCAATAATACCTGGAATTAGGAACAATCCGGCATATGTGAGAGCATCGTTCGTGAGCGTGGAAATCATACTCATATTATTCCGGACAGACAGTTTGCTCATTTTAGGGAAAAGTGCGTTTTGCACTCCCTCACCAAATATATCGAGAAATTTCGAGAGAGAATACGCGATAGCATAAATCCCAATGAGACCTGAAGAGACAAAGAAGCCCAAAACGAGGATATCTGCATTACTAAATGTTTTGCTGCGCATGTTCCCAAGCCATGAAAACTTCGCAAAGTTGAGCAACCGAATGATGTGCCTCCAGCGTGGAAGTACCAGTTTCGGCCGCACGACCCACAGGCCAACCGCAGCCATTACCGTTGTTCCGATCGCGTATCCAAGAAACATGCCTACTAGTTCCCACCCAATAAACACTAACGCGACCATGAGGATGCTACGGGCGGCTTCTTTAAGAGTGCTGAGTGGGGCGTAGATGTGGACTCGGTGGCTACCTTTTAGCGCGCTACTGATAAGGCTACTGAAGATCGAGGTAAGGATGAGGAGAACAACGTAATTAGCGACAGGGATACCGACATAAGCGTCAATATGTTCTCTAAAGATAATGATAATAATCGTGACAACAATGGTGAGGATGCCTTTGATCATCGCACCCGCCGCAAGATACTCATCGGGCTCTTCGTTTTCGCTCATTCGCTTTACGATTGCTTTCCCGAAGCCGACACTCTTTACAATCACCAGCCAGGATACAAGTGAGAGTGTGATTGCGTAGAAACCGTATATCTCTGAGCCTAGGGTTCGTGTGAAGTAGACCGTTGCGAAGAACCCAATAATGGAGGCTGTTATTTTAAATATAACATAAATTATAGATGTTTGTCCGGGACGCATGAAAGTAGAGTTACCTCAATCTTATCTCGAGTTGACTAAGCGATTTCGCATTTTGGGTCGCACATTCACAGGCTAAAAAATTATCTGTCTTGATATGAGAAAGAAACTGAATCGATGCATTGTACTTGTTTTGAAAAAACTATGGTATAATATCTAATAATTTTTATAGTGAAACATAGGAATATTCATATCCTACCTATCCTAAGCCATCAACGTGCGAGCAGCGATTATCACTGCCCGGTCGGGAAGCGAGTCGATCAGAAAAAAAAATATCCTTGAGGTTGTTAATAGGCCTCTGCTTGAATACCCGATTCAAGCCTCCAAAAACGCGGACTTAATTGACGAGGTGTTCGTCTCAACTGATGGAAACGATATCGCCCATGTTGCGAAAAATGCCGGTGCGAAAGTACTTGATCGCCCCGAGCATCTTACTGGTGATGTCTCACACGGTGAAGTAATCAAAGATTCCGTTCGAACTGTTAATAAACGATACAATGAAAATCTTGATGTAGCTGTTGTTCTTTTAGGGAATTCCTTGATGGTTGATGGTGAACTTATTGATCTAACTATTGAGGCAGTACAATCAACGGAAGCAGACTCCGCTATGACTGTCTGGCGTGCAGAAGATGATCATCCAGAGCGAGCAATGAAGCTAAATAAAGATGGACACTTGACCCACTACGATGGCGAGTACACTGCAGAAAATACCAATAGACAAAATTATGAAGACGTCTATTTTTATGATAATGGTCCTTGGGCGCTGAAACCCGAATGTGTTGAAGATCGAACTGGTCCGGGTGCGTGGTGGTGGATGGGAAAAAAGTGTGTTCCTGTTGAACGTGAGTGGGTGACTGGCCGCGATATCCATGATCATTTTGATGTTGCGTTTCAGGAGTTTTATGAAATAAACAGAAAAAAGCTTCTAGAGTTGGAACGGAGAGAGATTCATAATGATTTCTCTACGTGATTCAAAATAATGCTTTGATCGAAAAATAATATATTTAATTATATTTTATATTAACCATAATATTATGCCCAGAATTGTCAGAATAATTTTCGTAACGTAGTATAACATTCAATCAATAAAATAGTTTAATTGGCCGTTAGCATCAATTTAATAAATATTGTATTAATAGTAATAACTAACTTATTAATATTTACAATAGGTCCACCAAATTATAAGACATCATTAATATCTACTCTAGGGAAAACTTCCAGCTCACCACCGATTGTTGCATTTTTAATACTAACGTCTCTTTCTGCTAACTTACTTTTTGCCAATTGGTGCGCTCTTCTCTGTTTGTCATCTGTCCCTCTCCGGATTTGTGGACTATCAAGATATCTCTCACCAAAATGGACATCCTTACCTAGCTGTAATTTTGGGATCATTGTTGATATATTCTGACGCCCTTTCAAATACAATCCATTAATTAGCGATTTGATTGTTTCGTCTGAATCCCTAAGAAATTTAAGATATATTGTCAAATTGTTATTCTTTTTGTGCTCTTTATAAAACAAATACGGATCAGTTGCATTTTGAAATATTAAGTGGTTAGTCGAATCCATACCTAAGTCACATCCCAACAAATATATTTCATTGAAGCCCATATAGTTTGCAGCCTGATACATCGGATAAAACGATGTATTATACCAATAAATTATTTCTGAGAGATCATCTGACCATAGTTTTTTTCTCCTTTCGGGAACTGACGGATTACTCAAACAATCATATTCCTCGTCATGTACTTGAATCCTATTTACAGAATAAACACTGTTTAGATCTGAGAATAGCTCTTGGTTCTCACTAGATACAATTGATAAGTCTGCTTTTTCAATTGCTTCCCTAGCGTGTCTTAATCCAATTTCGTTTATAGAATTTCTTGTATTAAGATAAATTTTCGCCCTCCAGTCTGTATCCGAATAGATTTTGCTGATTCTATTTGTTGCAAACGTATACTCGTCTGTCAACTTCTTAAGTGGTGTGTTGTCTAAGCTCGGACCATTCCCTAACAAGAATGCTCTCTCACCAGAATACTTTTGACGTAACTCTGCTATGTCCTTTTTCATACTTGAATAATATTTTGATAATACATAATATTTATGAATTTTTAGAACAAAATGTATGCATAGATGATTAACACGATTGCCAGCAATCGATCCCTCTGAATTGTTTGTGCTTCTCAATTTCAATGCACCTAAAATGCTGGTCAATTTTATAACAACGTCGGTGGCCAGCTTTCTATTTCGGTTAGCCTGTTTTAGCGAGGGTTCTCGTGATACGCCACTCCAACCGCGGGTTATGAATAGAACTTTCTTATCATAAGGATATTCACAATTTATCCTGCTACAATGGTTATCAAACAACTCCCACTTTCCCAAATGAGGCACTGGTTGAAGCGGTTGTATCTCAGACGCTATCGGTACCTCCGGTACGATCCAAAACAGATCTACTATGTCGATCCATCTACAATACGATTACTTACGGGTAGAGAATGGACCGGGCCAACAGAATACAATCTTGAGTGTAGATATGAGTTCATTCCAGAATTTGATTTAAAAAAGCACGAGCGGCAGCAGAAAGTCCCTCTTGGTGCAGTGCGAGGAGGGAGCTGGGACAAGAGCGTTGATAAATTTACCGATTTAACCGTCTACAAAGGGATCAAAGAACGATTTCGCGACTGTGAAGACTGGACAGACACCATCCTATATGAAAAACACAACTCAAGGATTAGATCGGGTAATCGCTCATACGGGTGTGTCACGAGCCAACAACTTAAAGAGAAGTTATACGCCATTGACGACCTTTACGAGGCAATCAAGACTGACGGATACAGATCACAACAGGAACTCAATGGCTCAATGTTTGATGAGATAACAGTAAACATAGGCCGTGACGGGTCGGTGATATTTAACAGGAATGGTCGTCATCGGTTATCGATAGCGAAATTATTGGACCTTGATCAGGTTCCTGTGTTCGTTATGGTGAGACATGAGAGGCTTTTCGAACCTATTTCAAAAAATATCAGTGAGAGTCGAAGTGAGAATCGATGAATTGGACGAATTCTATGTAGAATGTTCTTCTGACCATACTCGGTTCTTTACAAGACTAGTATTAGATAATCTGCTCACTGGGGATATGCACGTCAGAGTGCGACGGCACGCTAGGTCAGCCGTCATACTTCCCACTGGACTTCGCCAACAAAAAAGTCAGATATTTAATACCAATTGAATTTCAAGGATTTGTGAGGTGCTAGGCGATTTCATACCAAAAATCGGAAGCTTATCCAAGCGCCGTGCCCCTGCTCCCAACGTCTTTAGGCGAGTTTGGAATCATCCTAATATAGCCAATTGAAACTGTTTCAGCCGCATCATAGCACAAACTGCTTATGACTAGCTCGGTCGTCTCCGTCCACGTCAAACCAACTTATCTAAACACCCTGCAAATGATTCCGCGTACGGTCTTACCGATTCAATTCTCATTTCTAATAAAATCTACAATCCGATCAATATCAACGGTTATATCTCTGTTATCTGAATATTCGATACTATAGTTGTAATCCAGTCCTCTACACTGGGAGATTAAATTATATGTGGGTTTTAGTTTCTCACTATGGAAAATCTCTAGCACTCTGCTCTCTTTAGAGAATATCAAGTTTGCTAACCCAGCACCGTGAGGGGCAATGATATTTTCTGCGTTCGCAAACAGTTTTACTTGATCCTCAAAGCTCAATTCACTCAGTACGTACTCTTCGAATCCGTGTTCTTCAAGTTTACCGATCATTTCTGCTCGATTAGTAATTCTCCTTGACAACGCATCATCACGAGAGATTAGCACGTTTTTACACCCTTTCGAACGACCTGACTCTGCAATATTTGCAAGTGCACGGTCTCGCACCCACGACAGTGCTGAGGGAGGAGGGCACCAATACTGAATGAATGTCTCTTCACTGTGATTGTGGTACGGGACATTGTATTCCATCCCGCGGGCGGATGGTATGATCATATCTCTAATCAACAGATCTTCTCCGGTCCACTCAACGATTTCATAATCTCCAAAGCCGAGGAGTTCAAGCGTTTCGTATATCCATCCTGGCGGATTCGCTCGCACAAGAAGTTTTGGTTGGCTTCCTGTTTTGTTTGCGTAGTGTTCTACTGCTTGTAACCTCGGCAGCGTGTGTCTAAGCCAAAAGTAATAATTTGTATAGAGAAACGGTAAAGGACAAATATTTTTCATTAACTTCCGAGGTTTTATTTTTTTCTTACTTAATTGGAACAAAGTACGTGGATGTTTGATTAAATCGCGATGAATTAAATCTTGTCTCCCCACTTGAGTTTCTTGAATCGGTTGATAGTCCTCAGTCACCACAATCGGAGTATAACCCGTCAAGTATCCAGTGTCAACCTTACAAACAAACGGTTGTTCGAAGCGGTGTTCACCAACGACCTTGTTCATTTTCCAGTGTTCCTCAGTCAAAGACTGTACGTTTGTTACCTCAATCGAATCTGAATTTGAATACCAATATACCTCTGATGCATGTTCGTTTTGCAACTGATTTCTCCCGACAATCCCGTTTTTATCAATAATATATTGCAAAAATATAGATGATAACGGATTTGTTACTTGGACAGCGGTGTTCCATGCCCCTGCCATGAACATACGCTTGAGTCCATCTTTTTTATACTTTTTTACAATTTTCTCTTTACCGTACTGTATCACCCCAAGATTTGATTTAAAAGTCACGCGTTAGTTTGAGTGATATGTTCGTAATATCAAAAACGTTTTCAATACCAGTTCGATAGGGAACATTATGTTATTAAGTGATCTAATCATCCGAACCGCCAATTCTGGATTAGCTCTACAGCGGGATGACGGAAGTTTTCCCAGTGGAACGAACGGTCCATATGGTGATAAAGAAACCCCCGTTCGGAATACATCTCATTGGGTGATTACTTTGATAAAGGCGTACGAATATTCAAGTGATGATCGTTTTTTATCAGCTGCTTGTCAAGCAGTGAAGTATCTTTGTAGTTCATTTGCACGTCCAGATGGTGTTGCTTTTTATCATCGGAAGGGTGATCGATTTGAAGGACAAGATCGTACAAACGGACTTATTGGTCAGGCTTGGACTATTGAAGCTATAGCTATTGCGACAGAGTATGTTAAATGTGAAAAGGCAAGTAGAATTGCTGCTGAAACCTTCCAAGCACATCCATTTAATCACAGCGTTGGCCTTTGGAAAAAGATTGATATTGATGGTAGAATCATAGATTATGGAAGCGTATTCAATCAACACTTGTGGTTTGCAATGTCTGGTCTCCTACTTCTCAACAAATCGTCAAGCATAAGACCTGATATTGCGGAATCAATAACTAATAAAATTGACATTTTCCTTTCAAATTTGGATTCAATCATAAGTGTTCTTCCAAATGGGCTGATTGTTCATCCCCTTTTACCGATCAGGCCGTTTTTTCGCAACATGAAATGTAACACCGACCTACAGAAATCTATTCTTAAGAAATGGCGGTATATATTGTTAAAAAAGCCTATTAACACTATTCAGAATCAATCGTTTGGAAGTGTATTTCTGAAATCCAAACCTTATCACTCTTTTAATCTTTATGCACTTGCAATTATTTACCAAATTAAACAAGAAATTGGATTCTGGAAGAGTAAAAAACACAAGAAGATACTGGCCTATTCAAAACGCGATGATTACTTACAGGGACTAAAAAAATCTGATTATGGGTATAAATATAATCCCCCTGGATTTGAATTGACTTATGCGTGGTATGTTTTTAATGGCGAGCTGACCGCCAAATCAAGAGACCTATTAAACGATCAATTAAAATATTCGTATGATACTTCATCAAACTTACTAATTCGGAATAGTAATCATGAACAAACAAGTGCCGCACGTTTTTATGAATTAACTCGGTTACCGGATGTAGAAGTTTCACTCTGAGTTAACCAATTCAGATTCAGATAAAGCGTCGGATCCGATGCTTCAAACTCATCGCTTGCGAGTAGAGATACCTCCCAAACAAAGATAAAACGTAATGTAATGCATAGAGTGGGTATTTCTTGTTAGCGATAACAGCAGCTTTGAATTCTATACGTGCCTGTTTCATATCGCCTTTCTCACCATACAATAGACCGCGTACGTAGTGTTGGTGCGCAATGCGTTTTCTAGATAATATTTGCCCGTGCCTATCAACTATCTGTTTGTGGCCACGGACCTTCCGATCAATATTTTCACTAATTCTGTCGTCACCGAGATGAACCTTTACCAACGGCTCCGAAATGCCTCTCATTGTGTAGGTATGGAGAACCCTGAGGTATAGATCGTAATCCTGTGACGAGACCAGTTCTTCGTCGAACCCCCTGACCGAGTCCAGAACACTCGATCGAAAGGTGGTGCACGATAATCCTCCAATTATGTTGGTTGCCCGCAGGTCATCGAGCGTTATTGTGCTATTCGGTGAACTAATCTCTTCAACCATTTTCCCACGGTTCACTCGTTTGTACGACGTGAAGATGCCACCACACTGGTTATCCGAATTTCGGAATGCTGTTACTGTCCGTGAGACATAATTGGGAAGCAGTTCATCATCCGAATCAAGAAACGAAATAAATTCACCGTTTGCTTCTTTGATACCACGGTTACGGGCTGCATTCGCACCTATGTTTTCTTGAAAAATATATCGAAGTTTTCCAGAGCTCAACTCTTTTACTCTTTGTTTTGTATCGTCTTTTGATCCATCGTCAATTACGATAATCTCTATATCTTCATAGTTTTGTTGTAAGGCACTTTTTACAGCACGTTGAATAACATTTGCCCTATTATACGTGGGTATTACAATACTGACTAGTCCGTCATTCATACTAATTTTCCTTCATAGAAGTCCGCTCACTACTTCCCGAACGTACCGTTTGATAAATATCAAGTATATCTTGGCTTATTTTAGTCCAACTTAATTTGTATACCTTAGAACGCCCGTTTGATCTATCAGCTGAATGAAGAACCCGAAACAATCCGTCAGCGAGTTTGTCTGCCGAATCACCGACCGCGGATGGGGAAACACCCTGCAACCGTTGCTGAACGTCACCGACATTGGTGGAAACAACTGGAATATTACAAGCCATGGCCTCTTTTACTGTATTTGGGGATCCTTCATGCTTTGACGTCAATAACACACAATTTGCAGCGTTCATGTACCATGGTACTTCCGTATGGGGGATTCCAGAAATAGTTTGTAGCATCACGTCTCCTTCTGTCCGTTGTGCAACGCGATCAACGACTTGTTCAGCCAAAGAATAGTTTTTCCTCTTGTAGCCAGGTGAGTAGGGGAAAAGCACGTGCCTAGTCTCAATATCCCAACCAACTCGTTCCCGCGCTTTATTTCGGTCGATCGGCTGAAACTTCTCCATATCGACCCCACTGGGTACAATGTACGCATCCTCTTGACCCAATAGTTCTCGCATCTCTTCACTACGAACCGTAACCGCGTCCGCTCGCCACGCACATGCCTTCGTGACTAACCCATCGAAACCGACCACATCAGATCCCCATAGTGTCAGCACTACCGGTAATCGAAACTGCGTCACAGCGTAGGGTGCTGTCAGTCCATAGTTCGCGTGAATCAGGTCGTACTCCCCACGACGCAATTCGCTTCGAACTTTCGGATAAAACTGCAAGTACTCTTTTAATCCACGTTGACTTCCCATATCGCCATCAATCTGTTCGGCCCCAGGGACCACACAGACCGTACAGTTGACTCCCTTCTGCTCAAGCACGTTGATCTGCTGGTCAAAAAAGACCTCTCGTGCGGTAACCAAGTGTAATACTCGTAAACTGTCCTTGTTCGACATTCAACTACTTAATAAGTATTGTTCCGGATTGATTATACCCTTCGTTTGCTCGCCGTGGTGCCAAAATGAATTGACTGACAAACTCAGAGACGCAAAAAGTCATTTCGTCGTATTAAGACTGTCTAACGAGCGGATCGTACCACTCCTGATTCTGCCGATACCATTTGACAAATTGTTTGGCCCCGCCTTCGATAGCGACGCTGGGTTCGTAATCCAACAGCTTCGCAGCCTTTGACACATCCGCATGGGTATGTTCGGCGTCTCCCTCCCGCGGTTCGTTATACATGAGCTCGATTGATGAATCAATTTCGTCGCGGATCACCTGGGCCAGCTCGATGATCGTAATCCGGCCTGCCGAACCGATATTTAAAATCTCACCATCAGCACTGTCAGTTTCGAGTAGTCGGCAGTTTGCCCCGACGATGTCGTCAACGTATGTAAAATCGCGGGTCTGCGTACCGTCGCCGAAAATCACAGGTGGCTCACCGTGGAGACATCGCGAGACGAAGTTAGTAAAGGCCATATTGGGGCGCATTCGGGGTCCATAGACTGTAAAATATCGAAGCGAGACTGTCGGGAGGTCGTACACTTCATTATAAACACGCACGTAGTGTTCGGCCGAAAGCTTTGATACTCCGTACGGGCTGACGGGATTCGTCGGGTGCTCCTCATCATATGGCAGATACTCTGGCTTGCCGTAGACCGACGAGGAACTCGCATTTATGAACCGCTTGACACCGTGTGATCTTGCTGCCTCAAGTAGTTGAAACGTTCCTTCAACGTTGATCCGAGTCGTCTTTTCTGGGTTATCAACACTCGCCCGAACACCGGCTTGGGCGGCCTGATGAAAAATGTAATCGATACCACCGACGAGTTCATTAACAAGTTCCGGATCAGTGATACTGCCTTCGACGAAATCATACTCGCCATCTCCGTTCGTCGCAGCCTCGCTTGCAATCTCGATATTTTGTTTTTTGATACCCACATCGTAAAATGGCTCTAGGGTATCGAGAACGACAACATTGTGGCCGTCACGCACAAATTGTTCGGCGAGATGTCCACCAATAAATCCCGCACCGCCCGTGACCATAATCCTCATTGAATTGGAATGAGCCGCTGAGGGGCAAAAGTGCCTCGGAATGAAAGTGACAATTCTGCAAGTAACTCGTGTTGGTTCCTATGCCGCCCGCAATACAGGAATCAGACACACCGACAGCGACATCCTCGCCTTCGTCGACGCCGACATGACCGTCCCCGAAGACTGGCTCGAATCCGCCCTCGAAACGCTCCAAATCACTGACGCCGA
>LFFM01002911.1_pt1 | contig 11013 bp, 6 predicted proteins | sample 643131 | NCBI WGS metagenome assembly LFFM01 (sample SAMN03777445, study PRJNA286221) | soda lake metagenome | biome: soda lake; feature: Kulunda steppe; material: water; isolation source: sample Tc-Br brine of Tanatar trona crystallizer | place: Russia: Kulunda steppe | collected 2011-07
GGGGAGGTGTGAGGTCGCGGTGCTGTGCGGGGCGGGACTCAAAGGGGCAGCCCTTAAAAGGGCGTAGGCGTTCGCGAGAGCGTCGCTCTCGTGAGCCAATCAGAACGCTTCGCGTTCTGATGACGACGCCAAGCACCGCAAGGAGCGAGTGAAACGAGCGACTGAGGCGCACAGCGAGCGTACGCCCTTTTAAGCGCTGGGGCTTTGGACGTGTTCACCGTCGATCTATACTCAACCACTTATAAACAACCGCCAGCAACAACACTCGATCACTTATAAACAACCACTCCACCGTATTGCGAGACGTACTCCCGATATCAGTCACCTCGTTGGACTTTTCGATCCGTCGTTCCGGACCACAACCCGTCCGAACGCGGCTTCGGACCTTTTAAGCCCGCGACGGACGCTTCACAGGATAATGAGCGACGGAGACGATCAGGACCTCGGTATCACCGAGTCCAAGTCACACAACACCGGCGAGTGGTACGCCGAAGTCGTGCGCAAGGCGGGGTTGGCCGACTATGGCCCGGAGGGAATGAGCGGGTTCATCGTGACTCGCCCGCGGGCGTACGCCATCTGGGAACGGCTCCAGGGGTTCCTCGATGCGAAGTTCAAGGACACCGGTGTCCAGAACGCCTACTTTCCGCTTTTCATCCCCGAGTCCTACCTCGAACGTGAGAAGGACATCGTCGAGGGGTTCGACCCCGAGGTCGCGTGGGTGACGGAAGCCGGAACGAACGAGCTCGAAGAGCGGCTCGCGGTTCGGCCCACCTCCGAGTCGATCATCACTCCGTATATAAGCCAGTGGGTGCGGAGTCACCGCGACCTCCCGTTGCGCGTGAACCAGTGGTGTTCGGTCGTCCGATGGGAGGCGACGGAGACGAAGCCGTTCTTCCGCACCAAGGAGTTCCTCTGGCAGGAGGGGCATACGGCCCACGCAACCGCCGACGACGCGTGGACGGAGACGATGACCCGCCTTGACCAGTACGAGTCAGTGTACGAGGACCTGCTCGCGATCCCCGTGTTGAAAGGACAGAAGCCGGACCACGACAAGTTCCCCGGTGCCGACACGACCACGACCGTCGAGGCGCTGATGCCCGACGGGAAGTCGGTCCAGGCCGGCACGTCACACCACCTCGGGCAGTCGTTCGCGGAGGCGTTCGACATCACGTTCTCGGACGCCGACGAGAACGAGCGGCTCGCCCACACGACGTCGTGGGGGCTCTCCTGGCGCGCGCTCGGTGCCCTGATCATGACTCATTCGGACGAACAGGGGCTCGTGTTGCCACCGACTGTGGCACCGACGCAGGTCGTCATCGTCCCGATCTGGCAGGAGGACACCAAAGACGACGTGTTGACCTACGCCCAGGGGGTCACAGACGAGCTCGCGGACGCTGGGATTCGCGTCGAGCTCGACGAGCGCGACGAGCGCAACCCCGGGTTCAAGTTCAACGAACACGAGCTCAACGGCGTTCCGGTACGCGTCGAGATCGGACCGTACGAGGTCGAAGACGGGGAGCTCACACTGAATCACCGGCCGGACGGGGAGGAACACGTGGTGGATCGCGACGGGGTCGCAGAAACGCTCCGTGACCACCTCGACGAGGTGTACGCGAAACTGTATGCGGCCGCCGAAGAGACGCTGGACGGCGAGGTCCGCGAGGCCGACGACCGCGCGGGGATCCTCGGAACGCTCGGGCAGCACGGCGGGTACGTGACGGCCCCGTGGTGTGGAGACGAGGCCTGTGAGGAGCCGATCAAGGAGCCGATGGCCGCCGAGATCGTCATGGTCCCCTTCGAGGAGGACGATCCGCTCGTCGACCACGAGAGCGGTGATCCGGGCGATGACGGCTCGAACGAGAACGATGGCGGAGCCTCCTGTGCGATCTGCGGCGACGACGCCGAGCGAACCGCGTACTTCGCGAAGTCGTACTGACCGGGCGGCACCGAACCAGACAACCCCACAAGAGCTATCACCGGCCCCCCAAACTATCCGGGTGTGGGGGGCTGTACGGGTGTCGGTGCGTCCGACAGCTGAATCGTGGCGGTTCAGCGTGGGAGGCGCTGGCTGTCACGGCTCCGTGTGACGCCCGCGCTCTCCGCCGTCACCGTCATCGTTGCCGCCATCACGGCGTACGGGTTCCAAGCGTTCGCGACGCCCGTGAAACCGGGTTGATCCGGGTTAATCCGGACTGAACGAGATGACCCTATTTATCCGAGGACGTGTTATGAGGGATCGATGAATCGACGTACGTCGTTGCTGGTGGGGATCGCGGTTATCGGTCTCGTCGCGGTTGCTGTAGCCGGGATCGCTCCTGTCGCAGCGATAGCCGGCACCGGGACCACAGCGGCCGATCACGGCGAGTCGGACCGGAAGGACGTTTTCGATGTCGGTGATGACGCCGACGCACAACCGGAGAACGACTCAACGAGCATCCGCCCAGGCGAGCAGTTCGCTGGCGCGGTCGGCACTCAGGCGGCTGAGATCGACGGCGAAGTAGCGTCGCGTGCCTTCGGGCTCCGCCTGGCAGCCGCCGAGACGGACGCGGAACGCGCCGCCGTGCTCGCCGACCGGATCGAACGGAACGAGCGACAGCTCGACCGGATCGCGGATCGACAAGCGGAGCTCCGTGACCGGCGCGACGCCGGGGAGTTGAGCGACGGCGCCTACGCCGCGCGGACCGCACGGACGGTCGCGGAGGCCCGGGCGGTGAACTGGACGACCGACGCGAGCGCTGATGCCGCCGGCAACGTTCCGGAGGAGCTCTTGGCCGAACAGGGGGTCGACGCCGACCGGATCCGCGCGCTTCAAGGACAGGCCAACGAACTGAGCGGTCCGGAGGTCACGGAGCAGGCCCGTGAGATCGGCGGCAACCGGACCGGCGCACCGTTCGGAGGCGGTCACGGCGACGGCCCCGGTGCGGGTGTCGGTGGACCGGGTTCGGAGGTGGACCATCCCGGGAACGACACTGACACTTCAGAGCCGGGGACCGAAACGCCTGACGACGACACCGGATCGGAGCGCGACGGGTCCGGTGAGCGCGGAAACGACACCGGATCGGAGCGCGGCACTGAGGGCCCACCAACGGTGGCAAGCGCCACGATCGGTAGTTCGAGCGGACCGATCCATCCACGTTCCTGATCCTCCGTGCGGGACGTACTGCGACGAACCCGAAGGGATTTAGCGCCCGCGACGGTTCGCCCGTCCGTGCAGCGACGGAAGATCGTCCTCGTTGGTATGTGTCTGCTCGTTCTCGGCGTGGGCGTTGCGGCCGGTCTCGGTGCGGCAAGCACGCCGGGCGGCGACCCCTTCGAGCAGATGGACATCGACGCGGAGGGCGTGCTGATGGCCGTCGACGTCGACGCCGACGGGGAGGCGGCGTGGACGATCGAGTACCGGACACGTCTCTCGGACTCGGAAGACGAAGCGGCGTTCGAGGAGCTCCGCGAGGACATCGAATCGGACCCCGAATCGTACACGGATCGTTTCCGTGAACGGATGGAGCGAACCGCCGAAACCGCCGAGGAAGCGACCGGACGCGAGATGACGATCGCGGACGTCTCGGTCCGGGCGGACCGCCGGGAGCTCGCACGGTCGTACGGCGTTGTGACCTACGAGTTCCGCTGGACCGGGTTCGCCGCTGTCGACGGGGACCGAGTCACTGCCGGCGACGCGATCGACGGCCTGTTCCTCGACGACGAAACGTCGTTTATCGTCTCCTGGCCGGACTCACACGCGCTCGTTGATGTGAGCCCCCCACCCAGCGAAACTAGGGACGGAGCCGTCGTCTGGAACGGCCCGCTGGACTTCACCGTTGACGAGCCCCGTATCGTGATCGAACCGAGTGAGGGGGATGATGGCGCGACCGGCGGCGGAGCAACGGACGACGGAGGGACAAGTGACGACGCCGGCGACCAGTCGGACGGCGGCCAGGGGACTGATGAGTCCATCTCAGCGGTCACGATGTTCGCCATCGTCGCCGCCCTACTTCTCGTTCTCGGAGGCGCGACGTACTATCGGCGTACGGCGGGCGCTGGTGTCGGCGAGGACACCACACCACCCGACGCGACCTCGGCGTCGAGCGAAGACGTTGTCGCCGCCACGACCGACGACGCCGAGACTCCCGAGTCGGACACGAGCGACAGCGGGTCGGACACGAGCGATAGCGGGTCGGCCACCGTGGGGTCCGATGACCACGACGGATCCAGTGGGACTGACGAGGCCAGCGAGGTTGACGAGGCCAGCGAGGTTGACGAGACCAGCGAGGCTGAGGACGTCGACGACGCGGTCGACCCGGCGCTGTTAAGTAACGAGGAACAGGTAATGCGGCTCATTAAGCAGCGTGGCGGGCGGATGAAACAGGCCGATGTCGCTGATGAGCTGGACTGGACGGCCGCGAAAACGAGCCAAGTCGTCACCGGACTGCGGGACGAGGGGGAGCTCGATGGCTTCCGGCTCGGACGCGAGAACGTGCTCTCGCTTCCGGGTCAGGACCCAACCGAAGATTACGAAGCGGAGTGACTCTGGTCGCTCAGAGGTCGCGTGAGCGCCCCAAGTGTAACAGCTCGCCCCCGCACTCACACCGTCCCGACGTCTCCGTTCGAGCGCCGCATTCGAAACATTCGTACAGTTCTTCGCCCGCTTCTGTGTAATTCGGTCTCATACTACGGTATAACATGGCACACGGTATGGTGTTAGCCCTAATATACGTAGTATTGTTTAATCGTGTCTCGAACCCGGGTAGACGAACGATCGGATCCGGTCAGTGGCCGCTTATCTGGATGGGGTGTCGATCCAGCTGTCGATCAACACTTTGAGAACGCTCGCGAATGCGGTTCGACGGCTCCAGAAGGCGACTTCCCCGGCCGTTGCCCCCTCGCTTTGAACGGCCAAAAGCACCGTGTCGCCGTCAACAGCGAGTAGTCGGACGACCGGGAGGTCTGCTTCGTGAGCGTCCTCCGGAACCGGCAGCGTTCCGACTGGGGTGCCCTCGTAGTACGCGATCATTTCGGGATCCGCGCTGGCGACGAGCGGATCGATCCCGTCCTCGGCGGCGGCGAACAGCACCTCGTCGGTCGTTTCGTCGTGGTTCTGCCGTTCGACGGCGTACACGATCGATTCCGTCGCGTCGGTCGCGAGCGACCGGATCCGTTCGGTGACCGCGTCCCGCCCCTCGACCGTCCACACCTCCTCCTTTCGTTCGTCGTCGTCGGGGCGTTCCGGCTCGATCGCCTCCAGCCGCGCGAACGCCTGCTCACGACGCCTGTCCTGTTGTCGGCGGAGCAGCTCCTCCGCCTCCGATAGCGGCACAGGCCTGAACCGCTTCGGTGAGGCCTGCTGAACGTCGAGGAGGCCCCGTTCTTGGAGGCTCTCGGCCGCGCCGTACACCTGCGATCGCGGGACATCGGTCGCCTCCGCGATCTCGCGAGCGGTCCCGCGCCCGAGCTTCTCCAACGCGACGAACACGCCCGCTTCGTACGTCGACAGTCCGAGACGCTCCAGCGCCGTCCGGGCCGCCGTCTCGGGTCGCGACTCCCCTCCGGCGTCCCGGTCGTCTCCGGGCCCGGCCGCGTCGTCACTCATGCCGACTCACCCGTCAGGTAACGAGCGCTGCCCTCCCGCGGGCCGGTACGCACGCTGAACGGTCGTCGCTCCGAACGCATGTATGTCGGCCCCCCTCCCGTGTCGTACACCACTGGTCCGTACATCATCCGGAAGGGGTGTTAAACCTGTGTTCACGACCCGAGACACCCTCCTGACTCACGCGTCGACCACCTCCCCAGCGTGCGATTCGGCGGAGCTCCCCGTGTCGACGTCGGCGTCCGCGCCTGCTCCGTCATCACTACCGGGGGCGTCCGCACGGGTCCAGCCGAAGTAGCGTTCCCAGACGAGCAACACGGGGGGTAATACGAGCACCGCCGCCAAGAAGGAGTACACCACGCTCAACGACGTGAGGAGTCCGAACTGTGCGAGAAGCGGCGTAGCAGACAACACGAGCGCGCCGACTCCGCCCGTCGTCGTGACCATGCTTCCGGTCACGCCGCCGCCGGTCCCTCGCAGCGTTCGCAACAACGCTGTCTCGGCGTCGCCGACCCGATTGAACTCGTCGATGAACCGGTGTGTGATGTGGACCGAGTACGCGATCCCGATCCCGATCGTGATCGAGAGGATCGTCGCCGTCAGGACGTTGAACGGGATCTCCAGTACCACCATCGTCGCCGCGAGGAACGCGACGGTCACGACGATGGGAATGACGTTGACGATCCCTAACGACGGACGACCCTCTAACACCCAGTAGACGGCCACGAGGAACACCGCTGTCACCCCGAGCGCGGTCGCGAGGCTCACGATCGCCGAAGCGAACAACAGATCCATCACCGACCGGATGACCACGATGTCGCCGGTCGCGGTCGCGTCCTCCCGGAAGTCGTCGGCGACCGACCGGGCGTCGTCGACGACGGCCTCCTCCGTCGCGTCCGCCTCGACATCGTAGACGAACCGCATCGCCGTTCGGTCCTCCGTGACGTACTCTGCCGCCCAGTCGCCGACCGGTGAGGCGAGCAGCTCGTCCATCACCACGTCGACGTTTCGGTCCGGAACCCCGTTGCCACTCATGTCGTTCGCGTCGACCAGCGCGGCGAACTCCGGGTCCTCGGCGGCGATCGCGTTCATCGGATCGAGAACGCTCTCTGCGGTCGCCTGGCCGTCCTCTTGGAGGAACGTGTCCGGCGGGTCGGTCCCGGCGCGATATGCGGACTCCAAGGCGTGATCGGCGTCCGCCGGTCCCTCGACGTAGATCGTCACTTGATCCTCCTCGCCGGTCTCGAAGTTGTCTCCGAGGAAGTTGATCGTCTCCGTGGCGCGGTAATCGTCGGCGTCGACGACCCCGGTAATCGCGACGTACGGCGGCAGCTCCTCGTAGGGAAGGAAGTCCTCGTCGTCGAACTCCGTCTCGACGTCGGTCGCGACCACGGCGGCACCGGCGGTCGCGACGAGGATCAGCGCAAGCATCGCCAAGGGAGCCTTCCGGCCGACGAACAGGCCGACGGGCAACACGCGGCCGAGCGCGGAGTCCTCGTCGCCGAGCGGTGTGGTTCCGAACTCGGGGATCGAGGTACCGGCGCGGAACTCGTCCATGAGCACCTTCGCGGCGGGTACGAACACCCCGAAGATCAGGAGCGTGAACACGATCCCGATCGCTGTCACGAGCCCGAACTCCTGGATCTGGCCCAGCTCGCTCGTCAGGTTCGCACCGAATCCGATCGCCGTCGTCCCGGTGACGATGAAGAACGCGACGAGGAGCTGGTCGTTGGCGCGCACCATCGCTTCGCGGATCTCGTATCCCTGAACTCGCTCTTCACGGTATCGGTTGACCGCGTGGATACCGAAGTCGATCCCGACCGCGAGCAACAACGGGGGGACCGCGACAGTCATCATCGTGAAGGGGATCCCGGCGAGTCCGGCGAACCCGAACGTCCAAATCACCGCCATCACCAGCGCCACCAAGCCGAGGGCGAGGTCGAACGGGTCGCGATAGGCGACGACGAGGAACAGCAGGATCAGCCCGGCGACAGCGGGGACGACGAGCACGAGCGAGTCGACCATCGCCTGTTCGGTCTCGATATCGACGAGCGCGCCCGTGAACACCGTGAAATCACCATGAACCCCGTCAGCGACGGTTTCGACCCGTGTGAGCAGCTGTATCTCCGCTTCGGTGTCTGGCGCCTCCGCAAAGTCGACGACGGTGATCGTTGCCGACGCGGAGGGGTCTTGCGTATTGAGGTCGTCGCTGAGGGACTGTGCGCGGTCCGGTTGCTCCTCAAGCAACGTCCTCGCAGCCGCCCGGACCTCGGTCTCCGTCGCGTCCTCGACCGCTCGGAGCCGCGCGCCAGTGGTCTCCGCATCCTCGTCGAGCTGCTCGGCGACGGCGGCCGCGACGCTCGCCGATCCGCGGACGTCGAGCTCCGCGTGCTCCGCCAATCGGTGTTCGACTTCGAGCATCGCGATGACCCCGGACCGCGACAACACGTCACCTTCTTGGATGAGCTGGACCGACGTTTCCTCGTCCTCGAACGGCGGTTCGAACTCCTCGTTCACGCGGTCGAGCGCCTCCTGCTCCGGGATCCCTTCGGTGAACGCGTCGATGTCCGGATCGGCCTCCACGGCCGCGAGGCCTCCAGCAAACACGCCCGTCAGGACGAGGAACGTCGCCACGACAAGGAGCGGGCGGTCGATGATTGCCCCGTTGACGGCCTCGACGATCCGCCGGTACCCTCCGCTCATGGCTCAGCGGTTGCGGTCGGCGTCGGTGGATTCCCGATCCGTCCTGTCGTCGCCCTCCCCGTCGCTACCCTCTCCAACGGTGTCCGATCCCGCGTCGCTCGGCTCCTCGCCGAACAGTTCGTCGAATCGGCCATCGTCCGCCGAACGTTCGGTGTCCGGACCACCGCCAGTGGGTTCGTCATCGAACGGGCTATCGTCGTCGGACGGGCCATCGGCGGGATGGTCGGCCATCGGCGGCCCAGCGGTATCGCTGTCGGGAGTCTCGCTATCGGTACCGTTACTCCTGCCGGATAAGACCTCTCCACCACCGAACCGCCGCCAGCCAACGACTCCGACGACGACGAGGGGGATCAACAGGAGCAGCCCCATGCCCAGGATCGACGACCCGTCGTCGTCGATGGCGACGACCTGGACGGGCACGTTCTGCGTCCGCGACATCTGCGTGTCGTTGCGCTCGTCGTCGAACCGGAAGTCCATCGACACCGGGTACGTCCGCGGAACCGCCCCCTCGTCCGCTTCGAGCTCGAAGGAGAGCCGCTCCGTCTCGCCGGGTTCGAGCTCGGGAATGAACGCCTCGGAGTCGCCGCTATCGAGCGGGCTGTTGGTAAACACCTTCATCCGGATGTTCCGGAGGGTCTGATCGTCGTTGTTGCGAACGTCGAACGCGATCACGTCGGCCTCGCCGGCGTCGAGGGTCGCGTCGACGGCGGTCACCCCTAACCGGTCGCGACGGGGTTGGACGTCGACGGTGACATCCATCGTGGCGCTCTCGCGCACGTCGTGGTGGACGTTCCGATACCGGACTGAGGTCTCCATCGTCCGAGGTCCGGGCTCCGCTTCCCCGGTCGCGCCGACACGGAACGACACCGGGACGGCCTCACCGGGGTCGAGGCTGCCAACCGCGTACTGAGTCTCGCGCGTGGCGAGCGTGTCGGGTTCCGAGTCGACACGGAGCACCACGCCGTCGACGGACCGGTCGCCCGTGTTGACGAGCTCGCCCTCGAGATCGCCGTCCTCGCCGACATACAGCGAACTCTCGACGTTCTCCATCGCGAACGTCTGCTCGCCGAACGGCTGGAATCCGAGCTTCAGCGTGCGGTCGGCGCGCTCGTTCCCGTCGTCGTCCTCGTAGTCGACCGTCACTTCGAGCGTGTACTCCCGCTCGATGGCGTCGTCGCTCGCGCTCCCGAGGAATCGGACCGTGGTTGATTCGCCGGCCGGCAGGTCGCCGACGAACGCCTCCGACTCGCCGACTCCCGCTCCGCCGGCACCGTCAGCAGTGTCCAACCCGTCCAACTGAACTCCCTGTAGTTCGGCCCCCGATCCAAGGTCGGCGTCGTCGGCACCCGCACCGATGTCGATGGCGCCATCGGGTGCCGTCACGCTCACTGACGCGACGGTCGCGTTCTCCGGCCCGTGGTTGGCGATCTCGAACTCCATCAGCCCGTCGTCATCGATGGCGACGGTGTGATCGACGAGCGTCGCCTCGAACGTCTGCTCCTCTTCAGGCGTCAACGACGTGAGAAGGGTTCGCGTCGCTTCGTCCCCGTCCTCGTCTTCGTACTCGATCTCCACTTCGACCGGATACGCCCGCTGGATCGCCGCGTCGTTCGCCCCGGCGCGGAAGACCAGCTCGGCCGTGTCGCCCGCGTCCCACTCACCGACGAACGTCTGTGACCCCTGTCCATCGCTACCGAACGCGATATCGCCGTCGAGCGAGGCGATCGACACCGTCGCGTCCGTCAGGTCCTCGTCGCCGACGTTCTCAACGTCGATCTCGAAGTCGCCGGTGTCGCCGACGGTGACGTCGTGGTCGCGGTCGGTCACCTCGAAGCGCGCCTCCCCGTCGACGTGGATCTGAACGGTGAGTCGCTCGGTGAACGTGGTCTTGGTCTCGCGGAACCGGAGCTCGCCCTCCTCGTCGCGGTCGTAGGTGACGGAGGTCGCATCCGTGTACTCGATCTCGACGTCGAGCTCGTAGGTGCCCGCGTCGGCGTCGTCGTCGACGCGGATCTCGAACGGACTGGGGCCCGCGGTGTCGCCACTACTGATCGTTCCGAGCGATTGCTGACCGGTTTCGACTTCTACAGGTGCGGCGCCGGACGTTGAAACCTCCACATCGACGGACCGAGCTTCGGTCACCCGGTCGATCACCTCCTGTGGATGAGTCTTGCCATCGTCTATCACTTCGCCGTCGTTGCTCACGAATAGTTCGAGCGTTCCTTCTTCGCCGGGATCGAACCGGTTCTCCGGTGCGCTCACGTCGAGATCTGCGAGCCCCTCGACCGTCGTCTCGTTCGTTCCGTTGGACTGTGCCGTCACCGTCCAGCCCTCGCCGATCCCGACTGCCGGCACGATCATCCCGGTGACGACGATCAGCGCGATCGCGGCGACTCTCGGTGCGTTTCCCCTCGTCCGGCCCCGTTCCTGACCCGCCATCTATGTTGTTTGTATCTTTCTACTAACAGCGTATATGCCTTCTGATGGGGGATGTCGCTGACGGCGGCGAAGCGCAGTGAGCGATGAAGTCACATCGAACGGTGGGGATACAGCGTGGCCACTTTGCTGGCGCTCATTGGACTGGATACCTAGCGGTATAACGAACTCAGCTTTGAACGTTGAAGTGGGATCGTGACGTAGGCGGTAGCGAACACGGATGATGCCGATTACGGACTTCTTGTCGTGCACGCGTGTATTCGACGAGTTCGAGTCGCTGTCACCCGCACAAC
>LFFM01002913.1_pt1 | contig 11008 bp, 7 predicted proteins | sample 643131 | NCBI WGS metagenome assembly LFFM01 (sample SAMN03777445, study PRJNA286221) | soda lake metagenome | biome: soda lake; feature: Kulunda steppe; material: water; isolation source: sample Tc-Br brine of Tanatar trona crystallizer | place: Russia: Kulunda steppe | collected 2011-07
CCGGATGTCGAGGGGATTACCGGGCTTTTCGACCGCACCTCGCAATTGATGCCGAGTCGCCACCTGCGACGACTGATGCGCCAGGTGCGAAGCCGGGTCAGTCAGGAGGAGGTGTCGTGAGTGCAAAATACGCCGAAACCGAGGAGCGGTGGCGGCCGATCGCCGCTGTGGGAGAGCTCGTCGACGAGCGCATCCCCGAGCGCTGGAAGAGCCGGCTGGGCCTGGTGCGAAGTCTCTTCGTCAAAGACCCCGTCGAGCAATTGCGGCGTCTATCGCTGTTGATTCGCCATTTCGAGGAGTATCGCCAGATCGACCGGGCCCTATTTTATCATCGCTACGCCTCGACGCTTTTGATGGCCCACGAATTGGACATCTTCCAGGTGCTCAAGGACCACGACCCGGAGGGCGCGACGGCAGACGAGGTCGCTTCCGGCTGTGAGATGGACGCGGCGGCGGCCCACAAATTATTGCGACTCCTGGAGTCGCAGCGGTTTGTCGATAAACGTGACGGGAGATACCGGGCCCGGGAGGCGGCGCGGCAACTTCTGGGCGACGACAGCCCGGTGTCACTGAAGCCGATGCTCGATATCGGTGTCTGCTACGCCAGCGCCTTCCCGGCGATGGTCGACGGCGCCCGAAGCGGTCAGACGGCGCCGATGCTCGACGTCTTTGATGACGACGGCCGAGTCGATGCCCTGCTCGACGGCGTCAATGCCTATCTCGATCAGGCCGGGCGGGAACTCGTGGCCCGCGTCGACTGGCCGCCGATCGACAATATTATCGTCGGCTCCATGGGCGTGAGCTTTAGTTCGCTGGTCTTGAGTCAATTTCCCGAGGCTCAGGTGACGTACGGCTGTCTGGCCCATCTGACAGAGCGCATCCCGAGGCTGCGACGGGAGTACGATGTGGCGCCGCGGCGCGTCGTCGAGACCCATGACCACGGCGGTGATCCATCGGAAGATCAGTGGGGGCGAGAGGCCTTCGATCTGGTATTTTTGACCAAAAAAATGATCCTGGCGCCGGAGGACGAATTGGGAGAACAATTCGCCAAAAAGGCGTTTGAGGTGCTCAACCCCGGCGGTGTCACCGTATTCTGGGAGGCCATCTTCGATGAGGAGCAGCCGACGCCCATCGAGCGCGCCATGGAGGGGTTTCTCGACTTGGGCGTCAGTCCCACCGGGCCGCTGCTGACACACCGCAAATTTCGCAACAGCCTTCGCCAGATCGGTTATCGAGATATCGAGTACTACGATTGTCTGGAGGGGGCCACGACGTTTGTCGTGGCTCGAAAGCCCGGGTAGGCGGTTTGGGGCGCGCGGTGTTGTTCCCCCCACGCTCCCTCGCTAACGCTTCGGGTCGCATGGGGCTATCACGGACGCGTCTGGCGTTTTGGGGCGCGCGGTGGTTTATGGCGGGTTGTGGTGCGCGGTGATGATTCCCCCACGCTCCCTCGCTGGCGCTTCGGGTCGCATGGGGCTATCACGGACGCGTCTGGCGGGTTGTGGTGCGCGGCGGTGGTTTATGGCGTTTTGGGGCGCGCGGTGTTGTTCCCCCCACGCTCCCTCGCTGGTGCTTCGGGTCGCATGGGGCGACCGTTCACGCGGCTGACGGGGGTTGGTTTTCCAATGTTTTTCCTTTGCCTCTTTTGCCTCTTTGCGGTTCCATTTGCCCTCTCTGCCTCTTTGCGGTTTCATCACTGGAAAGGGGCGCCGATCTTGAGTACAACAAGGGGCATAGACGACCACGATTCTCGCTGAACCAACACCATTACCACCGGGAGCCGCCACTCGTGTCCACATCGCCGACTATACGATTATCCGTCAGCGCAGCTATTGTGGTGGTCTTCGCGGTTGCGCCGCTTCTGGTATCGTCGACCGCCACCGCCCAGACGACCATGCAACAGCAAGAAGCCGACGACGACAGCGATGACAACGACGACAGCGGTGACGACGACGCCGAACACGTGGAAACCGTCGCCGACGACGACACCGACGACCGCGCTGCCACGCGGCGTCGAAGCTCTGAGGTCGACGGCCCGGACGCCCCTGGAGAAGAAGAAGAATACATCGGCTCCGAGTGGACCATTGGCCACCTTCCCGGTTTTCGCCTCGACTTTGGCTTCGACTTCGACGACACCACCAACGTCGGGCTCGGCCTCGGGTATATGGCGGCGCTGAACTGGCGGGTCCAGGTGCTCCGCTCAGAACTACTCTTGCGCGCCGGCGCCGGGCCGGACCTCACATTTGTCACCGGCAGCGATGATGGCTTCGACGGTGCCACCGGCTACATCACGGGCCGAATCACAGGCACTGGCCCACGGGGCGGAATGACCCTTGAGACCGGATTTGGCGGGGGGCTCTTTGGCGCCGGATTCGTGCCATCGTTCAAGATCGGCGCGTTTTACGCCACGGAAACCTTTGATATCGGCTACTTTTACCAGGGCACGCTCTTCGACTTCCGACCGGATTGGATCACCCCTCATCAGATCGGATTGCGGCTGCACATCCCGTTGATCGAGCACTGAACGGACGTCGCCCGGCCAGGATGAAACACCCATTGGTTCTGCCGTCCCCCCACAACAGACGCAATCTGTTTGCATAAACACGGACCGGTCGTTAGGTTCGCTGGTCGCCGGCTGTCGGTCATTGTGTTGCCGCCTCTCCGGCATTCGCATGTGCCACGATAAGATTGTCAGGAGCATCTCCCAGTGAGTTCGAGTTCCAATACAGATGTACTCAGCGGATCTGCTGAAACCGCCGCGGACAAGACGCCGGCCACCGCCGAATCGACAGCCGTCCCCACCGAGCCTGTCGACAACCACACCCTTTGGGATCGACTCGGCATTCTGGGTTCTGCTCTCTGTCTTCTCCACTGCCTGGCCACTCCGCTGGCCATCGGCTTTTTATCAACTGCCGGACTCGGCTTTCTCGGCGGCGAATTGGTCCACAAACTGCTGGCCTTCCCGCTGATCATCATCGCCATTCTCGCCTTCTGGCCCGGCTATCGCCGCCACCAGAACACGGCGATTGTCGCCGTCGGCGCCGCCGGTGCTGCGTCCCTGCTTGTGGCCGTCTTTGTCCTCGATTTCTTCTTCCCCCACTCCCACGGCCTCGAAACTGCGGTCACCATCGTGGGCTCCATTCTGTTGATCGGCGCCCACTCTGCCAACTGGCGCCTCACCAACAAGCAATGCGACGATCCGCATTGCCCGGCCTGAACCGCTTATCAAAGACACAATCCGTCGCTGATCCCGCGCCGGCAGTGAAATCGCTCCTCCAGCGAAGTGATCTGCCAGGCCTCGCCGGTGTACTCCATCGACACCCGCAGATCGGAGCCGGCGGTCGCATCATCCTTAAAGCCCCACTGCATGATCACGCCGACGGCAGCGTCGGGTCCGTCGGAATGGACGCGCATCGTCTGCTCCCAGGCATCGACGCCCAGGCGAGACTCGAAGTTAAAGGCATCGACCAATTCGAATAGCAGTTGGCCCGCCGAGCCCGGACCGTCGCCATCGACATCGGCCAATTCGTCGGGGATATCACGACGCGATTCGCGCCAATCCGTCGTCTCCGGATCGTGCATATCGCTGTGCGCCCGCAAGTCAGCCATGCGCTGCTGAACGTCCAGCCCCTCGCGCTGCCACAGCGGCGCCGGCCGATCCTGTGACTCGTCGGTTTCGTCGACGCCGTCGACCTCCGGACCTCCGGCCGTCTCATCGCCGTTTGCGGCGTCGCCATCGTCTGATGCTTCGCCGTCGTTGTCTGGTACTTGGCCGTCGTCGGCCTCTGCCGTCTCCTCATCGGATTCCGTCTCCGGTTGCACCGCCTGTGCCTCGGAGTCGTCGCCATTGTTGTCGCTCTCCTGATCCGACGATGTCGAACAGGCGACGAAACCGAAAAGCGCGATCAATACCGCCAATTTCCTCATACCAGACCACCTTTTGAGCATCATTATGCCAGAGAAGGGCTTCACTACGCCCTGTTGTACATCTTCGGGCGCTCAGCTTCCAACGCCGCAGCCGGTAAAGACGATGGAACCGCAAAGAGGCACAGAGGGCGAATGGAACCGCAAAGGGGCAAAAGAGGCAAAGGAAAAACATTGGAAAACCAACCTCCGCCAGCCGCGTCAGTGATAGCCCCATGCGACCCGAAGCGATAGCGAGGGAGCGTGGGGGAATCATCACCGCGCGCCAAAACCCGCCATAAACCACCGCGCGCCCCAACCCGCCAGCCGCGTCAGTGATAGCCCCATGCGACCCGAAGCGATAGCGAGGGAGCGTGCGGGAATAACGCCGCAAACCAACCCCCCGCTCAGACGGCGGTTGTTTTACGGAATGCAAGAAATGACTATAACGCCATGAGCCGAACTTCCGGTGTGTCGTCGACCAGTGGTTGTCGCGCAGCATTGGCTGTGCATTGAATTCCAGATGGAAATCTCCATGAGAAGTAGACTCTTAAAGAGTTCAGAGAAGTCACCGGATTGGCCGCGGCGTATTGCCGTTGCACTTTCCGCAGTGGTGGTTCTGATTGCGGGCTACGCCCTGATATACCAGTGGGTGATGGTCAACTTTGAGGGGCGCACCGTTCCCTATCTTCAGGCTGTTCAGGTGGTCATTGAGTCGCTGACGACGGCTGGATTCGGCGGGCATGCGCCCTGGGAGTCACAGGTCGGCAATGCCTTTGTGATTTTGATGAATCTGTCGGGGGTATTGCTCGTATTTCTGGCGATTCCGGTCTTCGGGATGCCTCTGATTCGAGAGATTTTTCAGCGCCAGGCGCCGAGAACGAGTGACCTGAAAAATCATATCATTGTCTGTGGTTACTCGGAGAAGGACGAAGTGGTGCGCCAGGAATTGGAGCACTACGCACAAGAGAAAAACGTCGATATCCCGTTTTTGTATATCGAACCCGACGAGGAATTAGCGCGGGAGTTATTGAGTCGAGGCGTGTCGGCGATGGTAGGTGATCCGGAAAGTGTGGAGACGTTGCGGGCGGCCAATGCGGAGTACGCGGAGGCGCTGGTGGCCGATGTGGATGACGAGACGAATCCGTCAGTGGTTTTGGCCGCGAAATTGATCGACGAGGAGTTGCCGGTGTTGAGCGTGGTGCGCGATCGGCGCGTGGCTGCCCATCACGAATACGCCGGAGCCGATCGGGTGATCCGAGCCCGGGAGTCTTTCGGCAAGAGTCTGGCGATTCGGGCGTCGGGCTCATACGCCCAGAAATTTCGCAATGCAGTGTGCGTAAAAAGTGGCGTGGAGGTCACGGAGTTGGTCATCGAAGATGGCTGTGATCTGGTGGGCCAGACACTTGCGGAGGCGGCGCTATTTAATACCGAGGGTCGTCAGGCCAATGTCATTGCCGCCTGGGTGGGTGGAAAATTCTTGATCTCACCGGCGCCGAGCACTCCGATTCGCAAAAATGCGATCCTCGTCGTCTCCGGCGCCCTGGGAGATACCGATATCAGTGGTATTCACGTCATTCCCAGCTCCCCGGAGCGGGCCAGTCGAGTGGTGATCGGCGGATTTGGCACGGTGGGCAAGACGGTGTGGTCGGCGCTCGACGAGGTCGGTATCGACACGACGGTCATCGACCGCAATATCGACAAAGGCGAATTCGGCATCGAATTTGACGACGAGCCCCAACTCGACGCCGATATCCCCAACCCCATCGATACGATTGGCGATGTCACCGACGAAGCCACGCTTCGGGAAGTCGACCTGGAGAATGCGGATGCCATCGTTCTGTCGCTGGACCGCGACATTCCCACGATCTACGCGTCGATCCTCGTCGAACACCTGGCGCCGGATGTCGAGATCATTGCCCGCGCCGACGAGTCGGAGAGCATTTCGACGCTGTATCAGGCCGGCGCCGATTTTGTGCTGTCATTGACGACGGTCACCGGCGAGATTCTGGCCAGTGAATTACTCGATTTACTGGGCGAAAAAGGCGGGTTTTTGCCGGCGAGCACAGAATTTGAATTTACGCGAACCGAGGGCAGTGCCTTTGGAGGCTACCAATTGCTCGATATCGATCTCCGCAATGTCACCGGTTGTACCGTGGTGGCCGTCGAGCGCGACGAGCGGTTGCTGACTGATATCCGCGGTGATTTTCAGATCGACGATGATGATGATTTAATCATTGCCGGAAGCAAACGGGCCATCGAGAAATTCGAGACCAGTTTTCTTCCGTCCTGGCTCGAGGAGCGGCGAAATAACGGCGACAGCTTCCAGGACCGGGATTCTTCGGGCGACGGTGGTCAGGACGCCGACGACTCCGGTGCCGATGAGCCCGACGACGCCGAAGAATTCACTGGGTCCGATGGTTTGGATGCGGAGACGGAGGCAGTGGCCGATGGCGATGTCGACGACGAACTCGACGAATCGGCGTCCGACAGCGATGGGGCGCAAGAACTTGACGAATCTGAGAAGTGACTACTGTCCTCCTACTCTCGTTTCTTGGGTCGCAACATGGCCTTGAGTTGCAATGGGATACCGAATGTTATCGATGAAGACCGCCTGTGGAACATGGGATAAGGACTCCCGCATATGAAGGTCATTCCATCTTCCAGGACCGATGATCTTCCGGAACTTACGCCGGGCGATATGGTCGCCGGACGATTCCGGATCGTCGAAGTCATCGGAAGTGGGGGCTTTTCGGTCGTGTATCGAGCCCACCAGGAGGGGATGAATCGCTTTGTGGCGCTCAAGGTCCTGAAGCCGACGGCGTCGGCCGATGACAGTATTGTGGAGAGGTTTCGCCGAGAGGCACTCTTTGCCAGCCAGCTATCTCACCCCAATACGATCACATTATTCGATTACGGCCAGACCGAACAGAGGTTGTGTTACATCGCCATGGAGTATCTGGTCGGTCACGACCTCAGCGAGGAATTAAAATATCACGAGCCCATCGAGCCCAAACGGGTGTGGTCGATCGTCAGTCAGATCTGCAGAAGCCTGTCAGAAGCCCACCGCATCGGGTTGATTCACCGCGATCTGAAACCGGAAAATATCTTTCTCGTCGAGCAAAATGAGCGGGAATTTGTCAAGGTTCTGGACTTCGGGGTGTCGAAGGCGCTGTCGGATTTTGGAGCCGCCGACGCCACATCGCTTGCACCGCTGACGCAGGAGGGCACGGTCTTCGGGACGCCGCTGTATATGGCGCCCGAACAGGCGATGGCCGAAGACCTGACGCCGGCCGTCGATGTCTTTGCGCTGGGGCATATGACCTATGAGATGCTGACCGGAAAGGCGAAATACGCCGGCGAGACGAGTCCCATGGATGTGATGCTCCAGCAGATCAATGAGCCTCCTCTGGAGCTCCCGGAGCCGTGGTCGGATACGGCGTTTTCGGCGCTGGTTCGCGAGGCGACGCGCAAAGATCCGCTCCAGCGCATCGGCGATGCCGGAGAGATGCTGTCGGGACTGATGAGCGAGGAGTTTCTGCCCTTTATGGATACCGGCGAATTGTCGCCAGGGCTGCAACGCCGCAGCGACAACCGGCCGCTTCTGGAGTTGCCCGTCGGCAGCCGAACGGTCGAGCACACCCGGGATAGCGAGCGGGTCTATCGATGGGAATTGTCGGAACTGGACGATACCCTGGAGACGGTTCGCGATTCGGGGCGGATGCGGTTGGTCGTCATCCGCGGGGCGCCGGGGACGGGTCGGAGCAATTTGCTGCGAGCGTTTTTAAGACGCCATCGCAGCGAGGCCGGTCTTCACATCGTCCATCGCCAGGGATTTCTCGAAGGCCGGACCATCGATGCCGGTCTGGAGGCCGATCTGGCAGAGGTGGCCGGTGTCAAACTCCAGGGCCAGGGCATCAGCGAGGTCAACCGACTGCTCGGCGAGATTTTATCGGACGCCGATTTACCGACACTGTCGCAACTGGCGCCACTGAATACCGATTCCGACCCCTTGAGTCGGCTGGCATCTCGTCGCGACGACTTTTTTACGCGCCTTATCGAGCCCTTTCGACGGGCAGCGCAGACCGGAACGCTGGTCTGGGGGATCGAAGACCTGGAGAATGTCGATCCCATGACGCTGGCATTTCTGGAGCGATTTATTCGGGAGGTGCGGATTCACCCGGTGCCGGTGATGCTGGTGACGACGGTTCACGCCGACGGATTGGTCCGGCGTCCGGGGCTGATGCGTTACGCCGAAGAGATCGTCAACGCACCGTCGACGTACGCCCGTCACCTCCGGCTCGTCGAGCCCGGCGATGGTGCCGATGACGACGAGCAACAGCGGTTGACGCAACTCGCCGAAATTTCGTCGGATGCCGCCGTCGACGGCTCCTATTCGGGGATCACACCGTCGGTGCCCGAGGATTTTGGTATCGACGACGACGTCCAGCGCTGGGCGGCGATGGCCGATGGGCAGGACGTCGACGACGCCGACGAGTCGGAGTCCCCAGACGTCGACGCCACTGAATCAATCGAGGAATCCACCGACAGCGCCCACGCCCGAGGGCCAATCGATACGGGACCGACACAGCGGTTGGAGCTCTTTACCACCGACGATGCCACCGGCGATGGTCTCGAGGATGCGGATCCCGAGATTTACGAGGCCTTCGATACCGTTCTGGGGTATCTGGCTCAGCTCGACGAACGGGTGGTGTCTCGGGACCTGTGGGAATTTGTCTATCACCGCGTATTGCCCTTTGAGACGACGCGGCTCATGGGTGTGATCTTGGAATACGCAGAGCGTTTCGGGATTGTGACGCTATCCGATGAGGCGATTGCATTTACGGACCGGCAATTTGCGGCGTCGCTTCGAGAGACCTTCGAGGAGGGGGCGGAGTCGGTGGAGGCTCACGCCGAACTCGCCGAATTGTTGTCCGATTTCGCTCCCGATCCGGGGCGCGAGGATGTGCGTCGCATCGTCCATCACGCAGTCAAAGGAGAGTCCTATCGACGGGCCGTCGACCTGTTGCTGCGCTCCGGCGACGAGGCCTACGGAACTCAAGACCTGGATTTAGCGCGGGAGTATTATCTGCAATTTCAGTCGCTGATCGAGGAGTTGATGACCCATTCGCCGCCGCCGGAGGTGGCCCAGACGACGTACCCGAAAGACTGGCTTCAAATCGGCGAAATCCAGGGCGCGCTCGGCGAGCACGGGGCGGCAGAAGACGCGCTGCAGCGGGCGATTCGAGAGAGCCAAGGCGAAGACCATCGCATCATGGCCGGAGCCCACAAATTACTCGGCGACCTGGCGATGGCCCAGGAGCGCTACGAATACGCCCGAGAGTGCTTTGAGTCGGCCAGTCAATTGTATCAGAAGACGTCACTGGCCAGGCCTTTTGTGGCGGCCATGGGCGAGATCGGGCGCTGTTCGGTACAGCTCGGGGCGCCGAGGCGCGCCGAGGGGACATTGTTGCAGGCGCTGGACAACGCCCAGAAGCTCCAGGACCGCCCCCTCCAGGCCCGGATTCACCGCTATATGGGCGAAGTTTTGACCCGACAGGCGCGCTTTTTAGAGGCCGTCGATCATCTCGAAGAGGCGATGGGGATCTTCGGCGAACACAACGAGCATCGAAGCGTCGTCAGTTGCCTCAACGAATTGGGCCGGGCCCATTATGCGGCCGGGCAATTCGCGGAGTCCCGCGATCACTACACACGGGCCCTGGCCCGGCTGTCGACGCGCCATCTGCAACTGGAGCGCTCGCCGCATCTGGGACTGGCGCGTTCGCTGGCAGCGCTGGACAACCTCGAACAGGCCGAAGTCCACCTGGTGGAGGCCATGAGCCACTACAGCACGCGCAACCAGCCGATTCAGCGGGCGCGCGTCCAATTTCACCTCGGCGATCTGTATCTGGCGACGGAGCGGCCGGTACTGGCCGACGAGCACTACGAACACGTCTTCGAGGTCGGAGAGCGCGTCGGCCATCGCGACCTCGCTTTCAACGCATTGATTCGCCGGGCCTATGCGGCCTACGACAGCGGTGATATCGACCGTTGTTTCGAATTTTTGCAGGGCGCCGTGGACTACGGAAATGAGACCGACGATCGGGAGTCGGCACTGGTGGCGCGGGCCCACATTATCCACGTACAGTTGTTGATGTGCGATTTCGATGCCGACGGCGAGATGTTTTCGACACTGTTGCGCGAGACCGATGAGCGAAAGCTGCACCCGTCGCATATCCTGTGCGATCTATTCCGGGCCGATGTGGCGGTGTCGCGAAATGCCTACCGCGAGGCGCAGAATCTACTGGCCAAGACCCGTCGTCAGGTCGCCGGCCTCGGAGAATACGGCCTGTTTATCCCGATTGCCCGCCGGGAATACCTGGTGGGAAAACAACTGGGCCGACTCGACGATCCCCACACCGGTTCCGGGTACGCGCTGGGGACGCTGATTCCGCCGGAGAGCGACGGCCGTCACTTCGATGCCGGGCGTTGTCGGTAATGATCGGCACCGGGACCGGGGGCGCGCGCCGGGCAGCTGTGTGACAATGATGGTTCCCGACGCGATATTCTGTTGACACCTCTGATGACCGACCACTACGCTCCCGCCGACTTCTCGGCCCGTCCGGGCTATCGAACACCGGTCTGAACCATCGGTCGACGCTGTCGAGCAGCAATCTATACGTTCCCCACAACATACGCGGTGTACATGTTGAAATCTCGGAGACGCTTTGGCGGACGACCTCGGCTCATCGGAGCAGCCATCTTGTTGTTGGTGCTCAGTTTTTCGTCGACGGCGTCTGCATTCTTATTTACCGAAGGTGCCGATGCCAGCGATCCGGGCCAGCTGGAGTCCGACACCAGCCTCGAGCAGCCCCTATTTGACCAGGTCGCCCTCGGCCTCCAAGCCGGTGTCCGCCTTCAGTGGCAGCTCTTCGGCACCGACAGCTAATCCGAATCCCGGCGGCGCTACACCGTAATTCCGGCACTACAGCTGTTTCCGGAAAGGAATGTCTATGCCCTTTCAAAAACACCAATCGGTCATTGAATTGATCCGTCATACCGTGACGGACAACGGAACTGAAATCAGCGACGAGTTGTTGCGCAA
>LFFM01002914.1_pt1 | contig 11004 bp, 11 predicted proteins | sample 643131 | NCBI WGS metagenome assembly LFFM01 (sample SAMN03777445, study PRJNA286221) | soda lake metagenome | biome: soda lake; feature: Kulunda steppe; material: water; isolation source: sample Tc-Br brine of Tanatar trona crystallizer | place: Russia: Kulunda steppe | collected 2011-07
ATACATCAAACAGGAGGCACACGGGAAGTCTCACCGGACCTCACTCTCACGGATCGGCGAACTCTGGGTGCGGGCACACGCCAACGGCGACCGCGAGTTGACCAGAAAGTGAGTTCGGAAGCGTTGCGTCCGGATCAAACTCGAAGCGAAATCAGAAACGACTCAATCCGTGTCGAACGGTGCCGTGACCGTCCGGTTTATACTCGTGGGTCGGTGACGATAACGAGATGACGACGGAGCCCGATATCGACCCCGACGACTTCGGTTTCACCACGCCGGAAACCGGCCAGTCGTTCGAGAACGCGCTTGCGAAGGCCCGGGACGGGCTCCGGCTTACCGTCGACGACGCAACCGAACTGCTCGCGACCGGGACCGACACGCCGGGGATCGACCCGGTCCGCAAGGAGGCGGTGCTCGAACTCGCGGACCGCCGCCGGCAGGAGACGGTTGGCGACGAGGTCACGTTTGTCGCCAACCTCAACAACAACGTCACCACCGCCTGTAACACGGGCTGTCTGTTCTGCAACTTCAAAGACTCCGCACACGCGTTCGAGGCCGACAGCGACGCCGACCACGCGGGATTCACCAAGACGCCCGCGGAGTCGCGTGCGGTCGTCGAGGACGCCCTCGATATGGGCGTATACGAGGTGTGTTCGGTTTCCGGGCTCCACCCCGCGCTCGCGTTGAACGAGGAGCATCACGAGATCCTCGCTGCCCACGACGACCCCGCAAGCGAGGTGAATTACAAGCGGCCGGAGCTCTACGCGACCGATCCGGGCACGTACGTCGAACAGCTGCGAGCGATGTCGGTCGGTGGAGTCCACCTCCACTCGATGACGCCCGAGGAGGCGTATCACGCCGCCCGCGGCACCGACTGGGAGTACGAGGCAGTGTACCGCGAGTTGGCAGCCGCAGGACTCGATTCGGCGCCCGGCACCGCCGCGGAGATTCTCGTTGACGAGGTTCGAGACGTGATCTGTCCCGGAAAAATCCGTACCGACGACTGGGTCGCGGCGATGGAAGGGGCGATGGATGCCGGACTCGATGTCACCGCTACGATGATGTACGGGCACGTCGAAACGGTCGAACACCGCGCAAAGCATCTGGGGGTCATTCGCGACCTCCAGGACCGGACGGGGGGGATCACGGAGTTCGTCCCGCTCTCGTTCATCCACCAGAACACCCCCTTGTTCCGTCAGGGCGTCGTCGACTCCGGCCCCTCCTGCGACGAGGACGAACTCGTCGTCGCGGTCGCCCGGCTCTTCTTAGACAACGTCGATCACGTACAGGCCTCGTGGGTAAAATCCGGCGACGCACACGGACTCAAGCTGTTAAACTGCGGCGCAGATGATTTCATGGGGACGATCCTCTCCGAGGAGATCACCAAACGTGCCGGCGGCGAGTACGGTGAGTACCGATCGTTCGACGACTACGTCGAGATGATCACGGCGATCGGTCGAACCCCGGTCGAACGCTCGACCGACTACCGGACCCGCCGCCGGATCGACCCCGACGACGGCCCCCACGGGCCACGGCTCGGCCCGCGAGCCGATGGGACGCCGATGCTCACCGATAGCGCCGGACCCACCGGAGGCAACTCGGTCGGTGCGGACGACTGACGAACACCTATCTGCTGGCGGTGTGGACCCCTCGCGCGCCGACCCGCGTCAGCTACCCACACACAGCCGCCACAAAGGCGGATATTTACGCTCGGGGCGGGAAAAGTGCCGTAATGAGCGAAACCGGAGACCGAGTCGGTCTCCCTTGCCCATCCTGCTCCCCGGGCGAGGAGACCATCCACGAAGTACTGAAACCCGGCGGCCAGGCCACCGTCCGGTGTACCGACTGTGACCACACGCACAAAACGGCGATTCCGGAGCCGGAGACGACCACCCTGACGATCATCGTCTCACAGGACGGCGAATCGTTCTCCACGGAGATGGAGGTCCCCGCCGAGGGAGGTATTGCGACCGGAGAGGAGTTCGTCGTCGACACCGAGGACGCCCTGATGCAGGTCCGGATCACGGGCATCGAACTCGGTCCCGAACACCGAGTGGAAGACGCGGCGATCACGAGCGTCGACACGCTGTGGACTCGCGCAATCGACAACGTCGCCGTCGATGTCACGCTCCATCCGAAGGACGGCGACGCCGACCGAACTCGGTCCATCGAGGTGAACGTTCCGGGTGATATGGAGTTCGTCGTCGGCGACACCGTCGAGTTCGGCGAGGAGGAGTTCACTGTCGAAGGGCTTCACATTCGTGAGGACGCCCCCGAGTATCGCCACGAGAAGCTCGATCACACCGGCGACATGGCGTACGCGAAAGATCTCAAGCGGGTGTACGGCCGTGATGAGAGCCTGACCGCGTGGTCCGCGTGGTAGGCGGGTGGCGGCTGCGGGTGTCACCCAGCTCTGATCGGATGGTGACGAGAGAAGACGAGAAGTACTAGTTCCGACGCGCGTCCGAAGACGGGCGCACGGAGAATACCTGTCTGCGGCGCAGGCGTTAGATGACGCGGTTCTGAAGGTAGTCGAGGTGTTTCGCGTTGTAGACGATCTTGACCTCGTCGGCGTCGGGGCTGCCGATACAGGTCAGCCGAACGTTTTTCTCTTCGACTTCCTCGTCGGAGAGGATCTGTTGCATATCCATCTCGATGTCGCCTTCCTTGACGATAGCCGCGCAGTTCGCACACGCGCCGGCACGGCACGAGAAGGGCCAGTCGTAGCCCTGCGCCTCGGCCGCTTCGAGGATGTACTCGCCCTGATTCACTTCGAGGCTGCCGTAGTCCTCGTCGCCGAGGTCGGCGTCAGCCGCCTCCTCGAAGAGGTCGTCGTCGTCCATCGACCAGCCGTGGTCGTCGAGCACTTCGTAGTTGAGGTATTCTACAGTGGGCATCACTTGCTGGTTTGGCCCCCACCTCATTAGGCTTTGCTGTTCGCCGCCTCGTCGACCGACTCGTGAGGCATCTCTCGACTCGTCTCGCACAGAACCTACCGTGTTTCTCGGACACGTGCGTCCTGACAGCCTGTTATCATTGCTGATATGTCACGCGGAACGCTCAAGTTCCGACTCCCCCAATCACCCTCCGATGGAGGAGTCCGTGGTGGCCGACTTTGTCGGCCGGCTGTACACCCCCGACATCGGCGGCGACGAACCCGTCCGAGGGCGGATCCTGTTGAGCCAGCGACGGCTGGTGTTAGCAACGAATGACTCGCGCACGACGGTCCCGCTATCGAGCGTCTTCGATGTCGTCGTCGGGACGGTTCCCGGCGACCTCCGCTCGTTTTTCAGCGACAGCGTGACGCTTGCGTACGACCAGAACGGAACACGACACACAGCCCTCATCGAGGGGGAACCGGACGCCATGGACCGGTTCGTTCCCGTCCTGTTCAAGGCGTTGTTACACGACGTGACGGTGACGGTTCGGCATCCGGCAAAGGTCGGTGGTCGCGTTACGGACGCGTCGGACCACAAGGCGAAACTCTCCCTGTCGGCCGGCCAGATACGGTTCGTCGGATGTCCCGACCCCTTTTCAGTCGACCTCTCGACGGTCATCGACTACGAGCACACAGAACGGACGATTGGCGGCTCCAAACACCCGGCGCTCGTCTTTCGCCACGTGCCGGACGCACAGACACTCACATCGATCACGACGGTTCCAGACTCCCGGACGCTCAACGTTCTCGGCCGGTATATTAAGTTGGAGTACGCGGAGGTCCGCGAAGAGGTCGAGACGCTCGATCCCACGGAGGACGAACTGGAGATACTCGTGTCGATCTACTCCGCGGGCGGCGAAGCGAGCGTCGCCGACGTTGTCACCGGCGACGCGACCCGCACATCGATGATTCTCGACTCGCTGCGCGAGGATGGACTCGTCGCCGACGCCGAGAAAGGCACTACCCTGACCCGAAAGGGACGGATCGTGGTCACCCGATACCTCGAATCGGTAAACGCGTGAACCACCGCACGGCCCCCGAAACGATATGCCGGCGGCGTCCGTATCCGACCACATGAGTGGATTCACCACGCATATTGCCAACGGCGTCATCTCGCTCGTCATCAGCCTCGCACTCACCGCGATCCTCTCGGGTTCCGACCGAGACTCGTTGGACCGTTCGGACCTACTGGTCGCTGTCGGGATCTCGTCGTTTCTCTCTGGCTTCTTCACGAGCTACTACGCAAAGTGAGTCGCTCCCGCTGGGGGAAGTTTCATGCTCGTGGAGCCGTAGGTACGTTTCATGCGAGGAGACGACACCCGCGGCCCTCGGTCGGCGCTTGAGGCCGCGGTCGAACAGCGGGGAATCGACGATCCGGGCGTCGACGGTTCGGAGTCTGATTCCGGACCACGCGTCGCGCGGGTACCGGCCGACCACGTCAACGATACCTTCGAGGTAGACGGGCTTGAGACGAAACGCGACGAGTCGCTGCTCGAAGCCGTACTCGCCGATCACGACGGGGTCAGCGCCGCCTCAGCGACACAGCGAAACGGTACCGTTGGGATCCACCACGACGCCACGGTGTCGCGTGACGATCTTCGGGAGGCGCTGGAGTCATGCGGACTCGTCGTTGCTCCCGGCGACAAGGCGTTCGAAAGCCGGCGAGCATCGCAGTTCGCCTCCGCTCGCGTCGCTGTCGCGGTGCTGTTCGGGCTGATGGTCGCAACACCGTACATTGGGGTACTCTATCCGACCCGCGTCGAAGGGCTCTTTTATGACCCCGTCACAGTCGCGTACCTCCAGTCGATCCTCGAATCGGCGGTGGCAACGCACTTCTTCGTCAATCTGGCCGCGCTGTCGGGAATCGCGTTCCTCGTCGCGTGTGGGCCGATTATCCGTCGAGCGCTAAACGCCGCCGCGAGGGGACAGGTCACGCGGGAACTCGGGTTCGTCACCGGCATCGTTGCGGTGTTCGGCTACAGCACGCTCGCTGCGTTCACCGGGTTCGGCGGAAACGTCCACTACGACCTCGTCGCGTACGCGGTCGCCGGAGTCACTCTCTGGACCCACTTTGCGGGCGAGGACGCTCCGCTCGACGACGGAACCACCCACCCGACGGCGGCTACCGACGACGCCGACGGCGACGAGCGGGTCGCGCTGACCGACGGCGGGCGCTGAATCGCCCGGCTGATTCATTTATATACCACTTCTGTTGGCTTATGTATAATACCGTTCTGAGCAACCAGCGTACAACGCGCTGGGGGAGGCCAATTTATATACCCTGTCTGCTGGCCGAGTCATCTATTCTCCGTCCAGCGGCCGGTGCGTTCCGCGATCATGGCCTGTCGGACATCCCACCACGTGGTGGCTCTTATATACGCAACCCCGTAGGTGATTTATAACCGATTCGGCGTTCTGGACGCGGGTCGACCGCGTGGTCGGCGTCACGCGTTCGACGCCTCAGCACCGTCGTCGTCGACCCGAACCGTTTCGTCGATTGCGACCGCGTCGCCGACGGCGACGGTCGATCCCCACGAGCGCTCGGGGACGACGGTGTTTACCATTAGCCGGAAGTCGTGGTCGAACCGATCGCTTTCGGTCCACTCCGGGAGGCTCTCGCGGCGCTTTGTGACGAACCTCTCACGGAATCCGTCGATCTCCACACCAGAGTCCGGGTCGCGCGAGGGGACGACACAGCGCTGACACGGGTTGACGCCGACGAGATCGACGCCGCCAATCGTGAACCGGACGCCCTCGCCGTGGTCGGCAAACAGCCGGTCTTCGAAGAACGGAGGGCAGTCCTCTAACACGACGTTGGGTCGGAGTCTACGACGCATCTCCCGCGCGTCCGCGACGCCGTCGAACCACGAGGCGACCGTCTCCAACGTCGCCTGCGAGACGACCGTCGGTCCGGGTGCGGCCCGGTCGTCCGGAAACCCGCCGTTCGAGTTCGCGACGAGCTCGACCGCGTAGCCGACGTACTCGCCGACCCACGCCGCTAGCGCCTCGGCGTCGTCCGGGAGCGCGAACCGCCGTTCGTCCGCCTCGACCGTGACGCCGTCCACGACGCGCTCCGGTCGCCGAAGCGTTACGGCAGTTGGTGTCGCGTCGGCAGTTCCTCTGCGTTCGTAGCTCGCGCGAAGCGAGTGGATCACCGGCTCGCGTTTTCCGTTGACGTAGCCGCCATCCCCGCCGACGGAGGCGGTCTCTGGGTCGACACCGGCCGCAACGAGCGCGTACGATCGGTCTCCGCGCAACGCGCCACGTGGACCCAGTTCGGAGCGATCGACGGCAACACCGTCGAGCGATTTCATCGGATACGCGACCAACTCGCCGAGACGTACCATGGGTTTCGTTCGGCGCGGTCGAATAAAAAGGGGTGCGACGGTCGGCCGTGACGACCAACCAATCACCAACCGGAAGGAGCGTTACTCCTCGTCAGTGTCGTCGTCCGTGTCCTCGCCATCGGCGTCCGCATCTTCCTCGTCTTCCGTCGTCAGTCCGGCAGCCGCGAACGCGTCGGCAACCTCGTCCTCGGGGATGGTCCGGTAGCCGTCCGCCTCGGTGATCGTCGCGACCGCAAGGTCGCCGGGGGCGAACTCGTCGTCGTGGGCGGCAAGCGCAGCCACGCCGAGTTCGATACCCGCTTCCAGCGAGAGCTCCTCGCTCCACTCTTCCTCAAGGTGACCCTGGATCTCTTTGCGGCCGCCGCCGATGACGGTCGCTTTCCACTCGTTGGGGGTGCCGGAGGGGTCGGCGGCAAAGAGACGCGGCTCGCCGTTCTCGATGCCACCGATAAGCAGCGCCGCGCCGTAGGGACGAGTGCCGCCGCGCTGGGTGTTCTCCTGTATGTGGTCGGTGATGAACTTCGTCAGCGTCTCGACACCGACGGGCTCGCCGTACCGCAGGCGGTTCCCTTGCGACTGGCGACGTGCGAGGTCGATCAGCTGGCGGGCGTCAGCGACGTGGCCCGCGCTCGCGGTGCCGAGATGGTCGTCGAGCTTGTGGAGCTTTTCGATGCTTTCAGCCTCCATCAGCGTGGAGCTGGCACGCGACATCGCGACGAAGACGACGCCTTCGGTCGTCCGGACACCGACACTCGGCGCACCCCGCGAGACTGCCTCGCGAGCGTACTCCACCTGATAAATGCGCCCGTCGGGCGAGAACAGCGAGGTCCCGCGGTCGTACGCCTGCTGGTCGTTACCGCCCATCATCGCTTCTCACCCGCTCGCGCGGTGGCGAGTTCTCTCATTACTACTGCGTAACGCCGGACGGTTGAAAAACCCTCCTTAACCGGTACGTCGTCCGGATCGAGGTCCCGACTCCACGCGGAATCCGTCGTGTGTGCGCCGGTCACCACATGCCCGTAGGTTGCCGCCTCACGCGCGGACCGCCGGCTACGACGAATATATCCTACATGAGCCCGTACCGTAGTTGACTTTGCCATCCACTCGAACGACGGCCCTCCTGCTCGCCTGTCTCGCCGCGGTCGCGGCGGTCGGCGGCGCGGTCGGGGTCCCTGACGCGCGAATCACCGTCGACGACATCACGGTCGGCCCGTCGGAGCCGGTCGTCGGCGAGCGAACCGCGGTGAACGTCACGGTCGCCAGTTCGGCGGGAAGCGCGGAACCGGCGAACGTGAGCGAGATTCGACTCCTCGACGCCGACGGAGCGGTCCGTGATACTGCGGCCGCGCCGGGCGCGTTGTCGCCGGGCGACGACCTCGACGCGACGCTGTGGACGACCTTCGACGAGCCCGGCGAGCACCGACTCACCGTCGAGGTCGTCGCGACCGAACCGATCGACGACGACGCTGACGATGCCGACGCTGACGATGCCGACGCTGACGACGCCGACGAGGAGCCCGACCCGCCGGTTGTCAGGGTCCAACGCGACGTTGTCGTTGACGTCGAGCCAGCTGAGACCGCGGTCGACCTCCGTGTTCGCGCGCTCTCTCCGGCTGACCTCCAGGACGACGACGGCGACGCCGAGAGCGTCGATGTCGGCGGTATCGGTGGAATCGACGGATTACTCGGGGGCGGTGGGGGCGGCTTAGACGCCGGGTCAGACGAGCAGACGGTCGACCCGATGGCGTCGCCCGTCGCCGTGACCGTCGTGAACACTGGGACCGTCGCTGCCGACAGAGTGAGCGTGACGGCGTCCGGATCCGACGGTACCTCCGTAGACGCCGGGCCGTTCGTCGTCCAGGACGTAGCACCCGGCGAGGAGCGCCGGGTCGTCGTCGACCTCGGTCCGCTAGAGCGACAGTCGAACGTCACGTTCTCGGCGGCGTTCCGCTCGTCCGCAGCACCTCCCGACGGCGAGGGTGCGTCGGGAGTCGTCGAGAGCGACCTGTCGTACCCGCCGCGCGACGGCCGCCCGACGGTAACCGGCGCGAGCGTCACGCACGCGGGTGACGACCGGATCGTGATCGACGCCAATCTGGCGAATACAGGCGATGAGGGTATCGAGGGGGTCGTCGTCGACGTGGCCGACGCCGACGGCGTGTCCGCGACCGCAGACGGAGAGTCGTACTTCGTTGGCGTCGTCGACGGGAGTGACTTCGTTCCGTTCGAGATCCACGCGGCGGCGAACGCCTCCGTCGCCGACACCGTCCCGCTCCGCATCGAGTACACCGACAGAGGGGTCCGGTACGTCGAAACCCTCTCCGTCGATCTCCCGCCGCCGTCGGACGGGGACACGAGTGACGGCCGGTTCGGCGCGCTCTCAGGAGCCGGAGTCGGACCCGTCGCACTCGGGATTGGGGCGCTCGGCGCGCTCGGGCTCGTCGTCGCCGTGGTCGTTGCCCGTCGGCGAGATGTATAGCGTTGCCTTGGAGGGCGTGACGAAACAGTACCCGGGCGGCGGGGCAGAGCCGGTGGTCGCGCTCGATGCCGTCGATCTCGCGGTCGAACCGGGGGAGTTCGTCGCGGTCGTCGGCCCCAGCGGATCTGGGAAGTCGACGTTGCTCAACGTTCTCGGCCTGCTCGACGACCCGACGGACGGGCAGCGGCTCCTCTCCGGGACCGACGTGACGAGCCTCACGGTAGAAGAGCGAACCGCGGCGCGGAAAGAGTCGATCGGCTTCGTCTTCCAGGATTTCCACCTGCTGCCGACGTTGACCGCCGTCGAGAACGTCTCGCTGCCGACCGCGTTCGACCCCGGAGATGCGACTGACCGGGCCGAATCGCTGCTGGAGCGGTTCGGACTGGGCGACCGGCTGGCACACGAGCCACCCGAGCTGTCGGGCGGCCAGAAACAGCGAGTCGCGATCGCGCGATCACTGATAAACGAGCCGGACGTGTTGCTCGCGGACGAGCCCACCGGCAACCTCGACACAGATACCGGCGAGTCGATCCTCGCGGAGTTCGAGCGTGTCCGGTCCGAGGGCGTCGCCGTAATCGCCGTGACTCACGACGCGCTCGTCGAGGAGTACGCCGACCGCGTCGTCGAACTTACGGACGGGGTGCTCGTCGGCGGACGACCGGAGGGGGCGACCGAATGAGTGTGAGTGCGTGGCGGCCGGCGATCGCGATGGCCTCGCGGAACCTACAGCGAAACCGAGTGCGGACCGTCCTCGCCGTGTTGGGTGTCGCTATCGGCGTACTCGCGGTTGCCGTACTCGGGATCTTCGGAAACGTGCTCGCGCTCGGAGCGGACGATGCCATCGGCGACATCGGCACGCAGGTCGTGCTCTCGCCGAACGCCGACGCCGGCGTGGAGTCGCTCTCGGATGCCGATGTCGCGGAGATCCGTCGGGCCGTCGGCGAGCCGGCGGTCGTTCCCCTGTACTCCGATGGGGCGGTTGTCGCGGGACCGACCGACCAGGGGTTCGCGACCATCTACGGAGTCGAACAGCCCGGACTCGCGTTCGAGGCGGCCGACGGTCGCGTCCCGGAGCGGCACAGGCAGGGAGCGATTCTCGGAGCGGGGATCGCAGCCGATCTCGACGTCGGCGTCGGCGACCGGGTCGAGGTCGCGGGCGCACAGACACGTGTGGTCGCGGTGCTGGCGGAGTCACAGACGTTCAGTCCGGTTGCGCCGGACGACGCCGTGTTCCTGCCGGAGTCGGCGTTCGCCGCGGACGGGTACGATCAGGTGCTCGTCGTCTCCGAGACCGGCGGGGAAGCACGCGAGGCCGCAGCCGCGGTCCGTGAGTCCGTGAACGCTCGCGAGGAGCGCGTCGACGTGTTCGAGTTGGCCGCGATAGTCGACGAGATCGACGAGTTCTTCGATCTCCTCGGGACGTTCCTGCTCGGACTCGGCGCAATCTCGCTCGTCGTCGCGGGCGTTTCGATCCTCAACGTGATGCTTATGAGTACGGTCGAACGCCGTCAGGAGATCGGGGTGATGCGAGCGGTCGGGGTGACTCGTCGTGATGTTCTCCGCGTGCTGCTCGCGGAGGCTGGTCTCATCGGCGCGATCGGTGCGGCGATCGGGACAGTGTTGACGGTTCTCATTGTCGCCGCGCTCGTCGCCGCGACTCCCGCGGTCGACACGGAGATCGTCCTCGATCCCACGAACGGCTACTACCTCCTGTTAGCGCTTGGGTTCGGCGTCGGCGTCGGCCTCGTGAGCGGCGCGTATCCCGCATGGAAAGCCGCAAACGAGCGGCCGGTCGAGGCACTTCGGAGCTGATAGTTCGTGGTCAGTTCCGCGAAACGGGTGTCTCGCTCGCGTCGGTCGTTGCGAGGAGTCGTTCGATAGCCGCGTCCACTGCCTCCGTATCGCTTCCGGTGACTTTTAAGCGGTTGTGTCCCGCCTCACGGTCGGGGTAACAGCCGACAGTCACGTCGAACTCGTCGATAACCGCCTCCAGTGCCGGCACGATATTCGCTTCGGCTTCGACGGTGTAGAGGAACCGGGACTGACGCTCTCCAGTAAACTCGTCGGCGACGGCGTCAAACATTGCGCGCAGCTCTTCGGGAATGCCGGGAAAGACGTAGACGTTCTCAACGACACAGCCGGGTGCGAGTCCGGTCTCGTTCGGTAGTGGTCGACTTTCCTCCGGCAGTGCCGCCTCGGCGTCGATGTCGACCTGAAGATCCCGATCGGGCACTCGCCTC
>LFFM01002915.1_pt1 | contig 11003 bp, 6 predicted proteins | sample 643131 | NCBI WGS metagenome assembly LFFM01 (sample SAMN03777445, study PRJNA286221) | soda lake metagenome | biome: soda lake; feature: Kulunda steppe; material: water; isolation source: sample Tc-Br brine of Tanatar trona crystallizer | place: Russia: Kulunda steppe | collected 2011-07
ATCGATAATTTGATTATCTGCTTTATTCTCCCCCCTCAACTCCTCTCCAAAAAGTGTGTCTTTCCTTTTACGGCTTCGTAGGTAGCAGCTTTAGCTACGGTGTCGGGTCCGTAGCAGTTGTTATGGGTGAGAGTGGACATATAATCTGGTTTTTACAATCAACCACTCCTCTCCTTCACAAATTTCCAAAACGAAACCACCATCCCGGTTTTATATCGTGTTCCGAAAATCCTTTCTTCCTCCATTCATACAGAATAAATTCTTCTTTGGCATTTGGATTTCTTCCACCACCACCGTTTTTTGGACAGTCTCTTGACGGTAGGCTCAGGTTAACATCTTCACAGTTCACTTTAAATAACACACAGAACTTTTTCCCTTCTCTGAGCCGTACGTTCTACCTGGTCAGTAATCCATCGGGCATTAATATCTCCATCTCTTCGTTCTGCCATAACTATTTTTATCGTAATCATAACAATTTCCCCGATTTTATTTAATGATTACATCTAAAATAGAAGGGAGAGTGACGTCATTGTGTCAGGCCTTTTGAAAAGCTGGTACAAATTCGACAACAGCCCTTGCTTGTGAAATCAATCAATTATCACATTTTAGTGTGATTTTATATAAAAACTGCACCAATATTGAATAAATTGTGCCTGATTCCACATTATAATGTGATTTTATATACCTATTAAAGCACTAAGTAAATCTGAAATTCTCAATTTTTTATAGATCAAATACGGAATTACCGATTTTCTTAATAAAACCGGCCTGCTTTTGAGTATTTCAAACATCTATGGAATTACATGGAATCTCCCGGAACTATATGAGTTTTTGGAATTTTCAATCTATATCCCTCTCATTCATATAGACAAACTTACCGTTTCTCTAAAAAACTTTAACCACTCCTGCCCCTGCGTATCTTGAAACAATGAGGAGATAGAGCACCGACTGACCTCTTAAAAGTAGGATTTATTATCAATCTAATAAACTAAAGAGTAGTTTTCAGTTATTCACTTATTTCATCTTTGTCTATGATATCCTCTAGCTCATCTATATTTATGCCAAGTTTAATCTCCATCTCTTCCAGGGTAATATTTTTAGTTTCTGGCATGATTTTCCATACAAAAAAGAATTGAAATATCATCATTAGTGCAAAGAATGCAAAGATTGGGCCACCACCAAAGAGGCTTTCTATATACACAAAATTGCCTGCAATAAGTGCTGCAAATATCCAGTGCGTGCTACTGCCGAGTGAGTTACCAAATGAGCGTACGGAATTTGGGAAGATTTCGGATATAAATACCCAGATTACTGCTCCTTGACCAATCGCATGAGATGCGATAAAAACAAAAATCCACAACGGTACAATTAAACCGGTAAATGTTTCAGTAAAAAATGCATAGGCTATAGCAGAGAGGGATATTATGTAACCAAATGAACCTATATACATCAAAAAGCGTCGCCCAAATCTATCAATCAATATCAAGCCAAGCATTGTAAAGACAAGATTTACCACCCCTATTCCAACTGTGGAAAGTAGTGCAGCATCAGCTCCCATCCCTGTACTGTCAAAAATACGGGGAGCAAAATAAATGATTGCATTAATCCCGGATACCTGGTTGAAAAAAGCGAATAAGAATGCAAGCATTATTGGAAACTTAAATCTTTTACTAAAGAAATCTTTCAATTTCGCCGCTTTTCCCGGTTCCAGATCTCCAGCTTTTATTGCTTTCACTGATTGCTCAACAGTGTCCGGATTTACTATACGTAGTATCTCTTTTGCTTCCTCTACTTTATTCTTGGCAATAATTAGCCAGCGTGGACTCTCTGGGACTGTAAAAACAAGTAGTAAAAAGATAGCTGCAGGGATAACTTCTACACCAAGCATCCAGCGCCATGCCTCTTCAAAGTCAGTACCGATCAAATAATTAGAAAAATAAGCGATCAATATTCCCAGTACTATATTGAACTGAAACAGAGCTGTTAATCGCCCCCTTTGATCTGCAGGTGCAATTTCCGAAATATACATGGGTGCTACTACGGATGATGCACCAATGCTTAATCCACCAATAAATCGAAAAAACATCAGCCAATATACGTTCGGTGCCAACGCTGAACCTGCTGCAGAAATAAGAAATAAAGCTGCTATGCAGATTAGCGCTATTTTTCGTCCATATTTTTGAGCTGGAAAACCACCAAAAATTGCTCCTATGATAGTCCCATATAGTGCCATGGCAATTGTTTGCCCTAGCATGATATCACTAAGTTCCCAATATATTTGAATATCCTGTTCGCCTCCAGAAATCACAGCTGAATCAAAGCCAAAAAGAAATCCACCGATTGCAGATGTGATTGCCCAAAAAAAGATTTTATGTTTTTTCATTCGTGCGTCTTTTCATAAATAGAAACCTGAATCATCTCTAACCTTTTGCTACTGTAAACAATAATTTTATTATTAAAAGAAATGAAAATATTAGTCAAGTTATACAGAAGTTAGAACACTTCGAGAGGCGAGAAACTTCGAATTAGGCTTCCAAATCATCTGTAGATGAAATCATAGATACAATCCTGTCTGGCGTCAGGGTTCGCCTTTAATCCAAAATTTAAATAAATTCGAAATTAATCCGACCAGCTCACTACTCCCACCATACTGTCTGCAGTGCCGTAATAGAGATACCAAGTGTTTTCGAAGTAGACTAATCCTTCGATAAATGTAGTGCCATCTTCGTACTGGCCAAACGTCTCAAATTCTTTTTCAGGCTGGATGAACGGCTCATCAGAGCGGTCCAGCAGTTTCCAGGGTTCATTTGCATCATACAGTGCCTGCCCGCCGGTATAAACACGATTACCTAAATCCGGAACGCCGATGTTTTGCGAGTTACCGGCGTTGTAAAGCACCACGATTCCATCGTCTGTAAGAACAGGTGGCGGACCGGCCTCCACCAGCCATGAATCAAAATATCCTGGCCGCGGGCTCAACACCGGTGAAAGATCGCCCTGGTAATTCTCCACAGGCTCCCAGTTAATCAAGTCCTCTGAGCTGGCCAGCCATACATGGGGAACGCCGTAATACATCCAGTAGCGACCATTGATTTGCGCTGCCACCAGTTTATTATCTTTGAACTCCGTTACAATAGCCCCGGCTTTGGTTTCCATATTGTGATATTTTCCATCTTTCCACTCTTTAAAAATTGGGCCGTGTTTTTCCCAATCTTTCAAATTCTCTGAGGTAGCTACAGCTAATCGAGGATATTCACGGTTCCATTGCGTGTAGGTCATCACGTACAGTCCGTCTTTGGTTTCCACTATTCGCGGATCTTCCACGCCCCCGGTCCATTCATACTCTTTCTGGCCATCCTCATCCGGGTAAAATATGGGTTTCTCTTCCCGCAGGTAGGTTTCACCATCCTCCGACACAGCCAAACCCAGCCGGGACGTGTGACCGCCAATTTCTCTATCACCCAGTTTTTCTTCAGCGCGGTAAATCACTTTAATTTTGCCATCTTTAACGATTGCTGCCGGGTTAAAAGTAGCCATTGATTCCCAATTTACGGTCTCGCCTGTCATGGGGCAGTCAAACGTAGTTTCATCTGTAGGTACAATAATTGGTTGTTGATTCTCTGCCCGTTCAAAAGGACCGAACATCCACGATTTTTCCTGGGCTATTGCCTCTAATTGAAAAAGACACGACAAAATGAATAGTACCAATAAACCTGTTGATCGAAGCATAATTATCTTGTTTAGATTGAATATTGTTGAATTGAATACCCCTTTATCTTTACTAAAAAGTTTTAATACCCTGGGTTTTGATTGATTTGCCCACCAGATCTGTCAATTTCTCTCTGTGGAATTGGGTATAAATTATGTATTTCCCGAAAATTTCTACCCATATCATTCAGTACTTCCTGGGCAATTCCCCATCTTTTTAAGTCATTGAAGCGATGAGATTCAAATCCGAGTTCAAGCCTTCTTTCCTTGATGAGGGCTTCTCTAGCTTCCTCAGCATTTAAGCCAGTTCCCGCATATGCTGGTAATGTTTCAGATGATGCAGATGATCCGTCTACATGAGGGGTGTTTCTAGCTCTTTCTCTAATTTGATCTATTATTTGTAAGCCATCTTCAACGTTTCCAGTTTCAATTAATGCTTCAGCTTTCCAAAGCAAAACATCCGCAAAACGAATATAAATTTTATTCGCGGGGCCGTCAGCATTACCTTTAAATTGACCATCAGTGGTACCCAACAATTTGTTAGGATTTCTATTTTCGATATCAATAGTGTACTCCAGTCTTGGATCATCGGGTTCGAATGCTTCTACAAAATTATCCGATGGAGCAACAAACCCCCAGCCTATTAATGCCCCTAATCCATTACCTCTACCAGGGCTGGCTTCTGCTCTGTGGTCGTAAGCAAATATAACTTCATCCTCCTGAAACTGCATGCCTACATCGAAATTATCAAAATAATGGTCGTTAAGGCTGTAAAACCCATGAGATTCCAGAGTTGAAATAGTGTTTAGTACATCATTATAGTTTTCGTGATATAACGCAACTTTTGCCTGTTTAGCTAATGCCGCCCCCAAAGAAACTCTCCAAGGGTCTTCTTCACTTGAATATTTACTAACTGGCAGGAGATTCACAGCTTTTTCGAGATCATCATTGATCAATTCCCAAACTGCCTCTTCCGGCACTCTGGTTGCTGCTTCTTGCGCATCCGAGAAGTTTATGAAGGGTTCCGTTAACAACGGCACCCCCCCATAATTCAAAACTAACTCGAAATAATTAAATGCCCTCAGAAAATAGGCTTCACCTAACAAACGATCTGCCATCTCAGGATTCATGTTGAGGTTACTAATAATCTCCTGGTCTTCAAGAGTATTTAAAGCACGATTTGCTCTGGAAATTGCCTCGTAATTGTAACTCCACACCCCATTAAATGCCGGATTATTAGCAGTAAAACGGAAGTTACCTACTTCATCCATCCATGCCTGATCTCCGTCAGGTGCCCACTTTTTCAACATATCCCCTGAGGCAATATCATATACAATAAAACCATTTCTCAGTACCAACCCACCATCCCAATTCCACTCTCCAAGAATGTTTAAGGTATTAGACAATGGCTGGTATATTGAATTTGTAGCAGATACAATCGATGATTGAGTAGGCTCTTCATCAATTTGATCTGCAGTCACTAATCCAACAGGATCTCTGTCAAGGTGATCGTAACAACCCGCCAAGATTATGACCAATGTGAGTGTAATTAACTTAGTCAGAGTTTTCATAATGTTTACTTTTTTCATTTAAATTTAGTCCCTCCTTAAAAAGAGGTGTTAATACCCAAAAGAACAGTTCGTGCCTGAGGGTAAGTCCCCCTATCAATTAAAGCAGTAGACTCAGGATCTAGACCAGTATAGTTGCTGAACGTCAATAAATTTTGTCCAGACAAATACAAACGAATATTTCTACCTTGACCTCCGTCAAGGTTAAAGTTGTATCCAATCTCCATGTTTTTTAGACGTAAATAAGAAGCATCTTCCACATAAATATCAGAAACCCTGCTGCTTCCGTTATCTGTAAAACTCACTCTTGGAATTGAATTTGTTGACCCTTCACCATCCCAGCTATCCAATACCCGATCGGTATAATTGAACGGTCTGGTATCAAAATCAATTATCCTTTTTAGATCATTAAATCTGTCGACACCATATACACCCTGAAAGAAAAAATTAACATCAAAAGCTCCATAGCTCCCACCGAAATTTAATCCATATGTTAAATCTGGGTTAGGATCACCAATAATCGTTCGATCATTGTCATCTATAACTCCATTTCCATCCAGATCCCTGAATCTTATATCTCCTGGCTGCTGACTTGGGTTTGGTGTATTGAAAAGATGCTCCTCAATTTCTTCTTGAGTTTGATAGATTCCCTCCTGTACATATCCAAAATAAGCATTTAGAGGATGCCCGGGCTGAGTTCTCGTTACCGAACCAATAATATTTGGCAGATTAGGATGAAGCTCATCCACAGTATTTGAAATAGCTGACATATTTCCGGATATGAAATAACCGAATGGATTATCATAATTTCGATATGTAATAGAAAGCTCAAAACCTTTGTTTGATACCTTACCTGCATTGACAAAGGTGGGCTGAACATCCCCTGCTAATTGAGGTAACGATATAGGTAAAAGTATATCAGAAGTTACTTTTTCAAAATAATCCATGCTGACATACAATTTATTTCTATAAAGTCCGAAATCCAGACCAATGTTCGCTTGAGTTGTTGTCTCCCATCTTAAGTCAGGATTGCCAAATCTGTTTATCAACACACGATCGGCTTCTCTTCTAAAAAGAGTTTGGAATGCATTATTGGGAATTTCCTGGTTTCCTTGCTGACCCCAGCTTGCTCGTAACTTCATTTCAGAAATAAACTCTATAGGCTGCATAAACTCCTCCTCGGAAATCATCCAACCCGCAGAAAATGCCGGGAAATACCCCCAACGATTATCTTCAGCAAATCTGGAAGACGCATCTGCTCTTAATGTTACAGTGGCCATATATCTGTTTTGATTCACATAGGTAGCAGAACCAAAAAAGGAAAGTAGTGCCCATTCCTCACCAAGTCCGCTATTCCCTAAATTTTCAGTACCACCAAGATCAAGAAATCTCAAATTTGAATCTATGAAATCAAAACGCTGGCGTGATGCACTTATATCTGAACTAGAATTTGTAATAAACTCATTTCCCACAATTGCACTTACATCGTGATTCTCTGAGGCACTATCAAAATGAAGTGTATTACTCAATGTGATTGTAATATCCTGTCCTCTTGATTCTGATAAATTGCTGGGCCTGTTTTGCCTTCCAAGACCACTATCTTGCTCTGCCCCCCCGCCATCATCGTCACCAAAGTTCCTGTTAAATGCCTTTGCATGAAAAAAGTTGATGTCAGCGCCTAAACTAGTTCTCAGCATCAAAGAGTGATCACTCAATAAACTGTACTCTCCATAAATACTACCAAATGTTTTCACATTTGTAAGCCTGTCATCCGTAAATGCAGCTAAAGCAACCGGGTTTTGACTCAGTTCATATTTATTGGCTTCATGATCATCTGGTCCTCTGTAAAAAGGTAAATCAGTGTAGGGATCATCTTCAGAATAGGTGGGATCTGAAGGGTCTTTATAAACAGGTATAATGGGTGGCCTTAAAAAAGCATGCCGAATTATACCAGGTGCATCACCGCGAGATGAAACTCTATCATGGGCTCTATACGAAATCTGTGGATTTGCCCCTATCTTAAGTCGATCTGTTACATCAGAATGAATCTGAGTTCGAAAGTTTAACCGCTGAAGTCTGTCATTGTTAGAATGAAAAATACCATCTTGCCCATAATAACCACCAGAGACGGTGTATCGAGTATTTTCAGTTCCACCATGAGATAATACATGGACGCTCTGCATTGTTCCAGTTTCCAGTAGTTCATCAAGCCAGTTTGTATCGGCAAAATCGGAACGATTCATATCAGCTGTATAAGGATTGGCACCATCAAACCCTGCATTATTCCATGCTTGTTCCAATACACCCATATATTGTGAAGAGTTTAGCAATGTGGGAAGATTAGTTGCTCGCTGAGCACCAGCATAATAATTTACTTCTAAACCTTCTGTTTCCAATCCACTTTTCAGGGTAACCACAATCACACCACCAGACGCACGTGAACCATAGATGGCTGTTGAAGCGGCATCTTTCATCACTGTCATTGATTCAATATCCGATGGATTTAAAAAAGAAATATCTCTTGTAGGAAGTCCATCAACAATGTATAGAGGGTTATTATTTCCTATGGTGCTGGTGCCACGTATTCTTACCTCAGTTTCATCACCGGGCGCACCTGTACTCTGGGTAATCTGAACACCAGCTACTTGCCCTTGCAATGCTTGAGCTACATCAGATACTCTTCTCCTTTCCAGATTCGCAACATCAACATTAGAAACAGAGCCAGATATAGTAGCACCTTGTTGAGATCGATAGCCAAGTGCAACCACTTCTCCCAATTCAGTAATATCTTCAACCATCGTAACATCAATGACCTCTTGATTATCAATACTAATTTCCTGGGTTTCATACCCAACGGAAGAAAAAACTAATATAGCTTCCGAATCATCTACAGTAATAGAATATTGACCCTCTGAATCTGATACAGTACCATGTGTAGTCTCTTTCACCGTTATGGTTACACCAGGAAGTGGTTCTTGATCAGCTCCACTTATTATTGTTCCTGTAACTGTTATGGGTTGTTCTAGATTTACCCCCTCGAAATCACTCGCTGTCACTTTAGATGGCATTAAATAAATAAAAGTAAATAATACAAATACCATTAAAAGGGCTTCCAGATTTACTCCAAAGTAATAGTTTTTCATAGTGGTTGGAATTGATTTCAGATAATTAAAACGGTTTAGTAAATCGTTTTACTAACTAGTTAAGTGTATAACTTAATTAACAGAAATCAAATTTTTTTTGGAATTAACTTTATAATTCTCTCTTTATGATTCTGTTTTTCATCAATTAAACATAACCCTACCCTTTTCAATCTCTTTGAATACGCAAAGGTATATTAGTCGATTCTCTGGGCTTAAGTATACCTTTTAAACTCACTTGAAATTCTTCAGGCTTTTTATTGTTTGATTCCAGCAGATTGAGAGTTTTGTTTATTAACTCATCAGCTAAATTAACTATTGGCTGGCTAAAAACAGTTATTGTTGGAGTATGATGCTCAAACAATTCTCTGTCATCAAAAGAGATAACACCGATATCATCAGGCATTTTTAAGCCCATTTGTTTCAATAAACTTATACCAACTATTGCTAAACTATTTGTAGCAAATAAGATCGCATCAATATCAGGATTTTCTTCAATAAATTTTTTTATTCTTTCTCTACTGGCATCAGTCTTAACTTTGTCAAATTCTATAAGCTCTATATAGTTTTTGTACCCGTGTTCTTTAATTATATCTAGATAACCTCTTATTCTTTCTTTAATTACTGACAAATTAAAATCCAATCCCACAAATGCAATATTTTTGAATCCCTGATCTAATAAATGTTTAACGGATTTTTTGGAACCCTCATAGTTATCCAAGACTACATAATTATGTTTGAAACTTCTATAATATCTATCAAACAGAACTACCTTGTGCTTTTCTGAAATTAATTGCTTTATTTCATCTTCAAAATCTTCAGGAGGCGTAATTATAAATGCATCAATTTGTTTCTCTTTAAAAAATGACAGTAGTTGTAACGTTCTTTCCTTATTGTTTTCTGTGCTACAGTAAATTATTTTATAACCATTTTTAAATGCTAATTCCTCCATTTCCTTTGCTATCGTAGAAAAAAAAGGATCTGAAATATCCTCCGCCATATATAAAATAGTCTTTGACTTACCTGTCCTCAGGCTCCGAGCAGAAGAGTTAGGTCTGTAATCAACCTTTTCGATGTAATCTTCAACTTGTTCAATTACTTTTTCACTGATTTTATTTTTGGCTTTACCATTTATAACAAACGATACAGTAGTTGTTGAGATACCTAGTTCTATTGCAATATCTTTAATGGAGACTTTAGATTGTTTTTTATTCATTTTTTATTTGAGATTTAAACTTCACCTTAATGTTCCAGTGATTAGTGCTAAAACGTATTATTTAAGGCTAAATTGTTAGGTATAAGGTAATCAAATTTTTGAATCAGTAAATTTTTGAGGTGATTTCAGATCCGGCCGGTGAGAGATGATTCAATACTTACAACCAGTTCCGGTGCACTTTTACCAAATGCCACAACCGTTAAACCGACAACCTACGTAGAAATTTTCAGGGCTATTGCAATTCGCAATGCACCTTTGTCCAGCAGTTCAGCACCAATGATCAAAAGTATAAGACCTGTTAAGAATAGAATGCTAATCATTAATGGAAAAAGTTTAAAAATGAGATAAGATCTTCAGCATATTGCCAAGATCTGTTATGATAAGTCGATTTAAGTAATAGTGGCAACAAATCGAATATTCTCGATTGTTTATTAGGTCGATTACGGAATTACCTATTTATTTATAAATATAGTCCGAATTGAGTTACTCGAGCATATCTGATATTGCATGGAGTCTCCCGGAATTAAATGAGTTCTCTGGAATAAGCTCTTTCTATCAATCGGTTCTCTCTTCAATATTCCCTCATTTCATTAAAAAACCATCTTTTTTTCACTGCTAAGCTGCTGAATAGTGCTAAAGAGTAGATAAAACGGGCTTTTCTGACTGTAAGAAGCAATTATTGGCTAAGCATTTTGTTTAACAAATTGCTAAAAAGTGCTAAACTCTGCTAAGAATTTTAGCAACGATTAGCACCTCTTAGCAGGGTTTAGCAGTAGTATTTATTAATAGAATAGATGTTTTTGATAGTGTATGGATGAATTTATTAGACTTTTTAGCAGTTAGCAGTGTTTTGTTAGATTTTTGATTCGGTTTTTTTTGAAGATCGGACTAGTTTGTAGATGACCATTCATTAACTATTCCGTCATGCTGGACCCTGATCCGGCATCTCCCGACTGTAGATGGATAGGAGATCCCGCATCAAGTGCGGGATGACTTTTGAGGGGTCTCGTTTTAAAAACTTAGCCGTTCGACACGAGTTTTTTCGTATTCGCGGGCTTTTTCGATGAGCTCTTCCATCATTCCTTTTGATAAAAGCTCGTCTGCATTCATAATATAGCATCGAACGTTCCCCTCTTTTTTGGCTCCCAGTGATTTGGTCAGGAGCATTTGCACGCTTTTATCTAAGAAATAGCTGCTGTTCATCAGGTGAGATTCCAGAACTGACAGGGAGATCTCCGAAGTAATGGTCGCGCGGATATCCTGAAGGGCATTCCAGATACGTTTTAAATGAATAGCCAGTATCGGCCCTTGGTAGATGACGGCTCCATTGTGATCGCGGACTTGTTCAAACTCTTTAATGCGGAAGTGCCG
>LFFM01002916.1_pt1 | contig 11002 bp, 10 predicted proteins | sample 643131 | NCBI WGS metagenome assembly LFFM01 (sample SAMN03777445, study PRJNA286221) | soda lake metagenome | biome: soda lake; feature: Kulunda steppe; material: water; isolation source: sample Tc-Br brine of Tanatar trona crystallizer | place: Russia: Kulunda steppe | collected 2011-07
ATCGCGTCGTCTCACTGTGTCCGATTTTCTCGCCTTGACTGTGGTAAACCGGCACGTTTGTTTACACGCAGTCTGAATGATGGGTAATGCGTATTCTGCGGGTCGCGCCACGGATTTGTCTTGATACAAAGGATATAGACGAGTATCAACGACGTATGGTTAGTCATCACCAGGTGGCGACCGGTCATGACGGAATCGGGTTCACGACGCAACTGAACGAAAGTAACAAGAGACAGAAATGTTAGAGACCGTACTGTTAGTTGTTTTTATTATTGCTTGCCTTGGGCTGGTACAGGCTTATTTCGGCTACGTACTAACACTCCAAATCTGGTCATGGTTCGAAGATGGCAGAACCGCTTTGAGAACAGATTACGAGCCGAGTGTCGCGTTGATTATCGCGGCGTACAACGAAGAAGACGTGATCAGTGAGAAGATTGAGAACAGTCTTGGACTAACGTATCCAGCTGATAAACTCAGCATCGTCGTGTTCTCTGATGAATCCGATGATAAAACGGACGAGATTGTAAAATCGTACGCAGACGATGGGGTCTCTCTCGAACGAATCGAGGGACGGGTCGGGAAGACAGAATGTCAGAACCGGGTCGCAAACATGGTCAATGAAGAAATTCTCGTGTTCTCGGATGCAAATAGCATGTACGAGCCTGATGCAATATCTGAACTTGTCTCAGGATTCACCCAGAATATCGGCTGCGTCGTGGGAGAGTTGCGGTACCGAGAGTCTAGTGACGTCGAAGGAGAATCCTTCTACTGGCGGTACGAGTCGTGGATCAAACGGCTCGAGTCTCAGTTTTACTCTCTTGTCACCGGGAACGGCTCGATCTACGCGGTGAAGTCCGAGTCGTACGTGCCACAGCTGCCCGGCACAATAAGCGATTTCACCGAACCTCTCTCGATTATCCGGAACGGAGAGCGAGTCAAGTACGTACCCAGCGCGGTCGCGTGGGAGGAGACTAGTAGCTCCACATCGGAAGAACTCCAGCGCCGGATCCGTATCGTGACTCGGTGCTGGAACAGTATCGCAGACTTTCCCGATCTGCTCAATCCGATTCGGGATCCACGATTCGCGTATCAGCTTTGGTCGCACAAGATCCTGCGATGGTTGTCGCCTGTGCTTCTGGCAGTGGTTCTCGTTGCGAATGTCGTGCTAGTGGCTGTAGCGAGTTCCGTAGTGTATCAGCTGCTGCTGGCCGGACAGCTATTGTTCTATCTTCTCGCCGGAGTTGGTTGGGTTGCAGATCGACTCGAGGTCGACAGCCCGCTAATCGCACACGTTCCCTTTTATTTTCTTCAAGCGAACTACGGTATGATGGTTGGATTACTAAATTTTCGTCAGGGAAGAAACATCGTCGTTTGGGAAACTAGTAATAGAGAGTGAATATTTAATCATATCATTTTCTGACCTCCTCGCTTCTCAAACCGCCCTAACTAGACACTGACGGAGATGATATTGTATTGGTGGGCGTGAATTCCCGTTATCAATTTGACGTTAGTACAAGTCCTTTGATCAGCATTGAAAACGGGATCGATGAGTTGAGTTTTCTTTGGCTTTCTGAAACCTAGTCTGAATAGATCACAATCAATCATATATTAGAGAAAGAACCAAAGAGATTTGACTAACGAAATCGGTTTGTAGCATGATGAAAATAAGCATTTTTGGACTCGGATACATTGGATGCGTTTCTGCAGGGTGTTTAACATCATTTGGTCACGATGTGATCGGCATTGATATTAATAATCGTAAAGTGGAGCAGATCAATAACGGATCGTCTCCAGTATCAGAGCCTGGTCTCGCTGATTTAATTGACGAAGCGGTTGATGCCAAGCGTCTGTCGGCAACAACGGATCCGGCGGAAGCGATTGAAAACACGGATCTCTCACTTGTCTGCGTAGGTACACCTGAAGGACAGGATGGTACTCTTGATACGACAAACCTCTATAATGTAATGGATTCGATCGTTCCAGTTGTCGGTGAGGAACATACAATCGTGATCCGCAGTACTGTTCCACCAGGAACGAGTCGAGATCTTCAGGAGTATCTGACAAAACAAATTGAGGGTCCATCTCCACAGTTCGTCGTCAATCCTGAATTCTTACGTGAAGGGACTGCTGTTTCCGACTTCGAAGATCCACCGTACACTGTGATCGGTAAGTTCTCGCATGAAGAGACGGCTCTTGATCGACTTTATCAGGACTTAGCGATCAATGGAGAAACGCACATTGTCAGCCCAGAAGCGGCAGAACTCCTCAAGCTTAGCAACAACGCGTTCCATGCGCTGAAAATTTCATTTGCGAACGAGATGGGCAGTATTGCATCAAAATACGGGGTTGACGGCAACAAACTGATGGGGCTAGTAAAGAGTGATTCAAAATTAAATATTTCTAAGATGTATTTAGATCCTGGCTTTGCATACGGTGGTGCCTGTCTGCCAAAGGATACCAGAGCAACAGAAGAATTAGCCGCGAAGAAGTCGATGAACGTCCCTCTCATTTCATCGATTGCAGAGGCAAATAAGTCTCATATCCAACGGATCGCCAGCGAGGCGAACCAGATGTCTGGTAAGACTGTTGGTATTGTCGGTATTTCGTTTAAAGAGGGCACGCGTGATGTCCGAAACAGCCCATCGATTGAGCTAGCAAAGTCTCTCAAAAAAGAGGTAGCGTTTTTCACCTCCAGTATGGATTTCTCTGACTTCGTTGGATCAAACCGAAGCTACTTTGACAAATCAATCGCTGAGATAGATCCACAGATCTTCGAAGATGCAAATAAATTCATAGAAGCGGTTGACACTGTTATCTTCACGAACGGAGGTAACTATGATGAGTTACTGGAATACATTGGTTCTATTCCTGTCATTGATCCTGTTGGGGCTGCCGCCCACGAGCGCAACAAGTTCTCAGAATATAAGACAATCTCATGGTAGCTAGGCGTATCCGAGCGCTGTCAACCGCTCGTTGATCTTGTCATCATCAGAGAGATGCGAGAGAATTGGTTTGTCCGCAGTTATTTTTCTCCGGGAATCGAAGTTGGGAACGAACCATGGAAGCTGATTCAGCCCCAAACATCTCACACCTTGCGGATGACCGTAGGCCTTAAAATAGAGTGGTGCAAGGCGTTCACCGAGCATGTTTCCGTGGTCAGATGTAACCACTGATTTTCCACTAAGATGCTTGAGCAAGTCTTGAACTTCAGTTAAGACGATTTCGAGATTTTCTTCGTAAGCAATTGATAGTTTCTCATCGCTGATATTGATCATATTATACATAGCCGAGCGCCATATCGAAGGTGTTGTCGGTTCATCACTGTCACCGCTGAAGCCTCTATGATCGATTTCTTGTCCTGTCCTACCAATGAACGGATAATGTGGTTGCATGAAGTGAACGATAAGACGTTTATTATCGTATAATTCAGCGCGCTCCTTCGTAGCAGCGGCGACATCTCTTGGGTGGACTGTTTGCGTTTCGTCGTCCCACATGTCAAGAAGATCAACTTGTGCGTAGAATGTGTCGGATTCTATGTTTCGTACATATGGATTTGTAGTGATGTAAACAGTGTCGTGGTGTTCCTGATCTTGAAAGTTGTGTGCGATGAATTCGGTGCTGTGACTCGTGTCGGAACGCCGCTTTTCCAAATTTCCATCAATAGTCACCTGTTCAGCAAAGCAATCATATCGACAGCCATCCAAAATCAGCAGATTGTCCCAGTCTTCTTCAAAAATGTCTATTCGTTCGTCCCGACGAGAGCTATAAATAGTGCGATTCACAGCAACTCCAGTTCGTCGAGCTTCGCCAATGACCATTGACGGATTGGCAAGCACTTTTCGTATGTTCTCGACGTTATATCTGTTTGGAATCATGAAATGTCGTAAACGGCGTCGTTGATCAACTCTCGGTCACCAGATTCAATTCCTAACTGTATGAGGGTTCCGAAGTATAGTGTTACACCGATTATTCCTCCGACGAAGAGTGCTAAAACACCCTCAAAAAGAAACCAAATGACCATCATTCCGGCTCCCGAAACAACAGTTGAAGCGACTGGTTTCAAATAGCTGCAGCGGTACGGATGCATATTTTCGAGATACCAAACTTGTATTACCCTTACGATATTCAATGAACCGAGTACGATGGCAGTTGCAACGGCGGCTCCAAGTAATCCAATTTGAACGAGTAGAACATAGTTGAGAACAACATTTAGTATTCCAAAAATCCACTGATTAATACTCACTAGATACTGGTGGTCCGTCATCATCAGTACGTATCCGCTCGGACCCGCGACTGTGTTCAGGAACTGTCCGAGGACGAAAATCAGGAGGATCCATGTTGCTTCGTGGAACTCGCTGCCGAACATTCCTAGTATCTCTGCATTGTAGATCACAATAAACACCGCTGTCGGCAACGAAGCAGTGACCACCCACCGAGTAGCCGTTGCGTAGACCCACGTCAGATCGTTCGGCCGATCACTCGAGTACAACCGGGATGCAACCGCGGGGAACACCTGGTTGACCGCTTGCAACGGTAACATCAAAATTCCAGCAACCAGGATCGCGATGTTGTATATCCCGACCGTCGAACTAGATAAAAAGAACCCGACCATCAATACGTCAATACGGGTATAAAGGAACGATCCCGCGTCTTTCATCGTGAGTGGGAGCGAGTAATTGTAGTACTCTACGAGTTCGTCTCTAGAAAGGCCGATCTGCAACTGGATGTCCGTGACAGTGTAGAGCAAATAGCCTGCTGTAAGGAGTGTCAGCATCGCGGAGAAAATTAGCGCATACATCACTTGTTCCAGTGAGTAGCCGAGTAGGAGCATCAGTCCGGCCAACGTGACATTGAGTCCGGGGAAGATGATTCGCTGGAAGAATACCTCGTATTCAGGTCGATCCAGTGCACGAAACGTATTTCCGATGAGACGAGACAGCGTCGTGAGAATTAGGATTGGAATGAAGAGTCGAATAATAACGGTGAAATTGGCACCTTCTCCTAGTAGATTTGAAATCGTCGGTGCGGAGACGTAGATAACCGCACCGATAATGCCGCCGCCCAACACCGACGTGATCACCGAAAGCGTCACAATTTCGGACTGCCAAGTGTCTCGCTCCCGTTCAGTGGGGACGTACCGGAGGACCGACTTGTCCGCACCCAAATTTGTGAACGTTCGACAAGCATCAACAATTGTCTGGCCGAGTGCGTAGAGTCCGTAAACTGAGGCGCCGAGATACCGAGTAAGGACGATATTGAACAGGAATGTCAATATATTATACAGTATTTTTCCGGCGACGAATACCGACGCGCCGTCAAACACCGATCGAATCGAGTCTACTCGTTGTCCTCCATCAACCATCTCTTTTCTATACTAAATCGTTCACACCGAGTATCCGTCTCTATAGTCACTTCGTCACTTCCCATGTACGAACTACTAGTGAGACTGAACCGATCGTATGATCGCAACAACACAAGCTTAAGCCATAAACACCCCGATCCGACAACGCTCATTTTAGTACGGCCGCGTCTCGACCATCGTATTGTCTGTCGGAAGTGCATCGTTCTCGTTCGGGTTCGATACTATTACAGAAATCAATACAAGTCGACAAAGCATAGTAACTGCCTACACAATTCAGGAGTATGACCGACATTGCAGTCCTAACGACTGTTCATAACGTCTTTGATACTAGGGTCTTTCACAAACAAGCAGTCTCTCTCAGTAACGCTGGATATGACGTGATGATATTAGGGCATCATGACGATAAAGAAACTAGGGATGGCATCACGGTCAAGAGTATTGGGACAGTCAACTCGAAGGCTGAACGATGGCAAAACCTCCCGAAAATGTACCGAAAAGCAAAGAAGGAAGATGCGGATATCTATCATCTTCACGACCCTGAGCTCCTACCAGTTGGAGTTGCGCTGAAACAGTCGACGGAGAGCAAGATCATCTTTGATGTACACGAAGATTTTCATGCGTCGATTCTAGGAAAAAAGTGGCTTCCGAAAGAGTATAGACCACCAATTGCCAAAGTGTTCGATGTTACAGAATCGCAGTTAGCCAAATGGTTCGACGGTATCATCACAGCATCTGATGATATCAAATCGAGATTTGAGTACCACGATAACGTAGTGACAATAACTAACTATCCACTGAAACACTGGCTGAGAGATATTGATGCTAAGCCCAGCCGATCGGGTGTACAGATCACGTATTGTGGAAAAATAACGCGTCAACGAGCAATTCCTGAACTGATAGAGGCTACAAACATCCTATCACAGTACCACGATATCGAACTCGTTCTCGGTGGATCGTACACCACTAATGAGATCGAACAGTTCGTTGAGAAAGAAGCGAGCAAGCAGCAACATATTCGAACTGTCGGGTGGCTTCCAACGATTGAAGACGTGATCGATCTGTTTCACGAGTCGGACATCGGTGCAATGTTGATCAAACCGGACAATGAAAATCAAATATATGGGGCCCAACGATCGAATAAGGTATTTCAGTATATGAGCACAGCAACAGCCGTGTTAGGCGCAGATGTCGGGACCTGGCCAAAGTATGTTGAACAAGAAAATTGTGGCATCTGTGTCGACACGGATAGCGTCTCTGCGATCGCCAACGGTCTCAAGGGACTGATTGAGAATCCTGATAGAAGGGAAGAGATGGGGAAAAACGGCCAAGAAGCAGTGAAACGTGAATACAACTGGAAAAAGGAAGAACAGAAACTCTTGGATTTCTACCAATGTCTGTAGACGACAGTCATGTGCCATATAGTGGTTAACATGACTAATTAATGGTCTCTATGTGAAAACCATCATCTGTCATACAAAATTGGGTAGCCGCTATAAATATTTCAATAGACTCAACGGGCGGCCTCAAAATATAATCGTCAAATAATAAATCTATTTATAATATGAGAGAATATAAATATTTGTCCTACTGTTATTAGTCCTAAGAAAATCAACAACGTTCTTAATTGGGAAACACTAGCATTAGTCTATGTCGAGTCAACCTAACGTATTTGTTCTTTCAATCGATTCTCTTCCATATTCGTCGTTCAACGACAGTAGCCGTGAGATCGCATCTCTCATCAATGGCGTCAACTTTACCGAAGCCATTGCTCCGGCATCGTTTACCAGTTCAGCAATGCCAGGGCTGGCCACAGGAACATATACCGATGAAATTCCTGCCTGGGGTCTTCCAGAATCTGGTGAGCCGGTCCCCATTGCTGAAGCCCTTGCTGCTGAAGGATATGAGGGGTCTCTTTGGACTGACAACTATCTTTTTGGGGCAGAATACAACTACGATAGAGGTTTTTCTGCAGGGAATCTCGGACGTCCAAGCTGGAAAAAACGTCTTGCTAATCAAATCAAGGAGAGCCCACTGAGTCCTGCATTTGGAGTCTTCGAGTCGATCTATTTCAATGCCGTCCAACCGATTCAAAACCTGACTGGACAAGAAGGAACCTTTTATAGAAGTGCAAACACTCTCAATGAGAGTGCCCTAAGTTGGCTTAATAAACAAGCGAATACCTCGGACCAACCCCTCTTCTGTTGGATCCATTATATGGATACGCATCATCCGTACCAGCCTCCGAAAGAATACCTTGATTCATACAGCTTCAATAAGCAAAGATCTAGAAGTGAGCTCGGTGAATTCACACGAAATGCAATCAAATCTAATGGCGCGGAGCTATCCAATACTCAGTTAGAGGATGTCCAGACAGCGTTTGAGGCGTGCTGTGCGTACCTAGAGGATGAACTTGTATCGTTTATTTCTACATTACAGAACCATGGACACTACAATCCAGATTCAGATGTTTTAGTTATAACGGCTGATCATGGAGAAATACTTGACCGAGATGCGCATCAGATGCTCGGTCACGTCCCACCTGCGTTCTGGGAAAACATTATTCGAGTACCACTAATTGTTGGTCAACCAGATTGGGCCGAGTCAACATACGATGAACAAGTCAGTATAATTGATCTGAAACCACTGCTCATGGATAGTGTAGGCCTTGGATCAGGAGAGATAGACTCACCGGCTGATCTTCACCGGAATCAAGTGATGACCGTTTCTGAATGGGAAGAACTTGATGATGGGTCTATTACAACATTCCGTGGTATGCGTACTGACGCTGGCATGAAGTGTTTTGGCCTAAAATGTGGATCAAACGACTATGTTGCGGTGACTGAAGTAGCAAATGATGGATGCGAGACGGTACAATCCAAATATGACGTTCCACTACAAGATTATGCTAAGCTATCTAACTCGGTGGAAGATATTGTTTCAACACTAGATAATCATGGTGGTCCTGTCGAATACGAATCAAATTTTGACATAGAAAACCAAGTTGACGAGGAACATCTTCGGGATTTAGGTTATCTATAGTGATCAAAACTTTTTTGTACTTAAATAGTGGCCAGGATAGTGAATTTAATTAATAATATGATGGATGATTTGTAGTTGTGCGAACTAATAGTTATACACTCTAAGTGTGTATTTCTTGAGATTGTGAAACTCCGCCGCAACCATTCGCCGAGCAGGTCTGTAAGCAACATGGACAAACTAGCTCTACGACTCCTCGCTACTCAAACCACGCTGACTATACGATGCTGCGAAAAGTGATATAGTGCTCTCGTTAGAATAATTACTGTGAAATGATTCAAAGGCTGATCAATTCATGCGAGCGTAACATGAAACAGAACGGTGTTCGCGGGCTTGTAAAGACAGGTGTTGCGTCGGTCCAATTTTTGAATGGTGAACTGCGCTATCGGAGAACGCATAAAGAATATTCCACAAATATCTACGAACGAGATTGGGATCTTCTGATTCTGTTAGACTGTGCAACAATCGAGATGATGGAAGAAGTCGCTGACGAGTACGATTTTGTTGAGAATGTCGGCAATCATATTAGTCCAGGGACGTGTTCAGATGAGTGGATGGGACGAACCTTCATTTCGGATTACGATCAAGAGATGGATCAGACGCTTCACGTAACTGCCAATACACCGTCAGAAATACATTTAGATAGTAATCAATTTTTCCACTTAGAAGAAGTGTGGAAAGACGGATGGAACAAAGAGCTCGGAACCATTACTGCCCGCGAGGTAACTGATCGCACTATCCATTTTGCACGCGAACATGACGCTTAGCGGATGATTGTTCATTATATGCAACCTCACACCCATTTTGTTAACCATGATATGAATAGTAATATTGTTTCACCAGTGGGTGTAAAAGGAGAAGACCTCACGCTTGGGGAATTACACAAGGAAGCTGGATATTCACGGAAAGAGTTATGCGACGCATCAATCGACAATCTTCGGTATGTTCTTGACGATGTTGAATTGCTTCTATCAAATATTGATGCCGAACGGGTCGTAATTTCATCCGACCACGGGCAGGCATTTGGTGAGCAGGGAATCTGGTCCCATCCATGCTATACATATATCGATGTCTTAAAAAAAGTCCCGTGGTGTGTTACATCTGCTTCCGACGAAGAAAGCTACCAGCCAAAGTTTGATCCTCTTGAAGACCGGGATAGTGATGATTTATCTGTCGACGAGAAGCTAAGTGCCCTGAGATATAAATAACGCTTGCTGAGGTAGCATCTATGAAAAAATCGGAAAGAATGCCACAACCATTATTATCCAATATCTCAGGTGCCCCACTGCATCCGAAAAATGCACTCTCATTAGAGGTACTATTCACACTGTTTTTATTCGCAGGTGTTTACAAAGGATGGTCTCCTCTTGCCCCGCTACCTGACCTAACTGCCGTTTTTATGATCTTGACCACTCTCGCCGCTATTACTGTCGTCTACAAAAATAGCTTAGTTGATCGACGAGCAATCGTTCTGGTTGCTCTCTGGATGGTATTCATTATATACGCAATCATCAGTACGTTTTGGAGCCCCAGCCGCCTGTACGCAGCAGAGAAAGCAATCAAACTATTGAGTATTGTCACACTTTCGGTCGCCATTCCAACTATCCTTATTGCCCGATCTCGTCGGCGAGTCGCGCGACTTCTCTTCGCAATTCTGGCTTTCTCAGCAATCGTCGCAGTCGCGGCACTATTTGAGTTTGCGAAATCTCCAGGAAGTTCTCTCGAGCCATTCGGTGCGGTCTACCTTCTCGTCGGTCGGGTTGTGGGCCTTGGATTCTTGATCAGCCTGTACCTTACTCTATTCGAGTTGCGATCGAAGACAAATCGTGTGATCGGAGCGGTATCGACGACTGTGTTTGTATTTATTCTTATTGCATCCGGTGGACGCGGACCGCTTATTTCTGCTATCTTAGCAGCTGTTACCCTCATCACAATCGCAGCGATGACACGTGCCGATCTTTCTCGAGGTACCATTCTTCGTTCCAGTCTTATGGGAGGTGGCCTCTGTTCGTTTGTTGGAATCGGCTTAACGACACAAGGGGTGATGCCCAACACTATCCGAAGAATTTATTATCTAGCTACAGGTCAACGAACGGATTCGTTTGGTACACGTCTCGAGTACTACGCAGAGGCGGTCCATCAGTGGGTGTCGTCTCCAATCATCGGAGTTGGGCTCGGTGGATGGCCGGTAGAGGCTGGGATGGCTGATGCTCGTGGATATCCACATAACTTCACACTCGAGGTCGCTGCCGAATTAGGCATCATCGGCCTCGCACTCTTCGCGATACCTCTTTTATATACTCTGGCTCAGATCCGCCCGGTCCAAAAACAACTGAGGTCACCATTGTCAGCACTACTGATAGCACTTTTCGTCTACATGCTCCTCAACGCTTCAGTGACTGGAGATATTACCGATAACCGATATTTTTTCGTAATAGGTGGTCTCTTCGCCTCCATTTTCAATCTAGCAGGTTCTGATACGCGGTGGCACCACTGACGGTTAACAAAGCAGGCGTTTTGAGAGAGACAATTTATGATAGGAAAAATCGAAGACTTACGGCTTGGAGAACATCTTGGTGAAGAAACACGACCCGGCCGGACAAC
>LFFM01002918.1_pt1 | contig 10995 bp, 13 predicted proteins | sample 643131 | NCBI WGS metagenome assembly LFFM01 (sample SAMN03777445, study PRJNA286221) | soda lake metagenome | biome: soda lake; feature: Kulunda steppe; material: water; isolation source: sample Tc-Br brine of Tanatar trona crystallizer | place: Russia: Kulunda steppe | collected 2011-07
AAGCTCGCCTACTCGGCGAAGGTGCAGGACGAGATCGGCCACGGGCAGCTGCTTTACCGTGCCGCGGAGTCGCTCGGCGTGAAGACCCGCGAGGAGATGCTCGACGACCTGGCCAACGGGAAGGGGAAGTTCCTCAACTGCTTCCATTACCCCATGCGGAGCTGGCCGGAGACGGCGATGATCGCCTTCTTCGTCGACGGCGCGGCGATGCGCCGGCAGGCAACGCTCCGGCGGACCAGCTGGGAGCCGTACGCCCACGCGATGGACAAGGTCTGCTTCGAGGAGGGCTTTCACGTCAAACACGGCGAGAGCATCCTCGCGACCCTGATGAGCGGATCGAAGAAGGAACAGGAGATGACCCAGGAGGCCTTCGAGACCTGGTGGCCCCGCATCATCCAGTTTTTCGGCCCCACGGACGACAAGAGCACCCACCACGACTTCGCGTCCGCCGTCGGGCTCAAGTCGAACAGCAACGACGAACTGCGCTCGCTCTTTTTACGCGAGTACGTCCCGAAAGCCGAGAAGTACGGCCTCGAGATCCCCGACGAGCCGCGGATCCGCGAGCGGGACGACGGCTCCTACGAGGTCGTCGAGGACGACCTCGACTGGGACGAGTTCTTCTCGGTGGCGAGAAACGAATACGAGCCCGGCCTCGGCCAGATCAACGGACGAAAGCACGCCCAGGAGGCGGTGCAGTGGGTCCGTGACACGCTGGAGTGGGAGAACGCACCGGCCGGAAGCGCCAAGCCGCAGGCGGCCGACTGACCATGATCTGGGAAGTCTTCCGTCAGGAGGAGCAGGGAGGGTATCACACCCACTGTGGAAACGTCCACGCGCCCGACCGTGAGATGGCGAAGCAGTTCGCCGCGATCCAGCACGGTCGCCGCAAGCCGACCAACAGCCTCTGGGTCGTCCCGAAGGGGGAGATCGGCGAGATCGACGCCGAGGACGTCTCCTTCGGCGGGACGACGGACAAGAGCTACCGGTGGGCGCCAACGTACAAGTCCGACCTCGACCACGCCGCCGAGGTCATCGACTCCGAGAACCAACAGGCGGCCGACGCGGAGGGCCGATCATGAGCACCATGACGACGGACCCCGGATCGCTGACGTTGGAGGACCTCGACGCCGACGAGCGCGACGCCCTGGAGGCGTGCCTGTTCACGCTCGCCGACGACGAGTTCGTACTCGCCGAACGGTACACGGAGTGGCAGGTCCGTGCGCCGACGCTGGAGTCGGACCTCGCGCTCTCGAACAACGCGCAGGACGAGCTCGGTCACGCCCGACTCTGGTACGACGTGCTGGAAGCGTTCGGCCACGACGAGGTCGACCTGATCTACGAGCGTCCGCCCGAGCGGTGGCGCCACAGCACGCTCGTCGAGCTGCCGTTCGCGGAGGGAGACTGGGCCGACGCCATCGTCCGCCACTACCTCTACGACGTCGCCGAGGAGCTTCGCCTCGAGGCGCTGGAGGGATCCACCTACGCGAAGATCGCCGACCGCGTCGGCAAGATCCGTTCGGAGGAGGGATATCACACCGAGCACGCCGAAAACTGGATGGAGCGGCTCGCCGGCGACCCCGGCAGCGACGGCCACGCACGCGTCCAGGACGCCGTCGACCGGCTGTTCCCGCACGCGCAGACCCTCTTCGAGCCGGTCGACGCCGAGACGGAGGCGACGATCGTCGAGGCGGGCTTCCGGACGGCGACGCTGGAGGAGCTGGCCGAGGAGTGGCTCGCGATCGTGGTTCCCTTCCTCGAGGCGTTGGACCTGACCGTTCCGCTCGTCGAGCCCGTCCCGGGCGACGAGGATGCCTTCGAGGTCGCCGAGGAGGGGCGCCCGGACGTTCGCGGCCGCGACGGGACGCACACCGACGCGTGGCCCGAACTCCACGCGGAGCTCACCGAGACGTTCCACGAGCTCGGTCGCACCGAGGCGACCGTCATCATGGAGCCACAGGAGTGATCCCCTCATGAGTAGTGACGCTCCCGACTTCGACCCCGAGCATGCCGCCGATCCGGAGGCGGAGGCCGACGCGACGCCCTGTGCGTACACCGACTACTCGCCGGGCGAGGAGATCGAGGGATTGCCCGCGACCGGTCGGGGCGCGACCGGCGTCGAGGCCGACGTCTGGGACGCGCTCTACGGGGTCGAGGATCCGGAGATGCCCGTGAGCATCGTCGACTTGGGACTCATCTACGGCGTCGTCGTCTACGACGACGGGGTCGCTCACGTCGACATGACGCTCACCTACTCGGGGTGTCCCGCCCGGGACATGCTCGAACGCGAGGTCGAGTCGGCCGTCGCCGCCGTCGACGGCGTCGAGGAGGTCGACGTCCAGATCGTCTGGAGCCCGGGCTGGTCGATCGAGATGGTGACCGAGCAGGGGAAAGCCGACCTCCGTGAGTTCGGCTTGAGCGTGTGACCATGCGCGGACTCGATCCCTCCGTCGACACGAGCGGGGAGTCCTCCGGAGCGGAGTGTCCGTACTGCGGCTCGACGGACACGGTCCGCGAACATCCGAAGGGCCCGTCGCTCTGCCGTTCGATGCACTACTGTAACGCCTGCGATCAACCCTTCGAGAAGTTCGAGTGAGCGGTCCGAAGCCGGCCGCTCCGTAGCCGTCGACAGCCTCGGCGCCACCGACCTCGGCGGCCACGTTTTATTTACTCCGTCGCGAAAGATCCGTTCACGCATGGACACGAAAGCCTTCTTCGAGGGGATGCCCTTCGCGTCGCTGCTCGGCATCGACGTGACGGAGTGTGCGGACGGCCACGCCGAAGGCCGTCTGGAGATGCGCGAGGAGCTGTCGTGGAACGCCGATCGAACCGTGGCACACGGCGGCGTGACGTTCACGCTCGCGGACACGGTGGGTGGCGCGGCGCTCGTCTCGCTCGTCGACCGGCCGGTGCCGACGGTCGACATGCGGATCGACTACCTCTCGGCCGGCACCGGTGACCTCCGCGCCGAGGCCGACGTGGTCAGGCTCGGTGGCGACGTCGGCACCGTCGACGTCTCCGTCCACGCCGTCGAGGACGGTATCCACGTCGCCGACGCGCGTGGCGTTTATAAGACGGGATAGCAGTTTCATATAACGTGGGCCGGCATCGACGTCGGCGATCGCGGAGATCACGGAACGACCGATGCCGATTGCGCCGGAACGGTTATGTCGGTCGCCCCGCGTTCGGTCCCATGAGCGAACCGCCACCGATGCGGGTCGACCACGTCGGGATCGCCGTCGAATCGATCGCCGAGGCGGAGCCGGTCCTGCTCGCGCTGGGCTGTGAACGGGTCCATACCGAGGAGAACGCCTCCGGGAAGTTCACGTGGGCGACGTACGTGCTCGGCGACGCCTCCCGGATCGAGTTGATCGCCCCGAACGAGGGGTCCGAGTCGTTTTTGACCGCCTATCTGGACGAACACGGTCCGGGACTCCATCACGTCACGATCGAGGTCGCGAACCTCGACGAGGCGACGGCGACGCTGGAGGCGGCCGGCGTTCGGGTGGTCGACCGGGCGGACCTCAACGACTACTCCGAAGCGTTCCTCTCGCCGCGAAATCCGACCGGTTCCCTCCTTCAACTGATGGAGTATCACGAGACGTACGCCACCAGGCGGGAGTCGACGGAGGGGCTCTTCGTCGGCGGCGAGCCGCTGGAGGAGTGAGGGAAACCGCCCACCGATCGTTCGGCTCTGAGAAACGCTTATCAAGGCCGTCTTCGCTAGAATAGCGCATGCATGAGAACCGAAAGACGATCGATGCCGTCGAAACGTCGTTCGCCCTACTCGAACATCTGAAGGAGTCGGAGGGTGCCGGGGTGACGGAGATCGCGCGGGAGCTGGGCGTCGCGAAGAGCACCGCACATGCGCATCTCTCCACGCTGCAGTCGTTGGGGTACGTGACCCGCGAGGGCGACACCTTCGGCGTCGCCCTCCGCTTTCTCGACCTGGGAAACGCCGCACGCGAACGGAGCACGCTCCATCGGGTCGGTCGGGAAAAGGCGAACGAGATCGCTGCCGAGACCGGCGAGAAGGTCTGGATCCTCGCCGAGGAACACGGCCGCGGCATTCACCTCCACCTCGCGTCCGGCGAGCAGTCGGTGCGGACGTACGCCCGAACCGGGCAACCGAACTACCTTCATCAACTCGCCGGCGGCAAGGCGATCCTGGCGTGGCTGCCGGACGAGCGCGTCGAGGCGATCATCGAACGGCACGGCCTTCCGGCACGGACGGAGGAAACGATCACCGACCAGGAGCGGCTCTTTGAGGAGCTCGAACGGATCCGCGAGCGGGGGTTCGCCCGCAACGACGGCGAGTCCATCTCCGGTCTCCGAGCGGTCGGCGCACCGATCACGAACGCCGACGGCGTCGCCATCGGAGCGTTGAGCCTGTCGGGACCCGCCAAGCGGCTTCGTGGCGACCGATTCGACGAGGAGATCCCGCACCTCCTGCTCGGCAGCGCCAACGAGATCGAGATCAACATGACCTTCGCCGACGAGTGACATGCGCCGACGAGTGCTCCACACCCAACGAGTGCTCCACACCCAACGAGTACTCCACCCCGACGGGGATTCACCGAACGATCGCCGGGCGTTCCCGTGAACGATCCGCGTGAAGATGCGCGTAAAGATCCGCGTTGTCGTCAACCGATGGGACCGTCCGCCTCCCTTTCCGCATCCGTCCGTCTCGCCTTCCGCACCCATTCGTTCGCCCCTCCCGAACGAGGTGCCGCGTCAGAACGGAAGTTCGTGGCGATTACAAAGCTATCGTTGTAAGAAATCCGTCGACGGAGCCGGAATTTAGGAAAATTATATATTTTAAGTAGTATGTATATTTATTTGTTACAAAAGATGGTGTCGAGGGCGAGATTCGAACCAACACGACGGACACGAAGCGGGGTGGCGGACGTCGAGCACGACAGGTGGACACGAAACGGAGGTGTGGAGGAACCGATCGAACGGGCAGTTCGGGGATCATCCGAGGGAGAGCCGATGGGAACAGTGAGCCGTATGCACCGGAAATGGACCGCTCGAAGCCGGCGATCGTCCGGAAAACTCGACCACATGGGCCCAATCGATCCGAGAACACGACGTGCTCAGGAGATAAGCGGCAAAAGCAGGGATACGCCAAAAAACGACGCCCGTCCATGCGTCGTCGCTCCCGGAGGGCGAAGAATGGACGGGCCGCCGATCCGAGGTGATCGGGGTGATCGAGGCGATGGTGATCGATCGACCGAAGACGACCCATGGGACGGACGCGTCGAAGGCCACGATCCGTCTCCTGAGAGCCGTTACTTACTAACAACTATTTTGTATAACAATCGATTTCAAGAATTCCAATAATGTTTGACGGCGGATGCCGTTACCTTTCCGCCGATCAGAGCCGATCCAAGATAATGGATCGATCATCGATCGAGTTGGGAATACTTATGCAGTAACGTCCGGTACCGTCGTCCATGTCGATCACGCTGCCCGGACCGACGCTCGGCGTCGTGGGCGGGGGACAGCTTGGCCGGATGCTCGCGGAGGCGGCCGCGCCGCTCGGCGTCGAGGTGCTCGTATTGGACCCGACGCCGAACCCGCCGGCCGCACCGGTCGCCCGCGACGCGATCGTCGCCGATTTCGACGATCCCGAGGGACTCGACGAGCTTGCCGCCCGCGTCGACGCGTTGACCTTCGAGATCGAGCTCGCCGACCCCGATCTGCTCGCGGAGGCGGCCGCCGAACACGGGATCCCGGTGCATCCGGACCCGGTGACGCTGGAGACGATCCAGGACAAGCTGGTTCAAAAGGAGAGTCTCGCGGATGCGGGAATCCCCGTCCCCGAGTTCGTCGGCGTCGCGACCGCCGACGGCCTCGAACGCGTCGTCGAGGAGTTCGGCGGCGTCATGTTGAAGGCGCGCGAGGGGGGCTACGACGGCCGCGGGAACGTCCCGGTCGATGACCCGAGCGAGGCGGCGGCGGCGCTGGAGGCCGTCGGTGGCCACGCGATGGCCGAACGACTGATCCCCTTCGAGCGGGAGCTCGCCGTCATGGGCGTGAGGGGTGCCGACGGCGAGACGCGCACCTACCCGGTCACCGAGACGGTACACCGCGAGGAGATCCTCTGCGAGAGCGTGACTCCCGCCCGCGCCGGCGACACAGTCGTCGCCGAGGCCGAGGCGGTCGCCCGAGACGTCCTCGAGTTGCTGGACGGGCGGGGCGTCTACGGGATCGAGCTGTTCGAAACGTCCGACGGCGAGGTGCTCGTCAACGAGATCGCTCCGCGGCCGCACAATTCCGGCCACTGGACGATCGAAGGGGCACGGGCCTCACAGTTCGAGAACCACGTGCGCGCCGTTCTCGGCTGGCCGCTGGGATCGACCGAGCTCCGGACGCCGGCCGTGACCGCGAACGTCCTCGGCGACGTCGAGGAGTCCGGACCCGCAACGCTGCGGAACGTGGAGCCGGTGCTTGCCGCACCCGACGTCGACCTCCACTGGTACGGGAAAGACGAGGTCCGCCCGCTCCGGAAGATGGGCCACCTGACGGCGACCGCCGACGGCGACGCGGACCGTGACGCGTTGCTCTCTCGCGCCCGGACGCTACGGGACGGACTCACCTTCCGCGGGTGAGCCCGGACGCTACGGGACGGACCCACACCGCAGGGCGAATCTCGGGGTCCGATCGAGGACCATCGTCACGCCCTCGCACGGATGTGTGACTTTTAAGCCGAGGGACTCCGACGCTCCGACCATGGGATTCGATGAGATGGACGTCGACACGATATGGAAGAACGGGGAGTTCCTCGATTGGGAGGACGCGACGACCCACGTTCTCACGCACGCGCTCCACTACGGCAGCGGCGTCTTCGAGGGCGTCCGGTGTTACGACACCGAGAAGGGCCCCGCGATCTTCCGCTGGGAGGAGCACCTCGACCGGCTCTTCGACTCCGCGAAGATGTACGACATGGAGATCGAACACGACCGCGAGGAGATCACGGAGGCGACGATCGAACTCCTCCGCCGGCAGGATCTGGAGTCCTGTTACATTCGACCGATCGCCTACTACGGCTACGACTCCCTCGGTGTCTCGCCCCGTGACTGTCCGACGGATCTCGTCGTCGCCGCGTGGCCCTGGGGAACGTACCTCGGCGAGGAGGCCCTCGAGGAGGGCGTCGACGTGATGGTCTCCTCCTGGCGGAAACATTCCTCCTCACAGATCCCGACCAACGTGAAGACGACCGGGCTCTACGTCAACTCGCTTCTCGCCGGCGAGGAGGCCCGCCGGAACGGCTACGTCGAGGCGATCGTCCTGAACAAGGAGGGCAACGTCGCGGAGGGGCCCGGCGAGAACGTCTTCATGGTGAACGACGGCGAGATCTACACGACCGGTCCCGCACAGTCGATCCTCGAGGGAATCACCCGAGACACCGTCATCACGCTCGCTCGCGAGCGCGGCTACACGGTCCACGACGAGGCGATCATTTCGCGAGGCCAGCTCTACACCGCCGACGAGCTCTTTTTCACCGGCTCCGCCGCCGAGGTGACCCCGATCCGCACCGTCGACGACACCGAGATCGGCGCGGGCACGCGCGGTCCGGTCACCGAGGAGCTCCAGAGTGCCTTCTTCGATCTGGTCGAGCGCCGCACCGACGCACACGACGACTGGTTCGCCTACTTATAAATAGCCCGTCGTGTCAGCGGGTTCACGCCGTCCGTCTGACGGGGTTTTTATTCGATGCCGCCCGAACGACGCCCGTGAGCGTCGTGGTCGCGGTGAAGCCCTCGGCACGGAAGCGCAACGCGAAGGTCGGCCGGCTCGTCTTCGAGGAGGGCTCCCGGCACGCCTTCGAGAGCCGCGCGAACGCGGAGCGATGGGCGGACGACCTCTCGACGGGCGACGGTCACGTCTGGATCGCGAGCGCGCATCCGCGCGACGGCGACGACGCCGACTGCTACCTCGTCTCCCGAGCGACGAACGCGAAGCTGGAGGCGGCCTACGACAAGCGCAGACGGCGGCTCCGCGGCGGCGATCGTGCGAAACAGGAGTCGCTCGGAAGCCCGCCGTGACGCGTCGTCGACGGGTTGATAAAAAAAGTACTCGTAATAATAAGTTATAATACTCTCTGCCATGTCGTTCACATCACATGGGCGATCAGACGACCCCAGTGACGGTGTTGTCCGGCGCGCTCGGCGCCGGCAAGACGACGGTCCTCAACCACGTGCTCGCGGCGGACGCGGAGCGCGACCTCGCGGTGCTCGTCAACGACATGGGCGAGGTGAACGTCGACGCCGAACTCGTCGCGGAGTCCTCGGACATCGCGGACGAGGAGGAGGAGATCATCGAGCTGTCGAACGGCTGCATCTGTTGTGAGCTCCGGGGCGACCTGCTCGACGCGGTCGGCGAGCTCTCCCGGGACGGGGAGTACGACGCCATCGTCGTCGAGTCGACGGGCGTCGCGGAGCCGCTCCCGGTCGCACAGACGCTCACGCTCGGGTTCGACCAGTCGGATCTCGACCCGACCGAGTTCTACGAGGAGACGGGAATCGAGCCGCTCGAGAGCTGTCGGCTCGATACGACCGTCACCGTCGTCGACGCCCACCGGTTCACGGCGGCGATGGAATCGACGGAGGTGGTCGACGACGACGGCACGGAGAAACACCTCGGCGACCTGCTCGTCGAACAGGTCGAGTTCTGTGACGTCCTCCTGTTGAACAAATGTGACCTCGTCTCCGAGGCGGAGCTGGCGGAGATCGAGGCGACCGTCGAGCGGCTCCAACCCCGGGCGGACGTGATCCGGACGACCCACGGACGCGTCGATCCGGACGCGATCGTCGAGACCGGCGCGTTCGACTTCGAGGAGGCACGGAACGGTGCCGGCTGGATCCGCGAGCTGCAGGAGCCACACGCCTCGGCGGAGGAGGAGCACGGCGTCACCTCGTTCGTCTTCGACGCGGACCGACCGTTCCATCCGGAACGGTTCGCGGACCTGCTCGACTCGTTCCCCGAGTCGGTCGTCCGCGCGAAGGGTCACTTCTGGCTCGCGGGCCGTGAGGAGCTCGCGTTGAGCCTGAACGTCGCGGGTCAGTCGATCCGGATCGCGCCCGGCGGTCGCTGGGTCGCCGCATTGCCGCCCGCCGAACGCGAGGCCCAGTTCGAGGCGTATCCCGGCCTAGAGGATGCCTGGGACGAGGAGTACGGCGACCGTGGCACCCGCCTCGTGCTGATCGGCGTGGAGATGGACCACGACGCGCTCCAGGGACGGCTCGGGGACGCCCTCCTCACGGACGCCGAGATGGACGCCGACTGGAGCGCCTTCACCGATCGGTTCCCGACCTTCGAGGACGCGGAGCCGGAAGCAACGGAGGACGCGGAGCCGGAAGCTCCCGAGCAGGCATCGACGGAGGATGCGGAGACCGAGGACGACGCAGCCCCGGACGTAACCGACGTAGCCGAGGAGGTCGGCATCGCCGAGTGACCGACGTGTCCGACGCCTCCGACGCCGCCGGTCTCGACGACTTCGACCCTGCCGGACTCGACGGCGTCCGGTCGGGAAACGACCCGATCGTCCCGCTGATCCGGCTGGCGATCGTCGAGGAGTACGACGGCGAACCGGACCAGTGTACCATCTACTCGGTTCGTGATTCCGAGACCATGCACACGACGTGGATCTCGGCGGCCGAGGGGTCGTACGTCGCCGTCGAGGAGATCCGATGATCCGCGCGCACGACCGCATGGACCGTATGAGGTCGACGACCGAAGCCGACCGAGCGAAACCCGACTGACGGCCCGAACGGGGACAGAAACGACCGAGCGCGGCCAGAAACGACCGAGCGCGGCCAGAAACGACCGAGCGCGACCAGAAACGACCGAACGCGAACCACGCTGACCACGAGAACCAACGACATGTCCACGAACTTCCAAACCGCAGTCAGAGCGAACGTCGCACGAGAAACGCGGATCGAATGTCTCGACCGTCTCGCCGAGGACGGGGACGTCGAGAACCTTCGGCTGTTCATCGAGCTCGACGGGACGCCGCCGGGGCTCAGACGCTACGCGCTCGACCGGCTCGTCGGGAAGGGCGCCTCCGCACAGCTCGCCAGGCTCGCGGCCGACCGGGCGCTCGAACCGTCCCTCCGCGAGGAGGCGCGCCGCCACGCGTGATCCGGCCCGGCCGGAGAGCCGGCGGTGAGGACTAGCAGAGACAGAACGTCGACCCTTCAAGCCCCTGATAAAGCCCCTCCGAGAGGTATTTGAGGCCCGTGTCACAGGCGACGGTGACGACGGTCCCGTCCGGCCCGCGCTCGGCTGCGATCCGACGGGCGGCCGCGACGTTCATCCCCGTGCTCGTGCCGACGAGAAGCCCCTCCTCGGCGGCGATCTCGCGGACGCATTCGACGCCCTCGGCATTAGGAATCGTGTAGACGCGGTCGTAGAGGGCCTCGTCGACGAGGGGCGGCGAACCGACGATGGCGGTACCCTGCACGCTGTGTTCGCCGGTCGTCCCGTCGGTGAGAACGGGCGACTCGGCGGGTTCGACGACGGAGACGCGGACGTCGGCCTCGGCTGCTCGCAGCGCACGGGCGGTCCCCATCGCGCAGCCGCCGGTGCCGACGGTCATGACGAACTCGTCGACGCCGGGGCGCTGATCGAGGATCTCCCGGCCGAGCGCCGCGTAACCGTCGAGCTGATCGGGATTCTCGAACTGGTTCGTGAAGTAGGCACCCTCCTCGTCTTCGATCCGCTCGGCCGCCCCGCGGAGGTCCTCGAAGAGCCCGTCGTACGGAGCGCCGTTGGGCGTCTCGACCACCTCGACGCGCGCGCCGAGCGCGCGCATCGAGGCGACCTTCTCCTCGGCGACGCAGTCGGCGGTGACGACGGAGAAGGGATGATCGAGCGCGGCACAGACGAACGCGAGGCTCGAACCCGTGCTGCCGCCCGTGAACTCGACGACCGGCTCGCCGGGGGCGAGGTCGCCGCGTTCGCGTGCGGCCTCGATCATCGCGAGCGCCATGC
>LFFM01002920.1_pt1 | contig 10992 bp, 11 predicted proteins | sample 643131 | NCBI WGS metagenome assembly LFFM01 (sample SAMN03777445, study PRJNA286221) | soda lake metagenome | biome: soda lake; feature: Kulunda steppe; material: water; isolation source: sample Tc-Br brine of Tanatar trona crystallizer | place: Russia: Kulunda steppe | collected 2011-07
GTACGCCGGGTTAATCTGCTTTACCACAAGCCCCTCTGATTCAGCCTTGTACGTGACGTACTCGAACAATCGGTGGAACGCCCACTTGTGAACTGCCTTCGCGTGCGGCAAGCGTTCGCGGATGCCTAAAGACGCGGGTTTCCGCCTTGCATTCATTATGAGGTGGCTGGTAATCACCACATCAGAGACGAGAGTGCCACCCACTCAGTCGTGGGCTGTCACAGAAACGGGGGTGGGTGCGGCCTTCTGGAGGGCGGTTTCTGCGATGTTGCCGCCATAGTCGGCAGTTCGTGAGACTGAATCAACAATCCGGCCAACCAACTGTGCGCGGGCAGGGTCGAGTTCTCGAAGTAGTTCGTCGATGCCGCGAGCAGTCGTATCGACCTCTCGGACGCACTCGCGAACGTCGTTTGCCAGCCGGGTGGCCTCGTCGCTGTCGTCGGTAAACAGCGCGTCCATCCCACCGTCGATGATCGTGACGACTTCTGAATGGAGTTCGTCGATCGCATCCAGTGCCTCTTGTGGAACCGCTGTTTCGATGTTGAGTGTAATGTGGGCGATTTTGGTCGCGTGATCACCAATACGCTCGAGTTGTCGGGCACTCGAGTGGTAGTCGAAACAGACTTCACGAGGCAACCCGAGTTCCTCGGTCGCTTTCGGAGTCCGCAGCGTCGCCCGGAAAATACGAGAGACGACCATCCACAGCCGATCGACGTCGTCGTCGCGCTGGATTACGTCTTGGGCGAGATCACGATCGAGATCACCGAGTGCAAGCAGCGCGTCTTCGAGCATCGAAGAGGCGATCAGTCGCATCCGGGTGACAGCGTTGTGAATCGACAGCTCTGAGGAATCCAACAGATCACGGATAACGATTTTGCCTTTCGTCTCTTCGAGCACTTCGAGTCCGACGAGACTCTGAGTAGCCTCCCGAATACTGCGGCGTTGGTCGTTGGTGATCCGGCTGCTCTCGAGAACAATAATGTCAAATCCGCTGACGTACATCGTTGTCACCGCCCGGATGAGTTCGGCTCCCTCGAGGGTCGTGATATCCAACGTCCCCTCAGTTCGTTCGTCGTCACCAGCAGGGATCATGAACAGCGAATCGCCCTCCGGATAAAATTCGACGGTACTGCCCGCGCTCACCCCATTGTCAGTCGCCCACGATTTGGGAATCGAGACTGTGTACGTCGAGCCACCGGTCACCTGGACTTTCCGCGTCTCCATGCCGGCAAATCAGAGGGGTTTCGTGATAAAGCTATCCATATATGTAGTTTTGGAGAATGCCAATAGCTGTGTTTGAACGCTTCTGAAGCACATATATGCCCATCTTAGCTATTTATGGTAAATAATAACACCAGTGTAAACAGTGTCATATATAGTACTATATAGTAATTATAGTAGCGTATTTACGGCGGGTGCGCACAATAGGAATATAATGTCTAAAGAGAGCCCCCGATCCGACTCAGAGGGTGTGAGTCGACGGCGGCTGTTGACCGTCGGCGGGGCAGCGTTGGCGGGACTGTCGGGCTGTCTCGTCAGAGGTGAAACAACCGAATACGAAGGCGAGATAAGCGTCGATGGCTCGAATACGGTGCTGCCGCATGGGGCCGCACTCGCCGAGGAGTTCCAGTGGCGCAACAACCGGGTTCGGCTGCCGGTCAACGGCTCAGGCACCGGCGCGGGCTTCCAGCGGTTTGCAGTCGGCGAAACGCATATCCAGAACGCCAGCCGCCAGATTATGGATCACGAACGCGAGCTGTGCGAAGAAAACGACGTTGAGTTCATCGAACTCGAGGCACTGCTGGACGGCATTGCCATCTACGCCAACCCGAACAATGACTGGTGTGACTGTCTGACTGTCGAGGAACTCAATGCAATCTGGCAAAGTGGCTCGGAGGTCGAAACCTGGAGTGATATCCGCGATGAGTGGCCCGATGAAGAACTTTCGCTGTACGGCCGGGATTCGTCCTCAGGCACGTTCGATTACTTTACCGACGCGATCAACGGCGAGTACGGCAACATGCGGTCGGACTACTCGGGTACGCCGGATACGAACGTGATCGTCCGTGGCGTCCGCGGCAATCGCCACGCCCTGGGCTTCGGTGGGGCGGGCTACTACTACGAAAACGAAGACGATCTCAAGCTACTCAAAATCGACGGCGGCGACGGCTGTATCGAACCGACCCGCGAGACCATCGAAGATCAAACCTACACCCCGTTGTCCCGACCGATGTACGTATATCTGAATCTCAACGAACTCGAGCGCCCCGAGTTTCGACAGTACGCTCGATTTATGTTTGATCCAATCGACGACAACGCAGACACGAGCGTTGTCGAGGGCGACGAAGAACTCACCTGGGCCCAGTGGGCCGCCCGCAGAGTCGGTTTCTATGCGATTCCAGACGAAACGGTAAGCGAGAGTCGAGCCGCGCTTGAACAAGCCATCGAGGAGCGAACCTGATGGCCGCAATCGATCTCACTGGCGACAACCGGCGAACCGACAAAATCAACACGGCGGTCAGATGGGTGTTTTTCGGCTGTGCGTCGGTGACAGTGTTGACGACGCTGGCGATTATCGGCGTACTGATCAACGGCGCGGTGAGCTTCTTTTTCGAGGCCTCAGTGACCGAGCGACTCGCCGGACAGTCGTGGTCTCAAGCAGTCACCTTCCGAGAGTTTTTCTTTGGGACTGACTGGTCGCCGATTATCGAACCTCGGAGCTACGGCGTGCTGCCGTTGATCTGGGGAACGATGATGATCGTCGTTGGTTCGGCAGTCGTCGCACTCCCAATTGGGACGGCAACCGCAATCTACCTCTCAGAGTACGCCGACCAACGCGTCCGAAAAATTATTAAACCAACTCTTGAGATCCTCGCCGGCATCCCGACTATTGTTTACGGCTTCTTTGCGATCTCGTTTATTACGCCACTGCTCCAGCGGTTTTTCCCCGAAACCGGGACGTTCAACGCCGCCGCGGGTGCAATTGTGGTCGGTGTTATGATCATCCCGATGGTCTCGTCGCTCTCCGAAGACGCGATGAGCGCGGTGCCCGATGAACTCCGAAATGCAGCCTACGGGCTTGGGGCGACAAAATACGAGGTCTCAACGCAAGTTGTCCTGCCGGCTTCAGTATCGGGTATTACGGCCTCCTACATTCTGGCAATCTCTCGAGCCATTGGCGAGACGATGGCAGTCACGCTTGCAGCCGGAATGCAACCCACGATAACGAGCAACCCGCTGGTCGAGATCCAGACGATGACCGCCTACATGGTTCAGATCGGAACGGGTGATGTGAGTGTCGGTTCGGTCGGCTATCAGAGTCTCTTCGCTGTCGGGCTCACGCTTTTTGTCATGACGCTCGTGATGAACCTGCTAAGTCAGGTAGTCAAAGCCCGCTACCAGGAGGAGTACAAATGAGCACCGACAACCCGTTTGCGGGCCTGCAGGACGACGTCGCCCGCAAACGCCGGATTGGTCGGGTGTTTGTTGCAGTCTGTTTCGCCTCGACGTTGGTCGGTATTGTCGCGCTCGTCGCGCTGATCGCCGATGTGCTGTACGAATCGTGGGGCTGGGTCACCCTCGAGTTTCTGAGTTACCCGCCCTCGAGGTTTATCGACAGCTATCTGCCCGGCGGTCGCGGCGCAGGAATCTATCCCGCCCTCGTGGGGTCGATTTTCCTTATTATCCTGACGGCCATCTTCACGATGTTCCTCGGTGTGGGTGCCGCAATCTATCTCGAGGAGTACGCCCCGGACAACCGCCTGACGGCGTTCATTGAGGCCAACATCGCCAACCTCGCTGGTGTGCCTTCGATCGTCTACGGTCTGCTTGGCCTCGCTATTTTCGTCCGGGCAATCGGCTTCGGCGCAAGTCTCATTGCGGGTGCGTTGACGCTGACATTGCTCATCCTTCCAATCGTGATCGTCTCGAGCCAAGAAGCACTTGCGGCGGTGCCCGACACCCAGCGGCAGGCGGCCTACGGAATGGGTGCAACCCAGTGGGAGGTGATTCGAGATATCGTGCTTCCGCGCGCACTGCCCGGCATTATGACCGGGACGATTCTCTCGTTGTCTCGAGCCATCGGAGAGACGGCTCCGATTCTGATGGTCGGGGCGGCTACCTCGATGTTCACTGCTCCGTACAGCCTAACGGGGCCGTTCAGTGCGATGCCAATGCAGATCTTCGATTGGGCGCGGCTGCCACAGGCGGAGTTCCAACACGTCGCGGCTGCGGGAATCGTTGTCCTGCTTTCGGTGCTGTTGTTGATGAACGCGGTGGCGATATATATACGCAATCGCTACGATCCGCGATAGCGGTTCGGCGACCGACTTGCGACCATCTACTGACGGTCGAGCTTCTTGACAACCCAATTGTACCAAAAAGTACCTAATTCTGATGAGTCATGAGCGACAGCAACTGGAGTCGCGCGAAAAAGCAACCAACCTAACACAGCCCCAGAACCTCTCAAAGAGACGTTTATGGCGGTTTTGGAGAGTTGCTATATATCTCTATAGACAACTCTGTATATCTATTTGTATCTCGATATGTCTCTTAGCATAGTATTTATCTCCCACTCCGGAACCATCTGATGATGAGCAAACACTCATTCGGACGAACTGACCGACCGCTCAATAGACGGACGTTCCTCGCTGGGGCTGGCGTGGCGAGTGGCCTCGCGCTTGCAGGCTGTCTCGGCGGTGGCGGCGACGACCGGATTACGGCTTCGGGGTCGAACACGGTCGCGCCGATCACCGACTGGGCTGGCGAGAACTTCGTCGACGAGTACGACGGTGCCTCGGTCGATGTCGACCCACAGGGAACCGGTGCGGGCTTCGAGGAGTTCGCCCGAGCAAACTCCGACATCCAGAGTGCGAGCCGCGAGATCAGCGACGAAGAAATCGCACTGGCCGAAGAAAACGGCGTCGAGTACAGCTTTTATACGGTTGGCTTGGATGGCCTGTCGGTCGTCAAAAACAGCGACAACGATTGGGTTGAGAACATCACCCTTGATGAACTCGACGAGATCTGGCAGTTCGAGTCGGATGTCGAACAGTGGAGCGACGTTCGCAGCGAGTGGCCCGACCAGGATATCGCACTGCACGCCCGTGACAGTGCCTCGGGGACGTTTGATTACTTCACCCTCGAGATCAGCGGCGAGGTCGGCAACATCCGCGACGACTACTCGGCGACAAGTCAGACCAACGAGATCATGGGTGCGGTCGCAGACAACGTCGACGGCTTCGGTTGGGGTGGCGTTGGCTATCTCCGCAGCATCGAAGACGACCAGCCAATCGAGGCAGTGCCGGTCGAAAGCGACCAGGACGGCGAGTTCTATCTGCCTGTCGAAGAAAACATCGAGTCAGGAGCCTACTCGCCGCTGGCCCGCCCGCTGTTTATTTATGTCAACCACGCAGGCCTCGAAGAACAGCCTGACCTCATCGGGTCGTTCTGCCGATATTTCTTCAACAATCAGGCTGAGTTCGCCCGCGACGAGGGCTTTTATGCCGCTCCTGACGAGGAAGCCGAAGCAAACCACGAGCGACTCAACGACGTGTTTGATGAGCTCGGAATCGACGGCGACGAGCTGACGATCCAGCCGAACTAACGACGAGGATCACACATGAGCACAGAAACGCCGCCCGATGCTGGCCTCACCGGCGACGGCTCACAGCGTGACCAGCGACGGAACCGCCGCGTCCGCCGGCTGCTGTTCGGCTGTGCGGCGGTCACGGTCGCCACAACGCTCGCCATTTTTCTGGTGTTGCTTGATAACACCGCGAGCTACTTTTTCGGTGCGAAAATCAGCGAGATCATCCTCGGCGGTGGCCTCGACCGAACAGTGACGTTCACCGAATTCTTCACGGGCACGCGGTGGGCACCTGATCACGCGACGCCGGCCCACGGGATTCTACCGATTGTCTGGGGAACGATTGCGATCACCATCGGCGCGGCGTTCATCTCGATTCCAATCGGTACCGCGACCGCAATCTATCTCTCGGAGTACGCCTCACCAGGTGTTCGCGCCAAACTGAAACCAACGCTCGAAATCCTGGCGGGCGTCCCAACAATCGTCTACGGCTACTTTGCGATCTCGTTTATTACGCCAGTCGTTATCAGCCCACTGGCTGAGACGCTGTTCGGCATCAACGTCGGCCGTTACAGCATGCTGTCGGGGATTATCGTTGTCGGTATCATGACGATCCCGATGGTCTCATCAATCAGCGAGGACGCCATGAGCGCGGTGCCCGACGACCTGCGAAATGCGGCCTACGGGCTTGGGGCGACCAAATACGACGTCTCAACGAACGTCGTGCTGCCGGCCTCGCTGTCGGGGGTGTTTGCCTCCTACATTCTGGCAGTCTCCCGAGCAATTGGTGAGACGATGGCAGTCACGCTCGCCGCGGGCTTCAATGCGAATCTGACGGCCAACCCCTTCAGCGAAATCATGACAATGACTGCTTACATGGTCTCGATGGCTCGCGGAACCAGTGCAGTGGGAACCGTCGAGTACCAGAGCCTGTTCGCGGTCGGCTTCGTGCTGTTCGTAATGACACTTGTAATGAATCTGCTCAACGACTGGTTCAAACGCAGCTTCAGAGAGGAGTATCAATGAGTCTTGGCACTGACCAGCTCAAAAACGAGCTGCTTGATACGGGAATGACCGTCGACGACATCAAAAACAGGGTGTTCGTCTGGGTTATCCTCGCGGCGTCGCTGCTTGGGGTCGTCGCACTGGCGCTGCTGATCGTCGACGTGATCTACGAGGCCTACATCGGCTACCGGGAGTTCGACATTCGGCCAGCCCAGTTCCTGACCCAGAGCGGCTCGCGAACCCCCTCACAGGCTGGCTTCCTTGCGGCGATGGTTGCGACCGCCTGGCTGATGGTGCTGACCGCCGCGCTGGCCTTCTTTGTCGGTGTTGGCTCGGCGATCTACCTCGAGGAGTACGCCCCCGACAACCGGATCACCCGGCTGATCGAGGCGAATCTCTCGAATCTCGCAGGTGTGCCCTCGATTGTCTACGGCCTGCTCGTGTTGGCGGCCATCGTCAACGGCATCGGGTTGGGGCCAATCTTGCTGTCGGGAGCCATCGCGCTGGCGTTGCTCATCATGCCGATCATCATCGTCTCGGCCCAAGAGGCGCTCCGAGCAGTCCCTGACAGCGTCCGAAACGGCTCGCTGGCGACCGGGGCAACCCAGTGGCAGACGATCCGCCGGGTTGTCCTGCCGTCGGCGATGCCCGGCATTCTGACGGGGACGATTCTCGCACTCGCGCGCGCGGTCGGCGAGACTGCCCCGTTGATCATGGTTGGCGCGCTGTTTACCGCCCGCGCGCCACCGGGGCCGCTCAATCGATTTAGTGCGATGCCGACCCAGATATACACCTGGGCGGCCGAACCGAGCCAGCATTTCATCCACCTTGCGGCGGCCGGTATCGTCGTTCTGCTTGTGGTGATGCTGACGATGAATGGTGTTGCGATCTACCTGCGAAACAAGTTCGAAACCGAGGTCTAACATGGCAACAGACACATCTGATTCACTCATTACGACTGATGTATCGTCCACCGAAACCGGTCGGGGTAAAGTCCCCGACGAGACTGTCGTCGCCTCGAGCAATCTCGATGTCTACTACGGCACCGACCAGGCGCTCGAGGACGTCTCGATCGAAATTCCCGAACATAAAGTAACGGCAATTATCGGGCCCTCGGGCTGTGGCAAATCGACGTTCCTACGCTGTATCAACCGGATGAACGACCAGATTCCCGCCTGTACGGTTGACGGCGAACTCCGATTCCACAGCACGGACGTCTACGACGAGGCAGTCGATCCGGTCGCGTTGCGCCGCAAAATCGGGATGGTATTCCAAAAGCCCAACCCGTTTCCGAAATCGATCTACGATAACGTCGCCTACGGGCTTCGCGTTCAGGGCAAAGCGGTCACAGACGAGATTGTCGAAGAGGCTCTGCGCGGGGCAGCACTCTGGGACGAAGTCAGCGATCAACTCGAGGAATCCGGCCTCGAGCTCTCGGGCGGCCAACAACAGCGACTCTGTATTGCGCGAGCGATCGCCCCCGACCCGGAAGTCATTCTGATGGACGAACCTGCAAGCGCGCTCGATCCGGTGGCGACCTCAAAAATCGAGGATCTGATCGCTGATCTTGCCGATGAGTATACGGTTGTTATTGTCACACACAACATGCAGCAGGCTGCCCGCATCTCGGATAAGACGGCGGTGTTTCTGACCGGCGGTCGACTCGTTGAGTTCGATGACACCCAGAAAGTCTTCGAGAATCCACAGCATCAGCGCGTCGAAGACTACATCACCGGGAAGTTCGGCTAATGGCCCGCCAGCACTACCAACAGCAACTCGAGTCGCTTACACACGAGGTCACCGCAATGGCTGAACTCGTACTCGACCGGTATAAAATGGCACTGGAGGCAGCCGAAACGGGTGACCGCCGACTCGCCGAGACAGTCATCAAAGGCGACAACGAGATCAACGAGCGGTATCTCGCTCTCGAAAAGCAGTGTACGGATCTGATCGCCCTCCAACAACCCGTGGCAGGTGATCTCCGAGTGGTTACAGCCTCCTTTAAGATCATCACCGACCTCGAGCGGATCGCCGACCTCGCCACTAATCTCGCCGACCACACTCGCGCCGAACAGACGGGGATCCATCCGGCCGTCGACACCCAGGCGTTGGGTGGGGTTGCCGGTGAGATGGTTGAGGATGCAATCGCAGCCTATGAGACCGCCGACACCGGCATGTGTCGGGCAATTGCCGACCGTGATGGCACACTCGATGCGGACTGCGAGCGGACGAACGAACAGATTATTCGGACGCTGTTGGCCGAAACTGCGGCGACAACCGACGCCGAGAGCAACGACGGGTCTGGGCTGACCGCAGCCTCGCGTGGGCTTTTAACCGTACGTGATATCGAACGCGTTGGCGACCATGCAGTCAACATTGCAGCACGGGTGTTGTACATGGTCGAAAACAGCGACGAGTTGCTGTACTGAAACGACTGTGTGCCTCGAGGCTGTTGTTGGCAAACCGCCCAGTACACACGAATCAAACACTGCGGATCGCCTTAGAGCCAGTCGCTTTCGGGATCGACGTACCCTTCAGGTTTCTCGCCCGCAAGGACAGCCAAAATATCGTTGGCGACGTGCTCGTTGAGTTCGGTAAGCGATTCTTCCGAGTAGAAGGCCGCATGCGGCGTCAGGATTACATCGTTGCGGTCGGTCAGCAGCGAATCTTTCGGTGGTTCTTCCTCGAGGACATCGAGGCCGGCCGCAGCGATTTCGTTGTTTTCGAGTGCCCACGCGAGGTCGTCTTCTTTAACGATTGGCCCACGGCCGACGTTGACCAACACAGCGGTTTCGCTCATGCGCTTGAATGCCGCTTTGTCGAACAGGTGATGTGTCTCGTCGGTAAGCGGGGCGTGAATCGAGATGTGGTCGGCTTCCTCGAACAACTCATCGAAGGCAACTTTTTCGACGCCGTAGTCGTCCATCGCCTCGGCTTCGACGTAGGGGTCGGCCGCGACCATGCGGCAGCCGAGTCCTGAGAGCTTTTCGGCCGTCCGCTTGGCGAGGCCACCGAACGACAGAAAGCCGATCGTCTGGGAGGTCAGTCGGTGAATCGGCTGGCCGTCAGTCCAGTCCCAACTGCCGTCTTCGATTGTGCGGTTGTACTCGGTGAGTCGCCGGACACCGGCCAACAACAGCGAGACGGCGTGTGTCGAGACCTCTTCAGTACAGTAGTCTGGCACGTTGACAACGGTGACATCGTGTTCGACCGCAGCCTCGAAATCGATCTGATCGACACCAACGCCGGCTCGAGCGACGATCTGGAGGTCGGGACACGCCTCGAAGACCTCCGTCGGCACGGGCGTGTTGACGTCGACGACAAGGCCGACGGCGTCGCCTGCAGACTCGATAATGTCATCGGTCGTCTCAAGAGCTGCGGTGACGACCGTTGCCTCATCACCCAGCACCGACTGGAGCGTTTCGGTGCGAATCATCGCGTTCTCGTTGGCTACAACTGTTGGCATGTAGACGATGCTTTGTGCTCGAGACTCTTGAATGGCTCCTGTATTCCCACGAGCTGAAACCAACTGACACGCTACCGCACGAGTGTGTACACAGGAATCTGACCGTCATTCGATCAGTATCCATTTACTGAGCCCGCACGGAGAAAGCGTAATGCGAATCAGTGTGATCGGCAGTGGGTCGTCGCTCGCGGCTGGAACCGAAGCCGACGCCGAAGACGTAGGGAGACTGCTGGGCTCCCGTGGGCATACGGTCGTCTGTGGTGGGATGGGTGGCATCATGGAAGCGGTCTGTCGTGGGGCAACCAACGCAGGCGGCACAACCGTTGGCATTCTGCCCTCCGACGATCTGTCGGCCGCAAACCCCTACGTTAGCACCCCTATTGCGACCGGTTTAGGCCATGCCCGGAACGTCCTTGTCCCGATGAACGGCGAGGCAGTCATCGCGATCGCTGGCAGCGGCGGGACGCTCTCGGAGATGGGGTTTGCCCGCGTCTACGACCGGCCTGTCGCTGGCCTCGGCAGCCACGATCTACCGTGGGTCGAGCCCGTCGAAACACCCACTGAAGCCGTTGAGCACGTCGAAACAGCCTGTAGCTCAAGCCGCGAGTAGTTTTCAGCACTGAGATTCGAGACGACACACTTAGAACCAAACAGTCACACTCGCGTGTATGAACAGACGGACGTATCTCGGGTTCGCCGCAGCGGGTGTTGTCGGTACTGTTGCCGGGTGTACTGAAGCGACTGACCGCCAAGAGTTCCCACCGTATCCGGACAGCAACTCGACGGAGCTTTCGGGTGACGGTCCGATGACCTCCGAGTCGTTCGAGTTATCGCTTGATGGGCCGACAGTTATCGAACTCGAGCATATGGGCTCGGACAACTTTACGGTCATCCTCGATGAGCCACCGGCCGACGACAACGACACGGACGGAAA
>LFFM01002921.1_pt1 | contig 10987 bp, 5 predicted proteins | sample 643131 | NCBI WGS metagenome assembly LFFM01 (sample SAMN03777445, study PRJNA286221) | soda lake metagenome | biome: soda lake; feature: Kulunda steppe; material: water; isolation source: sample Tc-Br brine of Tanatar trona crystallizer | place: Russia: Kulunda steppe | collected 2011-07
AGATAACGATTCGTGGCGACGCACTTGACGACGACACGTGGAGTGAAGTCGAAGCAGCCATGGCTGACAGAGCGGTCTTCGCTGCGCAGTTGCTGACTGAACAGATGCCCGCTGACATCGAAGAGGTCTTTGAAGCATGTGATGTCTCGCTGTTCCCAGAATCATACCGCGATATGGGGACCCAATGCAGCTGTCCGGATCATGCCAACCCATGCAAACACATCGCTGCTGTGTTTTATATTTTGGCTGAACAGTTCGATGACGACCCGTTTCTGATATTCAGATGGCGTGGTCGCTCACGAGAGACAGTACTGGAGAATCTGCGGGAGTTGCGTGGTGACGACGAGGCATCACAGGAGGTTTCGTTCGACCGTGGTGACGACCGACCTCTCAGTGGGTGTCAAAATGAATTCTGGGGCGAAAATGAAGAGAGCCCAGACATTCGGATACGGTCAAGTGCGGTTGGACCGTCAGATGCAGTTTTGAAGCAGCTCGGAGAACCATCAAAACGACTTGCCGGCGTACAGGATACACTTGGGGAATATTATGCTCAAATGAATAATTCAGAGACACATTGAATAGAGAGGATCGGCCCGCGAGTATATTGACAGGTTGCGGTCTGTAATCGGTAACCGAAATCGAGATGGTCGAAGAGTTCCATGATGCTCAAGAAGCAGCTCGTGAACACAACCTCGGTGTTGTCATGTGGTCGTACCCACGCTGTCAGGGCCTCAAAAATGCGACTATCCCTCGACTATTGCCTACTCAACCCGACTCGGACTCGAACTCGGTGCAGATATCACGAAAACGCCCCTGTTAACCAACGGACTCGGGGAAAAGCGGGCAGTGTTGGTTAAGACTCGTGACACCGGAGGACGCCCGTTCTCACAGCGGTAGAAACTGGCAGTGCGCGATCAGACCGAATCGGCAGGCGGTTCCTCGAGATCGGGGAGGTCGTAGATCGCGTAGGCCACCCAGGCGACGAGAGCGATCGGCATCTCGGGCGGTACCGAGCCGGGATCGACGATCGGGTTCACCCCCAAGCGGGCGGTCATCACGCCGATCATCGTGGCCGACACCAGCGTCCCGATGACGACGACTGCAGCCTCCCGATGCGACGGGAGCGACGTCTCCGGGTCGTACTCGATGGCGGCTTTCTCGCGCTGAGCCCGCGCCTTCGCCAGCTGCGCCGACACCCAAGCGTGCGCGACGCCGGGAAGCCACGCGCCGACGAAGTCCCCGAGCGAACTCTGACCGTCCTCGTCGGTGTCGGTGTCGCGGGCCGCGGCGATCTCTTCGGGGGAGATCACGACGTCGGTCGGGAACGCCGTCTCGAAGTGGGCGTACGCGAACCGCCGGAAGTGGTCCCGGGCGCGGTGGCTGGCGAGGTAGTGTTTGTCCACGATCTCCGCTGACGCACTCGACTGTGCCGCAGCGACGTCCTCGATCTTGGCGATGTAGGCCTCGTAGGCGTCGAGGTACTCGTTGAACCAGAACTGCCGGAAGTGCTTCGGCGTCGGCTTCGAGCCGTCGGGCAGCCGGACGTCGGCCCGATCGACGATCTCCTCGATCTTGTTACGCACCCAGGCGTCTGACCGGGTGCCATCCTCGGAGAGCTCGCTCGGGAACAGCATCTCGTGGCCTTCCTCTTCGAGCAGCTCGGTGTACTGTTCGAAGTAGTCCAGGCCCGCCATGATCGGCGTGGTTCCGGGGCCGTTCTTCCGCTCTTCGTCGAAGCAGATCCGGGGGTCTCCCCGGTCGAGGATGACGTCCTCCTTCGCGCTCGTGATCAGCGGGTCACTGGTCCGATGTCCACAGCCAGCGAGGCAGAGCAGCAGCATTTTCTCCACCAAGAGTTCGCGCAGTTTCTCGGCGTCGAGTTCCTCGAGCTCATCTTCGTCGACAGACTCGGTCGCTTCCCAGCACTCCCGGACCTGCGCTGGCGTGAGGGTCTGCTCGGGCGACTCACGCTTGTACGACCACCCCATCCGCGGGAGCACCAACTCGGCAGGGTTCGACTTGACTTCGCCGATCATCTCCAGATACTCGTAGAACGCCACGAGTGTCGAGGCGTAGTTGTACCGTGCCCCTTCCGATTCGAACTCGGTGTTCATCTCCCGGAAGAGATCGAGCGTGAGGCGGACGTTCTTCCCGGTGGGCGCTCGGGCCGGTCGCAGAAGGTTGCTCGATCCGAGGGCGTCGCGGCAGATCTCCATCAACCGGCGCATGTGCGTCCAGGCGTTCCCGACGGAGGTGTCGTTGAGCCGATTGAACTCTTCGTCCTCGTCCCGGAGCCACTTGTGGATCAGCTTCTTCGTCTCGGTGTGCGTTCCCGGGAGGGGCTTGCGCTCTCGGGCCTCGAACCCACACTCTTCGAGGAGGACGTCGTCCACGGTCTTCTCGTGACGCTTAGCGTACCCCTGGATACCGCTGAACCCGTGGTCACGCAGCCACTGGTGGGTCGGCTTCACGTCGGGGTCGTTGCCCTCTGCCCGTCGAAGTTCCCGGACCTCTGCGGAGAACCTCTGTTGGACGTATCCCGGTGTCCATTTACGATCCGACATATATCCAGTTCTAATCACCGGAGTTATAAAACGGTAAGGATGGTGTAACTTATTGTACACACCGAACCCGCCCGTCTGGTGGCGGTTTCTGTTGAACCAGTCAAAACGAACACCTCGACGCCGTCGGACGGCTGGTGGTGCCGGGGGTGATCGCCCTCGAGTAACCGGTGGCGAGAAACCGCCAGACGAAAGCGCTTCCCAGACCGACAGAAAACGTACGTTTTCTGTCCGGGTTGCAACACCGAGGCTCACCAGCATCTCGGGGATCGACAGGATCACTGAGGCTTAATCCTACTTCCGCGGTTAAATTTGAACGAGTAGCATGATTTCTCAGGATCATGGTGCAGTCTATCGGTTTGAGTTGACGAGTCCGGAACGATAATGTCGCTTGAACATGCTTCACTGTGAAGCCAACTTGGGCACCCACTACCGCTGAAACGGCACAGATGCTACGGAGAGGCTTCCTCTGTAACACGCGAAAACGGCCGTGATACGCCTTTCTGCTAAACCGCGGAAGTAGGATTAGGCAAGACCAGCTTCGGAAATACGGTGTGTGGAACGACGTAGCATAAGCTGTCGGGAAGGGAGACCGGGGCGGTCGTTGAGGTGGTGCTAACCTGGTGGCGGACCGGTCGCACTTGTATCAGCGGCCTGGGCAGCTGGGATCTCGGCGGTCGTCGGCGGAAGGGAGGTGTCGGCGAGTTCCTCGTCGTCCTCACTAACGAAATTCTGTGTATCTATAGATTCAATACTAGTTTTTTCGTTAGTGTCACTATCACTGGTAACACCGGTAGGGAGTTCAACGTCTGCCAAACCGATGTCCTCATCGAATTCATATTCGTAAGCTTGCCCTCGACCGCCTTCCTCAACAACCCGAATGTATCCACTCTCTCGAAGTTCTGCGAGAACGTTTTGGACTTGTCGCCGTCCAACCGCTCGCTCGTCGCCGTCGATTGTCTCGACGATATCGTCGACGTTGAACGTCCGACCGAGATCGGCGGCGGCCTCGGCGACCGCGAGCGTCCCCTTCGAGTGAGCCGAGAGAACGACACCTTCGGCCTCGACCGGTAGATCGTCCCGAAGCGCGGAGGTGTGAGCAAATACGACGGTGTCCTCGTCGTTTCGACCGGCGCGGAGGATCGCCTGCATGGTGTGGTCCTCCCGCATGTATCGGAGGTACGTGTTGGCGACCTCGCTCCCATAGTCGAGGTCTTTGCCTTTGCTCTCTCCTCGCCCAGCGTCCTCACCGGCGAGGAGCGCCCATTTCTCGGGTTCGGCGTCGCCGAAATGGCAGCTCCCGAGGATCACGGCGGCCTGGTGATCGCCAAGAGCGTCGGACCCTTTCATATTTTCATAGTTCACCATTTCACCGGCGTGGTCGTCGAGCACAGATTCGAGCTGGTTGAGGACCTTTTTCGTCGAGATCACGGCAGGTCCTTTCTCGTCGATTGCATGTTCAGCGTCGCCGGTGTACTGCTCGGCGGCTGTTTTGACGAGCTCAATATCCTCCCCGAAGTTCTTACCGTCTGGGCTCCCGTGGTATGGCAGCGGTTTGTCGGTAGTTTGAACCACTCGAAGCCCGCTGTCGCAGAGGAACGCCCGACGCTCGGCGTCGCTATCATGAATATCGCGTTGCTGGGTGTCGCGCCCGATCGCTATCCGCCACAACTCAGGTCGACCGGTGGCGTCGAGGCCGAGGACGGGACACTTCGCGCCGGTGATATCGGCGAACTCGGGGGTATCGACGACGAGGGCGCCGTGGTGGTTCTTGTCGGCGGCGACGATCACGTCGTTCTTTTTCAGGCGTTTGAACGTACCACCGTTTTCGCTATCTCTGTCGAACGCGAACGTGTCGGTACGGACCTCCTCGGCGTCGTTTTCGGTGTCGACGATTGCTCCGGCGAGCAGCGTCCAGGCGTCCGGGTGCGCGTATCCATCCTTAGCGACGACCGACAGCTCCCGACACCCCGCTCGCCCGCCTCGGAGAGCGGTAATGGTAGCTTCGAGGAGCTCGTCGGGTATCTCCTCGCCACTCATGACGCTGATCGCGTCCTCGACGAGGGCGCGGAGATCGCCACCAATACGAAGGGCGTCGAGGGCGTCCTCGGCGGCCTGGGTGAGGCTCTTCCCGTTCGGCGCTGTGGCCCGGGCCTCGGCGAGGGGTTGGGTGATCTTTTCGAGGCTATCGGCGGCGTCGTATAGAGGATTGGCTCGCGTCCGATCACCGCTCGCATATTCGCGGTCGGCTTTCTCAACGAGCTCGGCGATTGGAGCGTCGAGGGTGTCGAGAATCTGGCCGGCGTCTCGGGGGTCGGCTTCCTGGGCGGTTTCGACAGCCGCCCGGATCTCGTCGGTGTCTGTCGAGACTACACCGGCGATCTCGTCCAACAGCCCCCGGTCGAGGACGTTTTCGGCGGCCTCGCGAGCGTCAGATAACTCGCGCCCGGCCCGGAGGTACTCGACAAGATCGGCGACGAGTCCGTATTCGTCGCCCTCGCCGTTGAGCCAACAGTCGACCCATGTGTCGGTGTCGAGATCGGCGTCGAGGAGATCCTCGCGGTTGTCGATACCGACGAGTGCCTCGGCGGCCCAGGTTGCGTGATCCATGTATCGGTCGGAATAGGCTTGCATATAGGCGTCGCCTGGGAACTCATCGATAACAACCGCTCGCGGTGTTTCAACACGGTCGCCGTCCTCGTCGATCTCGAAATACGTGGTGGCGCTGTCGACGAACGCATGAGCCGGACCACCGATTAGGATATCGGCGACCGGGGGCTCGCGGATCTCTTTCCAACCGAGGTTGTATTCACACTCGCCGTCTGATTTACAGGGCAATACCTCGCCGAACAGCCGCTCGTCGTGTCGGTGGATATCAGCTGGTTTGTTCTCTAATTGGCGCGCGACCTGTACGGCGACGCGCCACTGCTCGCCGTGCTCTCCCTCGGCGGTGGGACACGTTGCTCGGTCAAGCTCGACAGTATCGTCCTCGTCGTCGGCCTCTTCGTCGCCTTCCTCGGGGAGCAGCGGCTCTATGATACTGTATAGCTGCTCGCGGTCCCGGAGGAGATCGCGGTCGGCTGCACGGACAGCGGCAGCCCCAGCTTCGAGGGCCTCCTCCGGGAGCCGATTCTCGCCGAAGATTGGGAGGTGCTGCACTGTCGGGGCGGCGTCGATATCGTCGTCGTTGCGGATCTCCTCGGCATACTCCTCCATTTGCTTTTTGAGGTCATTTCGAGGTGGGCAGTACAGAACTGGGTGGTCGTCGGCGACGACAGCCGTCGAGAACGTTTTGCCGCCACCCGCGACAATGTTGATTAATTGGCCTCGGTCGTGGACTTGGGCAGCGTCCCGAATCAGCGCCTCGGTCGCTTTATGAGCGTCCTCGCGTGACCGCTCGGCGAGGTCAAACCCACCATTAAGAACGCGCTGCGCGGGTGGAAGGACGGCGACGTGTTCGAGGAGCGTCGAGCGCCATTTTGGAATAGGCGCGCCGTACTTGTCACGGAGGAGCGTGTAGGCGCGGCGGAACTTGCCTCCGTGTGGGTATGAGTACTCACTGTCGATCAATCCGTGTTCAAGAGCGACGAGTTGGATCGGCGAGAAGCTCACCTCATGCTCAACACAGTAGAACCCGCTCCCGTACCCGGCGAGAATACGCTCGCCGCTTTCGCTGTCCTCCCAGGTGGGATTGATTTTAGCGATAGCGACACCGGCGGGGTCCTCGACAGTGATATCCGATTGGATATTGTCGAGAATTTGATACGGTGTAACTCGGTCGAGCGCCGCGAAAACCAGGTCCTCGCGGTGTTCGAGAGTTTCGTTGTCGAGGTATTCGGGTAGGGGAGCGCCGTAATGATCACGTGCTCGGTAGTAGGCTTTTGTATAATCGCCGTCGCCTGGGAATTCGGTCCCGTCGTCGATCATGCCCTCGGCGACCGCGACCGCGACAGCCACGTCGTCGATATCTTCGCGTTCGAGCTCCGGAAGCGGCTCGTCGAGATCGTCCGGCTCGACAGCGGCGGCGGCGGATAGCGCATGCCTCGGCTCAACGACCACGTCGAGGTCGAGGATGTCCCGAGCGTATTCGGTGTATTCATCCTCGGTGTCGCCTTCCCCGCTGTTGCGGGTCGTTTCGAGTTTCGGTATAGAAAACCCGAGGTCGCGGAGGTGGTCGACCGCTTTCCTCCAAGTCTCGCCCCTGACGGCGTCGGGACACTGCGTATCACGAACGAGCCCGGCGTCGATCGCCGCCATAACCGCGGGTCCACCCTTCCCGCCTCGGTCACCGGTGTCGACGAATTTGTCGCTGTCACAGTACACCGCGGTTCCGCTGTATCCGCTGGGTGCCCAGCTCGGTGCAAACGCGCGGTTAGTCGCCGTCGAGCTTTCGAGCCATTCGCTTACGATCGTTCGGTCGGCGACGCGCTGGGCGTCGAGGCGGTTGAGGGCGGCGAATACGTCGCGTATGTCGGTGGTCGTTTCGTCGGCCTTGGTCGTGCTCGGTTCGTACTCCTCGGGGTCGAAGTTGTCGAACGCCTCGGCGGGTTGGGTCGTTTTCGAGAGGGCGCTTTCGAGTTCGTCGAACGCCTCGGCGGGTTTCGCCGAGCGGAGGAGGGCAGCAAGGTCGCCGCCCCAGTCACCCGTTACGAATTCGTCGAGGTCGCTTTCGGTGTCGGCGGGAGCGGGCGGGAGCGAAACACGGACGTCGGCCTCGTTCCGGTCGCCGAGTTTCGAGGCGGTCCGCAGCGCGCCACCGAGGCCCGCGCCAACCGGTGAAAGCGATAAGTCGACGGCCTCGCGGATGCTCTCGGGTTCGATCTCGCTCTCGCTCGCGTTTCGGATACTGTCGGCGTCGGCGACGATCGTAACCCGTTCGACCTGGTGGGCGTCGAAAGCATCGACGAGCGAGTCGTAATGAGCATCTTTGAATTCCTTAGCCACCGGCGATAAGACGGCGTAACCGGCCTCGCGGGCGGTGATCGCGTCGGCGATACCCTCGGCGACGACGACGTGCTCGCCCTGGCCGAGTGTGTCGAGGCCATAGATTGGCTCCTCGAATGGAACTTTCTCGTCGGTGTGCCGGAGTTTCGCGTATTTACCGGCTTTCCAGTCGCCGGGGTGGCCGCCGTAGCCTTTCGCGCCGCCACCGTCACCGCCGGTACAACGGGCAATCGCGTAAGCCGGTTCGCCGTCGTCGTCGTAGTAGGGAAGGACGTAACGGCCTGAAAAGGTTGCATAGAGCCCCCCAGTGTCGCTTTCACCAATCGCGCCGGTGGCGATCATGGCTTCCCGACTGTGGCCGCGGTCGAACAGATAGGCGACGAGTTGGTCGAGGTGGTCGGCGGGGGCCCAGCCGAGGAAGAGCTCGTCGACAGTGTCATTCTCCCAGCCGCGGATATCGGTAAAGTATTCGCGCGCTGTCGTGGGTCGCTCGGGGTGATCGCCGTCTTCGGTGTGGTCGATGATTGTGTTGTCGAGCCGCCGGTTGTAGAATTCTAGTACGTCCCGTAGGGCGGCGACAGCCTCTTGACGTTCGACGGTGTTTTGTTTGGCTGTTTCGGTCGGATTACTCCCAGATTTCGCGGTTCGATATTTGGGTTCTTCGGGGTTCAGTTTCCCCGAATTCGGGGTTTTATCGTCCTCGGAAACATTATATGTAGCACCATAGATACAGTCGCCGTCCTCGATTAGGTCGCCCTCGTCGATCGCGTCCTCAACGACCTGCTTGGCGTCGGCGTCGATCACGTCGACGGCCTCGACGGTGGCGACGATCTCGCTATAGGTCCTCGGTTCGTCGGCTCGCTCGAGGATTGTCGACCACTGCTCTCGGTCGAGCCAGTTCATTGTTCTCGCCCTCCTGTGCGTCGCGTTCCGTGGCGTGTAGCGGGTTCTAGCACCGTTTCCATCATATACTCGCCGCTAACGCCGGTCGGCGAGGCCGTCCGAAGGATAAACGCGCCGCTACCTGAGGAAGCAACGCTTATATCCGCGGAGAGAAAGATCTGACTGTCTACATCCGGACCTTTCTCGCGTGAATTACCATCGTTACAGTGGTTCTCTTGGGGTATCTACTTAAGAAGCCCGCGGGTTGAAAATGTTTTTTTACAATACATTAAGTGTAGGTTTGAATTGGGGAACCAATTGTAGTTTCCAACAACTCCGACAAGGAATAGCCGTTTTCTACCATACTCCTTGATTTCGATTCGCTTTTGTCCGTCGTCAGCATTTCGGCGCGGAACAAATGAGGGCGTATGCTCGAACCGCTTTCCCTCGACGGCTGAGATTAACATTGTCGATTGAGCACTCGTTTTGCTTCTCAGACGGTGATCTCACGTTGAGTGTGATCGGTCTTCTAACTGTTGAGACACCTTGTTTTGTTCTTAACTATAGTGATTAAACTCCACAAATAAAATGTAGAATATTTAAAATAGTAGTGCGGCCCGATTATGACTGACCAACACTGTAACCCACTGACTGTGAATATTACAACTTCCAAACCAGTGGGTTACTCTGATCAAAAGCTGCGGATCAAGGAATAAATTGAATCCCTACGACGATGATAATCAACTATGTCTACCAACTACCTTGTCGAACTCAAAGATACTGTCTTCGAAGATACACCATTGACAGAAAATGAATTCAGCGATGACCGCCAGATTGAGTTCCCTTCAGAGATCGCTGCTCAGGAATGGGTATCTGAAAGAAATCAGCTTTATAATAATCTCGGTGAGCTAACAGTTCATACCGCACACCCCAATGATACATCTGACGTTGATGCATACATCGTGTTCCAGCCTCAGGGAAGATGGGTTCCTGATTCCAACATCTGAAACATCTCACCTAATGAACAACCGAATTTTGAGACACCAATTACTTTGTGCAGCTGGGATAGACACTCACCGGAACGGTTGCATATTCATCTAGATCTGCGTCGACGAATTGATCAAGTGATCCGCTCCACACTGGATCAGATGCTTGTCCCACCGCCTTGGTAAACAGACGTGCCCAAACTGGTCCGTGGTCAAGACGCTCACTATCTTCTGGGGCGACCTCAAACAGCGAGGTACTGCAGACGACGACAGTCAGTAGCCGGGACCGAGATATTGCGACGAGCAATCGTTGAGGATTCAGAATGAATCGCTCTTCGCTGCGGGCGAATTCAGGATCCGAGACGGTCCCGCATACAGCGATAATATCGCGTTCGCCGCCTTGGTATTTCTCAACAGTGTTCGTGGTTACTTCCTCCGGGAGGATTCCTTCGAGAACACCACGCTGGGCGTTATGCGGGGTGACAACACCAAGACTTGGTGAATCATCCGCATCGGTGTATAGTCCGTCTTCAGACTGTCCGTCTCGTCCATCTGAACTGCTGTCTGGTATCTCTGCAGGCCCCTCGGCGAGGGGTGCTGCCGCGCCGCCATCTGGCCGAGCGATCGGTGAGACCGTTGTGATCGCACTACTGATCGACTCGACGAGCCTCGCCTCGATGGGGTTGACCATTTGATATCCCCGGTCGTCATAACAGACGAACACCAGTGAAGCGGTGGATCCAAAGACAGCTTCCAGCCCTTCAGTCGGGGCACTGTAGCTCTTCGACGGCAGGGGTCTCGGCTCTGCAGCGGTGAGCGTGATGCCATCCTGATGGTACTGGAATTCCGTGAGCAACCTCGCCAGCTCGTCATCGAAGCGATATGACTCTGAGAGTTGCTCAACCCGAATCGGTTTATCATCTGCTTCGCGAGTCACTGTCGATCACCCCGATTAGTCGCTTGCTCTGGACTTGGCTCTGGTCCTGAGTCTGAACCTGATGAACCGTCAAACTCTGAGAGTTGTGCTTGGTGGATACCTCCGTCGGTCGACATAGCTGCATCCGTTCCATCTGCCGAGACGGTGTGATTTATCCAGTGGACGTACTCCAGAGCCGAGAGATACGCTTTGGTTTCTATGAGTGGCTCCCGAAGTGTTTCGTCCCAGTCCGTTTCGGTCACGGTAGGCAACTGGCGGTGGTCACCAACCAGAAGCGTTTGTCCTGCCGGTTTGACAACGCTCCCCGCCAGCAACAGCTGTGGGATGTCGAGCATGCTGGCTTCATCCACACAGACGACATCAACCAACCCCTCAACGTGCCGCATCGCTGCCGGTGCTGTATCACCGTCGATGCTTGACAGCGTCTCGGCGATTATCCCCAGCGTTCGATACAACGTTGATGGCGTTGTAAACAGAATACACTGCTCGACGTTGTCTGTGGACTCACACACCTCACTGGCTAGGTTTGTGATCAGTTCCTTGCCATCGGTGCTGTGATAATTCGCATAGCTCACATCGACGTGGTCAGTCATGGCATCCGCTCGGTCCTCTTCGGATGGGGGTGTTGTCGGGAGGACGCGAACGAGTTGCAGATCGGACAATCCGTTTGTAGCACG
>LFFM01002923.1_pt1 | contig 10987 bp, 10 predicted proteins | sample 643131 | NCBI WGS metagenome assembly LFFM01 (sample SAMN03777445, study PRJNA286221) | soda lake metagenome | biome: soda lake; feature: Kulunda steppe; material: water; isolation source: sample Tc-Br brine of Tanatar trona crystallizer | place: Russia: Kulunda steppe | collected 2011-07
CCGGCGTACGGACCGGCCTTCGCGGCGGTCAGTCGCTCGACCTGTTCGTCCGTGAGGTCGATCGTCGCGGCCGCGAGGTTCTCGCTCAACTGGTCGACGGTACGGGCGCCGATGATGGGTGCCGTGATGCCCTCACGATGCGAGAGCCACGCGAGCGCGACCTGTGCCGGCGAGGCGTCGACCTCGTCGGCGACGTCGTCGAGCACGTCGTGAAGGTCGAAGTTCTCCTCGGTCAGGTAGGAATCCCGAAAGCGACTCGACTCCGCGACTCGTGAATCCTCGGGGAGGTCCTCGTCGCGATCGTACTTTCCGGTGAGAAAGCCCTGTCCGAGCGGGCTCCACGGGCAGACCGCGAGATCCTGCTGCCGGGCAAACTCGAGATAGTCACCCTCGATCTCGCGGTCGATGAGGTTGTAGCGCGGCTGAAGGACGGTGAACGGCTCCCACCCTTCCGCCCGGGCGATCTCGTTGGCGCGGGCGACCTTCCAAGCGTTCGGGCGCATGGTCGAGGCGCCGAGGTAGTGGACCTTGCCCGACTCGACGAGTCCGTTTAAGCTCTTCATCAGCTCCCGGGCGGAGGTCTCGTCGTCCCAGCGATGGATGTAGAGGACGTCGACGTAGTCGGTGTCGAGTCGGTCGAGCAGCGCGTCGAGGCGGTGTCGGACGTTCTTGCGATTCGTCCCGAGGCTGTTCGGATCGCCGTCGCGGATCCGCCAGTAGATCTTCGAAGCGAGCGCGTAGCGCTCTCGGTCGCGGCCGGCGAGCCAGTCGCCGATCCACTCCTCGCTCGCGCCGCCGCCGTAGACGTCCGCCGTGTCGATGTAGCGGCCGCCCGCGGTCTCGTAGGCGTCGAGCAGTTCGTGTGCCCGTTCCTCGTCGATCTCCACGTTCCCCGCCTCGGTCTCGCGCCCGAACCGCCAGGTGCCGAACTGCAGCTCGCTCGTTCGGATGCCGGTGCGACCGAGCCGGACGAAATCGAGGTCGATCTCCTCGAGCGTTGGCGTCATCACTTCCCCGTTGGGTCGGTCGGCGTGAAAAGCTGCGTGAACCGAACGTGACCCGTTGTCACGCACGGTACGTCCCTTTCCGCACCTCGAGCGGTGGCGATCCATCGCGACGGCAGCGCTCATGACGGCGGCAGCGCTTGTGTCGACGACGGCGCACAGAAGCGGTTCGAGCGTTGAAACGGACCCCGTCGGTCCGGACGAGAGACGAGCCGAGCGATCGGTGGTCGCTACTCCTCGCTATCCGGTAGCACCTTTCCGGGATTGAGGATCCCGTCCGGGTCGAACGCCCGCTTGACGCGGGCCATCAGATCGACGGTTGCGGGGGTGTACTCCGATTCGAGAAACTCCCGTTTCCCGAGGCCGATGCCGTGTTCGCCGGTCGAGGTGCCGCCGGCTTCGATGGCGTACTCGACGATGTCGCGGTAGACCTCCTTTCCGTGCTCGTACGCCGCCTCGTCGTCGGAGTCGACCATCACGGTGTAATGGATGTTGCCGTCCCCGGCGTGACCGAAACAGGGGATGAGCAGGTCGTGTTCGGCCTCCAAGTTGGCGATGTGGTCCATGAGATCGGCGAACGCGCTGATCGGCACCGTCACGTCGCCGGGCGTCAGGGGTGTCAGGTCGGGATCGTACGGTGCGAGCGCTTCGGCCATCTCCTCGCGGACCTCCCACAGGTCGGTCATCTCGGCGTCCGTCTCGGCGATCTCGACGTCGGTCGCGCCGTGGTCCGCGACGATGGCCTCGAAGAACTCGACCTCCGCCTCGACGTGATGATCCGCGTGGAACTCCACGAACATCATCGGCGCGTCGGGAAGGTCAGTCTCGAGGTGGGCGTTCGTGATCTCCGCGCTGAGCGCGTCGATCAGTTCGATCTTCGCGACGTCGACGCCGGACTGTATCACGTCGGAGACGGCCGCGGACGCCTCCGCGCGATCCTCGAAGATCACGCGGCCGCCGTGGATCTGCTCGGGGATGCCCGACAGTTCGAGGGTGACCTCGGTGATGACGGCGAGCGTTCCCTCGCTGCCGACGAGCAGGTCCATGAGGTTGTATCCGCTCGAGGTCTTCGCCGCCTTTCCGCCGGTCTCTATCACTTCGCCGCTCGGCAGCACCGCCTCCAGTCGGAGCACCCAGTCGTGTATCTCGCCGTATCTCACCGTCTGCATCCCGCTCGCGTCGTTGGCGATCATTCCGCCAACCGTCGAGATCTTTCCGGAGGAGGGCAACGGCGGAAAGAACAGTCCGTCTCCCGCCACGGCCTCGTTCACCGCCGAACCGAGGACGCCCGGCTGTACGTCGATCTGGAGGTCGTCGGGACGCACGTCGATGATCTCGTCCATGTGGGAAACGTCGAGGGAGATCCCTCCCCTCGACGGGATCGGGTTCCCCTCGAGGCTCGTTCCCGCGGCGTACGGCGTCACCGGCACCCCGAGATCCGACGCCGTTCGCATCACGGCGACGACGTCCGCCGTCGACTCGGGCCAAACGACGAGGTCCGGCGTCACCCCGTCTTCGGGATCGGTTCCCCAGTCGAAGCTCCGTTCCTCGCGCGTCGATCGACCGGTGGAGAGCTGGTCGGGATCCAACCCCGCCTCCACGAGTGCGTCATAAACCATACCGGATCCAGTGCGCCCGAGCTATATATCATCCCGGCCTCGGGTTTTTGATCCTTGAGCGGTAGTTGCGGGTTCGGAGGGCGTCGATGGGGCCAGTCGCCGGCGCGGTCAAATGAACCCGAACGCTCGCGGCAGCGCGAGCGTGAGCGAGGGGATCGCGATCAACAGGATCAACACGACGAGGTCGGCGATGAAAAAGGGCGTCACCTGTTTGGCGATCGCCCAAACCTCCGCGTTTGAGACGCTTGAAGCGACGAACAGGCAGATTCCCAACGGCGGCGTGATCAGTCCGAACGAGAGCGCGACCACCATCACGATCCCGAAGTGGAGCTCGTGGATCCCGAGGTTCACGGCGGCGTCGGCGAGGGTTGGACCGAGAATGATGAGTGCCGCGGTCGTCTCGAGCCACGTCCCGACGAACAGCAGGATGACCGAGATGAGCAGTAGGAAGCCGAGCGGGCCGAGTCCGAGCGTTTCGATCGCCCCGGCGATCATTCGCGGTACGCCCTCGATCGCGAACAGCCAGGTCAACACGCCGGCGAACCCGATGATGACGTACAGCTGTGCCGACCGACGGACCGCACTCTCGAGTGCGTCGTGTATTCCCTGCGTGTTTAGGACGCCGAACCCGACCGTGCCGAGCAGGACTCCGTACACGCAGGCCACGGCGGCGGCCTCCGTCGGCGTGAAGATCCCGAGCAGGATGCCGAAGAGAATGATCGCGGGCATCGTTCCTGCGAGGATGGCATCCATGGACAGCCGCGGCAGCTCCGAACGGTCGGGCCGTTTCTCGTATCGAGGAAGGTCACGGGACCGGGCCAACACGGCCATGATAGTCATCATTCCACCGCCGAGGACGACTCCAGGAACGATCGCCGCCGCAAACAGCGCGCCGACGGACGTGTTCGTCACCGCCCCGTAAACGACGAGGATGACGCTCGGCGGGATGACCGGACCGACGATCGACGACGCCGCGGTGACGGCCGCGCTGAAGTCCTCCCGGTAGCCGGAGTCCGACATCGACGGGATGAACACCGAACCCAACGCGGCGACGTCGGCGATCGCCGCACCGGTGATCCCGGCGAAGAGCATGCTTCCGAAGACGTTCGCCTGCGCGAGCCCGCCGCGGAGTCGGCCGACGGTGAGATTTGCGATCCGGACGATCCGCTCCGTGATCCCGCCTTGGTTCATCAACTCGCCGGCGAGCAGAAAGAAGGGGATCGCCAACAGGACGAACTCGTTCATTCCGCCGAACGTCCGTGAGGCGAGGATCGACAGCGGCTGTCCGGAGACGACGAGCCAGCCGAACCCGACCATCCCGATCGCGAACGCAACGGCGAACCGTGCAAAGATCAGCGCAACGAGCGCGCCGATGACGACGAGTATGAACGCCGCGGAGCTCATGGCCCACCGTCCTCGACGTCGACGACGTCGCCGGTCGCGATCGCATCCGCACCCTCCTCGAGCAGCTCGAGGAGCCGTTTCAGTCCGAACACGACGAAGAGCACGCCGCTCACCGGAAGTATGACGTATATATAAAACATGTCTACCCCGAGCGACGGCGAGACCGATCGAAATCCGCTCTCGAACGCGTAGATGATACCCGCGTAAGTGAAGGCCGATCCGAACGCGATGACGGCGAGCGTCTCGATGACGGCGATCCGATGGACGGCTCGCGTCGACAGTCGATCGACGAAGACGCTGATTCGAATGTGATCGTCGCTCCCGATCAGCGCGGCGGCGAGCGGGAGTACCATCCAGATCGCGAGGTACTGTGAGAGCTCGTTGACCCACGGTAGTCCGCTGGAGAGTGCGTATCGAAAGATCACCTGCAGGAACACGAGGGAGGTCAACACCACGGCGAGGACGAGCGCGTACACCCGGATCAGGCCGTCGAGAGCGCCGGTCACCTTCCGAAACAGGGTCGCAAGTCCCGAGAGACGAGAACGTGTATCACCCATGGGATATACAGTCTCGTTTGGATCCATCATAATAAATGGCTCTGTCCGTCGATCACCGACGAAGATGGAACGGCCGGCGGGCGATGCGGACGTCGGTGACGGGCTGTTCGGATGTCGACGGTAGTCGTGTCGTCCCGCGATCGTAACGGCCGCCGGTCACAATAGTCATATATGATAATCATTTATTGGGTTGCATGGATAGACGATCCTTCCTTGCGACCGGCGGCGTCACGCTCGGCGCTGCGGCGATCGCCGGCTGCCTCGGCGATGATTCGGATGCCGACGCTGGCGATATCGACGCGGACGCCGACGACTTGCCGTCGGAGTCGATGCAGATAGTTCACGGGTACCCGGAGGACCCCATGTTCCACGGCCACCAGGCCGCGATCACCGTTCAGGACTACATGGATCGACGAACCGACGGGCAGTTCGAGGTGGAGATCGTTCCCGGCGGTGCGGCCGGCGACGACACGGAGATGCTGGAACAGGTCCAATCCGGCGCGGTGGAAGCGACCAGTTCGGCCGCGGAAGGCCACCTCACCCCGTTCTACGCCAACATGAACGTCGTGGGGCTTCCGTTCTTCTTCGAGGACGTTGAGGTCGCGAACTTCGTCTTCGACGGTCCCTACGGCGATCGACTGCGCGATGACTTCCGCGACCAGACGGGGATGCGGATGCTCGGCTTCTACGACAACGGCGGCTTCAGACACTTCACTACGAGCGAAACCCGCGTGACGGAGCCGGGCGACATGGAGGGGTTGACCGTCCGCACGATGAACATGGACGCCCATCAGGAGATGGTCCGTCAGCTCGGTGCCGAACCCGTCTCCATCGAGGGAACGGAGATCTACTCCGCGCTCGATCAGGGCGTCGCGGACGCTCAGGAGAATCCCGTTCCGATCATCCAGGTGCTCTCCTTCTATGAGGTTCAAGAGTACTTGATGCTCGACGGCCACGTCCATTCGATGCTCCACCTCATCTGCAACGATGAGTGGTACGACGACCTGCACCCGGCGTATCAACAGCTCGTCGCGGAGGCGGGCTATCTGGGAGCGATCAACGCACGCAAAGTGAACCGACTCATGCGCGAGCGGGGACGCCCGTACCTCCGTGAGCGAATGACCGTCGTCGAGGAGGACGAGATCGACGTGGACGCCTTCCGCGAGCGGACGCAGGAACCCGTCGAGGAGTTCGTCCGTGACGCCGTGGACGACGAGATGTGGGTCGATGACCTCTACGACGCCCGCGACCGCGCCATGGAACACCTCGGGTACTGAGACGACCGCCGTCGATCCCGTCTCAGGCCTCCAGCTCAGCCTCCGCTTCCAGCGCCTCGTCCCGAAGTTCGCGACACCGTTCGTCCTCCGCTTTTAACTCGGGCACGGGCGTCGGGGTTCCCGCCTCGTCGATGGCGACGAAGACGAAGAATGACTCCGTCGTCAGCTCACGCTCGCCGGTCCGCGGCGACTCGCGGTACGCCCGGAGGCGGACCCGCACGCTCGTCCGGCCGGCGGCGTAGACGTACGACTCGATCACGCAGGTGTCGCCCTGCGGGATCGGTCGCTTGAAGTCGAGCTCGTTGATCCGGGCGGTGACACACGTCTCGCCGGCGTGACGCATCGCCGACATGGCACCCACCTCGTCCATCCACTTGACCACGTTTCCGCCGTGTGCGGAGGCGTAGTTGTTCGTGTGGGTCGGCTGCACCCGCTGGCGGTTCTCGATGTAGGTGTCAGAGACGGTCGGCATGGTCCCGTCAACGGGAGCCGTATATAAAAGCGTCCGCAGCACGCCGTCATCGGCGACCGCTCCGCGGGGGCGTCGACGACCGCTCAACGGGAGGTGTCAACGCTCAACAGGAGGTGTCAACGCTCGCTCCGGGGAAGGATCACACCGGGATCCCGCCCGCGAGCAGCGCGGCGTCGACGAGCAGGAGGACCGCACAGCCGCCGCTCGCGAGGAGTGCGGGACGGACCGCGCCCGCCAGCTGCTCGACGCGGACGGCGCGTTCGGACCCGTCCGCGGGAAGCGTCGCCACGGGGAACCCCTCCGCCATGTACGTTCCCCACCCGACCTCGGGGTCGACCTCGCGGCGTGCATCGAGGATCCCGATCTCGATCAGGCCGTTCATCACTCCCCACAGGGCGATCATCGCGATCACGGCCCAGCCGCGGGACGTTGCGGTCAGGAGGTCGAGCGGGGTATATAACACCCAGAGCATGTACGCGCCGGTGACTGGAAGCACGACGCCCGTCCAGCGAGTGATGAGGAGGAGTCGGTGGAGGGCGTCGACGAAACCCGCGGCTCCGAGCGTACCGTCGCTCCCTCGCGGGAGCACCGCGTAGACGACGTAGAGAGTGGCACCGGTCCACAGCGCTCCGGAGAGGACGTGAAACACGAAGGCGGTCGTGAGGATCACGGCTGGGACGTCGCCCGCGAATCACTTAAAATCGAACGCGGGCCCGGCATCACGCCGGTACCAGCCGGACGACGGGCGCGTCCGACGCGTCGACGGCGACGTAGAGTGCGTCGTCGGGACCGACGGTCACGTCGCGGATCCGCCACCCTTCTCCGCCGAGCAGCGCCTCGACCTCGGCGACCTCGGGATGCCCCGCGGTCGGATCGTCGATGGTGAACCGGCCGAGGTACTCGCCCGCGAGCGTCCCGACGAACAGGTTACCCTCCCAGTTCGGGAATGCGTCGCCGTCATAAACGGTCATGCCTGCGGGCGGGAAGCCGCCGGAGCCGCACTCCCAGTAGTAGACCGGGTCGACGACGTCGTCGCGCTCGTCGGGGCGGTCACCGACGGGATCGTCGGTGCCGTACGCACAGCCGTAGTGGGCGATCGGCCAGCCGTGGTTGCCGCCGCGCTCGATGATCGTGATCGAGTCACCGTCGCGCTCGCCGTGTTCGGAGGCCCACAGCTCGTCGGTCTCGGGGTGTCGGACCAACCCCTGCGTGTTTCGGAGGCCGTACGCGTGGATCGCGTCGGCGACGTCCGGATCGTCGACGAAGGGGTTGTCCTCGGGGATCGAGCCGTCCGGCTCGAGTCGGAGGATCGCCCCGAGTTCGTTCGAGACGTCCTGGGAGACGTGGTCCGGGCCGAAGTCCTTGAACTGCCGGTCGCCGACCGTCACGTACGCCATCCCGTCGGCACCGAAGACGACACGCGAGCCGAAGTGGCCCGCCGAGTCGACGAACGGCTCGGCGGCGTGGAGCACCTCGAACCCCTTCATTGCGGGCGTCTCGGGGTCGAACCGCCCCCGACCCAGGTGGGTGGTCGAGTCGCCCTCCGCGTTCACGGCCGCGTAGGTGAGATAGACGAACGGTTCGGCCGGATACTCGGGGTGCAACGCGACGTCGAGCAGCCCGCCCTGGCTGATCGCGAGGACGTCCGGCGTTCCGTCGACGACCGGCGGATCGTTCGCGGGCTCGTCGCCGTTCGCGTCGCCATTGGGGTCGACCAGCCGGAGGTCGCCGTCGCGCTCGGTCACGAGCAGCCGTCCGTCCTCCGGTAGGAACGCGAGCCCCCACGGATGGCTCAGTCCGTCGGCCACGGTCTCGGCGGCGTACTCGTGAGTTTCGTCGGCCACGTCGCCGTCGACGGCTTCCCCGTCGTCCCTTCCCGACTCGTCGTCGGCGGCAGGACCGTCGTCCAGACAGCCGACGAGACCGCCGATTCCGGTGACGATCGCGCCGTGGAGGACTCGGCGCCTGTTCGTCGATCCCGTCGATCGATCCGTGCGTCGGCGCATGTCGTTCGTCCGATCGTTAGGGCAGGGTGTCCATCAGCATGTCGGGCAGGAACGTGCGTTCACATGAGGAACCGTCGTTGGAGACGCCCTCTCGGTCCACGCGGCTACCATCCTATCGGTGGATGCCGTCCGTGCCGTTCGATACCTAACTGGCTTTAAGACGCTGGAGAACCAACATGAAGTAGTGATGAGCACACAAAAGAGCGTCCGCCAGAAGGCGGGCACCGTCGAGGAGAACGGGCTGCGGATGGACGTCGACAAGGCCGAACAGGTGATCGACGCGCTGAACGCGGACCTCGCGAACGCGTACGTCCTCTATCACCAGCTACACAAACACCACTGGAACGTCGAAGGTGCGGAGTTCCTCGACGTCCACGTCTTCTTACAGGAGGTCTACGAGGACGTCGAGGCCGCGGCCGACGAGCTCGCAGAGCGGCTCCAGGCGCTCGGCGGCGTACCGCATGCGAGCATGACGACGCTCGCCGAGAACGCCACCGTCACGCCCGAGGACGAGGACGTCTACGACGTCCGAACGTCCCTCGAAAACGACCTCGAGATGATGGGCGACATCATCGAGAGCTACCGCGAGCACATCGAGCTCGCCGAGGGACTCGGCGACTACGCGACCGGTGAGATCCTTCGCGAGCAGCTCGCCACGCTCGAGGAGCACACCCACCACATCGAGCACTACCTCGAGGACGACACCCTCGTGCTCGACTCCGCGACGCACTGATCGGACGACGGGCCGAATCGGTGCGAGCGCGCTTTTGTTTATATATCGTTACCGGAGCGACGGCGCCGTCTCGGCCGTTCGCCCTGGGATCTCGAGTTCGGGAGCCTCGACATCCTCGAAGCCGACCTCCGACTCGACCGACTCGCCGAAGGCGAACGGGAGCTCCTCGACGCCGTCGACGAAGGTCAGCCCGTCGCCGTCGCGGAGCCACTCGCCCACGGCGACCAGGAACTCGCCCGTCTCCTCGGCGTCGAGATAGTACCCCTGCTCGAAGTCACGGCCGGGCTCGAACGGTCGTCCGTTCGGTTTTTCCCTCGCCCTGCCCGCCGTGGACTTCCGGACTCATTCCGTCGTGAGCTTCGTCGTGGTCGCTCCCCCTTCCGATTCGTGGTCGGTTTTCTCCGGTTCGTGGTCGCTCTCTTCGGCTTCGTCAGTAACCTACGACTTCAGTCGTGGGCTTCCTCCTTGCATTTCTGTGACCGACCCGCTCCGTCATATGCTACTCGTCGCCGGGTCGCTCGTTTGCCTTCTCGACGGTCGCGTTCAGAAGGACGTTCGCTCCCGTGACGACGTCGTCCCATTCGGTGAATTCGTCCTCGGTGTGGCTGACGCCACCAACGCTGGGGACGAAGATCATGCCCGTCGGACAGACGCGGTTGAGGTAGCTCGCGTCGTGGCCCGCGCCGCTGACGAGGCGGGTGGCGTCGGCGTCGAGATCGTCGGCTGCATCGGCGACCGCGTCCACCACCGCGTCGTCAAACGACTGTGACTCGATCCGCATGATCTCCTCGTGTTCGGCGCCGATTCCCTCACGCTTGGCGGCATGATCGATCTCCTCGCGGATCCGATCGGCTGCCCGGTCAACGGTCCCGTCGTCGTACGACCGGAAGTCGACGGTGAACTCCACACGTTCCGGGATGACGTTGATCGCGTTGGGAGAGACGTCGACCGAGCCGATCGTCCCCACGAGATCGTCCCCGCCCGTTCCAGTGATCCGGCGAACCGCCTCGATGACGTCGCTCGTCGCGACCAGCGCGTCATGTCGGAGGTGCATCGGCGTGGGTCCGGCGTGGTCCGCACTCCCCTCGAACGCGGCATCGAACCACACGAATCCGTACACACCCTCGACGACGCCGACGCCGAGCCCGGCCCTTTCAAGTTTCGGGCCCTGCTCGACGTGAAGTTCGAGGTAACAGTGGAGATCACGCGGTTCGCATGGTTCCTCACCACGATAGCCGATACGCTCCAGCTCCTCCCCGAACGTCCTCCCGTCTTTGTCCTTTCGGGAGTAGGCGAACTCCACGTCGAACTTGCCCGTGAACGTCCCACTGCCCAACATATCCGGCTGGAACCGGACGCCCTCCTCGTTGCTCCACGAGACCACCTCGATCGGACGTTCGGTCCCGACGCCGGCGTCGTTCAGCGTCTCGATGATCTCGAGGCTCCCGAGCACCCCGATGACGCCGTCATACCGACCGCCGTTGTACTGACTGTCGACGTGCGATCCGATCAGCACCGGGGACAGGTCGTTTTTCTTTCCTTCGCGCCGCCCGAAAATATTACCCACCTCATCGACACGGACCGAGAGCCCAGCATCCTCGAACCACTCGACGAGCGTGTCACGTGCTCGCTCGTTCTCATCGGAGAGCGCCGGCCTGTTAACGCCCCCGCGGTCCGTCGCGCCTATGTCGTTGAAGCGGTCGAACCGGTCCCTGAACCGCTCGCTGGATATCGTCCGTGGCATCCGTTATCGAAAGGGAACCATCGGGCTTCATTCCCCCACCTCTCATATGGGGGTGCGATCCAAGCATGGGAACCCCTTCAGCGTCCACGGCGAGCACGGCACCTTCATCGGATCGCCCGCGTGTCGGCTTGGGTGTCCTGACCGAACGAACGTGGATGGTCGATCGGTGGC
>LFFM01002924.1_pt1 | contig 10982 bp, 8 predicted proteins | sample 643131 | NCBI WGS metagenome assembly LFFM01 (sample SAMN03777445, study PRJNA286221) | soda lake metagenome | biome: soda lake; feature: Kulunda steppe; material: water; isolation source: sample Tc-Br brine of Tanatar trona crystallizer | place: Russia: Kulunda steppe | collected 2011-07
GATCTTAAAAATCTTCGATTACATTCATTTAAAATTCCTGGAACCAGCTCTTCATACGCTCGGTTAGTCGGTTAATCACTTTCTCCACGCTGCTGCCCTGCGTTGATGCAGGTACCATATTATTGGTAGAAGGTGAATTTTTAGCCTTAAGTGCATGCATTACCAGCCCAACCGAGGTTGCATAGATGGGCGTGTTCACTTCATCTACCAGCCCGCCGGTCAGACCTTTAGGGGTTCCGACTTTTGCATCCATACCCATTACTTCGTTGGCCAGCTCGGTGATGCCATTTAACAAAGAACCACCACCGGTGATAACCACACCCGCACTGAGCTCACTGGAATAGCCGCTGCGTTTTATTTCAATAGCAGCTATTTCCATAATCTCCTCCACTCTGGCCTGAATGATCTTGGCCAGTATACTTTGCTTAATTTCTTTTGGAGCACGACCACCAATTCCCGGCACATTCAGTACTTCATCTTCCTCGATTAGATCGGCATAGCACAGCCCGTGCTCATGTTTGAGTTTCTGAGCCTGATCATCAAGCACACTCAAACCGATCCGGATATCATCGGTTACTTTTTGCCCGGCAATAGCAACTACAGCCGTATGCCTGATTGTATTATCCTGAAATACGGCTACATCGGTTGTTCCGCCACCGATATCCATGATCACGGTGCCGGCTTCGCGCTCTTCATCATCCAGAACCGCGTAGGAAGAAGCAAGCGGCTCAAGCATTATGTCATTAACCTCATAGCCGGCCCGCTCCACACACCGGTACAGATTCTTCGCAGCTGATACCAGACCGGTAATGATATGAACTTCCGCTTCCATCCGCATTCCGCTCATACCTACCGGATCGTTAATTCCATCCTGGCCATCTACGATAAATTCCTGCGGAATCACGTGAATAATTTGCTGATCGGACGGCAGCATAATGCGCTGGCAATCTTCCAGCAGCCTCTCCACATCACGCACCGTTATTTCATTATCTTTATTGTTAATAGTGATCACTCCTTTGCTGCGCATACTGCGGATGTGATCACCGGCAATACCTACATTTACAGACTGAACTTCAATTCCGGATGCCAGCTGTGCTTGTTCGACAGCCGTTTTAATCGCGTTGACGGTCCGGTCGATATTTACAACCACGCCCCGATTTAATCCATCACTGGGAGCTTTACCCACTCCAAGGATATTCACCTGATCCATAGGATTAATCGACGCGACAACCGCGCATACTTTGGTTGTTCCTATATCAAGACCTACAACAATTCTGTCTTCTTCCATGCTTCTACCTGTTTGACCGTTTTGTATATTCTGCATCTAGCGCTCCCGTGTTACTATTTGATTTTCAAACCTCATATCGATGCGCCGCATTTGGTGCATCCCTTTTTCCGGAATAACTTCGCTGTAAAATTTTCGCCAGTTTTTTATCCGGATTTCAAAATTTTCGTGACCGAACACCAGGCGCGCGGCTGAATCATCACTAAGCGCCACAACGCCTTCTTCCGAATCATATCCTACTTCACCAATGGTATAAAATGGCATGCCTTCTGATTTGGCAACCGCCAGAAAGTCAGCCATCCTGGAAAACTCCTCGCCCTTTATTGAATCCGCCCGTACATTGGATGCAGGGAGATAGAGCAAAGGTACATCCACCGATTTTCCGCTTACAGCAGGCAGTCTTACCCCGCTTGTATCAACATAGTCCATTCCGTCCTGAGCCAGCAGTGCTATAGGTTCCCGCTCCTTAACCTGAGCGGTAAGCCGGCCGCTGATCGAGACGTCAATATCAGCACGCCGGATGTAGGGTAATTGCTCAATTTTATCGATTACAGATAAATAACTGATGCTATCCAGCGGAATACCCTCCTGCAACCCGGTCGCCTCGACGATCTCATCATCCCCGGTAAAATAATTTCCGGATACGCGGATGTCGGAAACTTCGGCGCGCTGCAATACCTGTTGCCCGGCCCAGAATGAACCGGCAATTATGGCCAGCATTATCAGGATGTATATACTTGTTTTATATGACATCCACCTGTCCTTACTGCCGCGCTTTTTCCTGCCGGCATCCCTGGCCTTATTAATCGGCTTACCCATGGATGGGTTAGTGCTATGTTTCCGCGGGCTTATCACTCCGATTGATCTTTTCGGGATTTTCTTTCCGGTTGACTTTCATTGCTCCTGAGCATTTCTACATAGAGTTCTCCGTATTTATAGATATCTCCGGCACCCATGGTGATCACGATATCTCCGGGCTCCACAATAGCATCCAGCTTTGAGGGCAATTGTTTTTTATCCTCCAGATAATGAACCCCGCGATGTCCGTATGCTTTTGCCGTATCAGCAACTAATTTGCCTGATACGCCCTCGATGGGTTCTTCTCTTGAAGGATAAATGTCGGTGATTACGATCGTTTCGGCTTCAAAGAAGGAGAGGCCGAAATCCTCATACAACTCCTGAGTTCGCGAATACAGATGCGGTTGAAATACAGCTACAACCCCTCGCTTGGGCCACCCGCGTTTGATTGACTCAAGGGTAGCTTTTACTTCGGTTGGATGATGCGCATAATCGTCAATCACCAGTAAATCATCCTGCTCATGCTTAACCTGAAACCGGCGAAATACACCGGAATATCGTTTTAATCCTTTTTTAATGGATTCAAAATCCATTCCGAGTTCGAGTCCAATGGCGATGGAAGCCAACGCATTGCGTACATTATGATCCCCCGGAGCCTTAATGCTCACCCTTCCCAGTTCCTGTTCCTGAAACAAGACGGTAAAGGTGCTTTTCATTGGCCCCACTTTATTATCCACTGCCCGCACTTCAGCCTGAGGAGTGAATCCATAAGTGATCATCCTTCTTTCAATACGTGGTATAATGCTGCGGAGCATCGGGTCATCCAGACACAAAATAACAGCTCCATAAAACGGAACTTTGTTGCCGAACTCGACAAAAGCATTTTTGATATCCTCATCGTCGTGGTAGATATCCATATGATCGACATCTACATTGGTAATAACCGCAAGCGAGGGTGACAGCCGTAAAAAGGTGCGGTCGAATTCATCAGCCTCTACAATAATGATATCACCACTACCGACAACCGCATTGGTTTTATCGAAGCTGTGAACCCGACCGCCCACAATAATCGTAGGATCAAAATCGCCGGCCTGCACGACAAGCCCCGTCATCGTGGTCGTCGTAGTTTTGCCATGCGTACCGGCAATTCCGATACCGTATTTCATCCGCATCAGCTCGGCCAGCATTTCAGCCCGCTTGATCACCGGTATACCAAGATCAATTGCGGCTCGGGTTTCTACATTTTCTTCCGCCTTTACCGCACTCGTATAAACCACTACATCCGCCCCTTCTATATTGGACCCGGAGTGGCCGACAAAAACTTCCGCACCAAGCTCGCTCAACCGCTCTGTCGTTTCGGAGAGGCTGCCATCGGAGCCGGTCACTTTATAACCGCGCTGAAGTAATATTTCAGCCATGCCGCTCATACCGATCCCCCCGATCCCTACCATATGGATGTGGCGGGTTTTTCCGAAAACGGGTTGTGTTTGAACGGTCTTAGTCATGCTTCTACAGGAGAGTTTTCAGTGATTAGTGATAACATATCTTCGGCAATATGTTTAGCGGCATCAGGTTTGGCCAGCTTAGCAGACTCTTTGCTCATTTTTTCCAGATGTTCGGGATAAGTAAACAAGTCCGTTATCCGGTTTCCCAGCTTTTCCACCGCTTCATGATCCTGCAAGAGCAGAGCAGCCTCCCGGCTCACCAGCTCCTCTGCATTTTTAGTTTGATGATCCCCGGCAACATGCGGAGAAGGGACCAGGATTGCCGGCGTGCCCGTTAGGGTTAATTCGGCACAGGAAATCGCGCCGGCCCGGCTTACGGCGAGGTCTGCCATCCGGTAGGCGCTGCTCATATCATCGATATAGGGCTGGAGCCTCAAATTCGGGTAATCCACCGGATTGATATCCGAGATGATGCTTTCGTAATAAGCCTTGCCGCACTGCCAGATGATCTGCACACCAAGCTTGTCATGGAGCTGTTTCAGATGTTTTTTCATTGCGTTGTTGATCGTCAAAGCGCCGCCGCTTCCTCCAAGGACCAATACAGTTCTTTTCGACGGCACCAGGCTCCACGTATTTGCAGCCTCTTCTCTGGAAACTTCTCCGAGATTACCGCGAACCGGATTGCCAAAAAGCCTGATTTTTTCTTCATCAAAAAATGAAGCGGCGTCTTCAAAAGCCGTATATATCCTCTTTGCTTTCGGCCCCAGTTTTCGGTTTGTCCAACCCGGATAACTGTTCTGCTCCTGGATACACAACGGGATTTTACGTTTTGCGGCGGCCCACCCGACCGGGCCGGCGGCAAAACCACCACAGGATAATACCAGATCAGGCTCAAAGCTCTTCAGAATCGACTTGCTTTGGGATATACTTACCATCAGCTTTACCGGAAACGACAAGTTTTGCAACGTAAGCCGCCGGTGAAAACCGCTGATCCAGATACTTTGAATCCGGTAGCCGGCTTTAGGTACCGCATCCCACTCCATGCGGTCGCGCGTACCTACAAATAAAAATTCGGTTTGCTCATTCAGTTCTTTAACCGAATCTGCAATTGCAATAGCAGGGTAAACATGTCCGCCGGTGCCTCCGGCTGCTATGAGGATTTTAGGTGCTTCCATATCACGCCCTCCGGTATTTAGATATGTTTAGCAAGATCCCGATCATCATGCCGGTAAACAGCATACTTGTACCTCCGTAGCTGATAAACGGCATGGGCAGTCCGGTTACCGGAAACAGCCCGGTAGCCACAGCTGCATTTACAAAACCGTAGAGGGTAATCATCAAAGTAGCCGCTACGGCCAGCAACATTCCGGTTTCGTCCAAGGCATTTTTGGCAATGACCGCAATGCCCCGGAACAGTATCATCACATAAAGCCCGAGAATAAATATGGCGCCAATTAACCCGTATTCTTCGGTGATGATTGCATAGATAAAATCATTGTAGGGAGCCGGCAGAAAATCACGCTGTGTGCTTTTACCCATCCCCACTCCAAAAATCTGTCCCTGCGCCAAAGCCATCTGAGCCTGCTGCGCCTGATATCCGGATGCAAGTACAAACTCATCACTTTTGATGTGAACCACTTGCTCTACATAGTTAGTAACCCTGTTCATCCGATCCGGCGACTGCATCAGAAGCGCGCCGCCACCGATAATACCAACCAAAACCAACGCTCCGATATGCAGTGTGTTAACCCGGCCGATAAACATCAGCAACAGCGAGAGTACGAGCAGCACAGCGGCGCTGCTGAAATCCTCCAGTGCTATCAAGCCACAAGTGACAAGTACCCAGGTCATCAATGGCAGAAAGGTGGTTTTAAAATCTTTAATCCTGTCCTGCTTTCGGGCGATCAGTACACAAAGATGAACAAGCAGGGCAACGGTAGCCAATGACGATGGCTGAAATGAGAATACACCGATATCCAGTGATCTGCGGGCTCCAAACACTTCGGTGCCGTATACGGTTACGATAATCAGGAATACCCAGCTTAAGATCAGAGCGATTTTGCTGTAGCGCACAAATTCCTGATAGCGCAGTCTTGAAAATATCACCATAATCAGGAAGGAAATACCGATTTTAGCAATGTGATTCCACAGCAATGATGATTGTGTAGTGAGATGAGTTTCGGCAAAAAAAGCAATCGCCGAATACACGGCGAGCATGCCGGCCATCATCAGCATAATGACGGAGACCAACAACCACCGATCACTGCCGGTACTGTTCGCCCCCACGGATTCCGTACCGGGATCGAATATATATTTGCCGTTATTTCCTGATGAGGTGATGTACATCAGAGGTGTCGTATCAATTGTTTAAATGTTTCGCCGCGTTGCTCATAGCTGTCGAACATATCGAAAGAAGCGCATGCCGGGCTTAACAACACGATTTCACCCTGTTTAGCCGACCCATGTGCCAGGGTAACCGCTTCTTCCAGGCTTTCGGATTTAAAGAAGTTCTGAGTTGAATCTTTTAGCTGTGCTTCGATTTTATCCCGCCCTTCCCCTACAGCAATTATGGTATGCACTTTCTCTTCAACAAGCGATCTCAGCTCACTGTAATCGTTGCCTTTATCACGACCGCCCATAATCAGAATAAGCGGGGAATTAAAACTTTCCAGCGCATACCATACCGAATTTACATTGGTAGCTTTGCTGTCGTTGTACCATCTGACTCCGTCGAGTTCAGAAACCAGTTCAAGACGGTGTTCTACACCGGAAAAACTGCGAAGGCTTTCGCGTATCGCCTCATTTTCTACTTCGAAGGCACGGGCCGCAAGTGCCGAAGCAAGCCCGTTAGAGAGATTATGATTTCCGGGAAGTCCAACTTCATTTTTATTCATGAGAACCTCTTGTGATTGATTTTCAAAAAACATCAGCAGCTCATCTGCTACACCAGCACCTTTGTCAACTTTCGTACGAGCTGAAAATGCAAGCAGCCCGGGCAGTACTTCGTCACCCTCAAACCGATCGCGCAGAAGCGGATCATCATAACCGTAAATGAGCGTATCGCCGGAATCCTGATTACTGAAAATCCGCATTTTCGAAGCGGCATATCGTTCAAAAGAATTCTGATAGCGATTCAGATGATCCGGCGTAATATTCAATAAAACCGAAACTTCGGGTTTGAACCTGTGGATATGATCAAGCTGAAAGCTGCTTACTTCAAGAATTACGACGGTGTCCGGTTTGGTTTCGGGGATGATCTCTGAAAATGCCGTACCGATATTACCTGCCACCAACACGTTTCTGCCGGCCCGCCGCCACATATCAGCCATCCATTCCACGGCTGTGGTTTTACCGTTACTTCCGGTCACAGCGATTACGGGACTTTTGCAAAACCACGCTGCCGCTTCAATCTCTGAATAAATGCGGTTACCCTTTCCCAGATAGTGCTGAACCAGCGGAGCCTCATCAGGCACACCCGGACTCACAACCGCCATTTCAGCGCTGTATGCCTTATCTGAATGACCATTTTCTTCAAACGGGATCCCCTGTTTCTCCAACCGGGTGCGGGCACTGTCTGATATTGAGGATGCATCGGATACAAACACATCTGCTCCCTTTTGGTGCAGGAGTGATGCCACCGATACTCCGCTTCTTGCGGCTCCGATAATGACGATATTTCGGCCTGCTACATCCATCATCGTATCTTCAGGGTTATGATGGTTAATACTGCCAGCAGAATGGAAACTATCCAGAATCGCACCACGATTTTTGGCTCCGGCCACCCTTTCTTTTCAAAATGATGGTGTAAAGGCGCTATCAAAAACAAGCGTTGACCTTCACCATAGCGATAGCGGGTGTATTTGAAATATCCAGTTTGAAAGATTACCGACAACGCTTCCATGAAAAAGACGCCGCACAACACGGGCAGTAGTAACTCTTTGTGAGTCATCAGAGCAACACCGCCAATGGCACCCCCTATTGCCAGCGAACCAGTGTCACCCATAAATACTTGTGCAGGGTAGGAGTTATACCAAAGAAAGCCGAAGCTTGCTCCCACCAGTGCCGCACTAAATACAGTGAGTTCACCCACGCCGGGTAAATACAGAATATCAAGAAAACCTGAAAAATCGACACGGCCGGATACATAGGCCAAAATTCCCAACCCAAGCCCGACAATTGCTGTAGTACCGCTTGCAAGTCCATCCAGGCCGTCGGTAAGATTTACTGAGTTACTCAGAGCAGCAATAATGAAAATACATACAGGGATGTAAATCAACCAGCCGAGAGTTTCCCCGAAAAAAGCGTAATCGATGTTTACATCTTTGAAAAAGGGAACCGTGCTCAATGTATTGTATTCAGAAAAGTCGGGGTAAAAATAGAGTACCGATCCAAGAATTATCCCTACCGTAACCTGACCTATGATCTTAAATCTTCCGGCGAGTCCCGTCTTCTTCTTGCGGATTATCTTGATATAATCATCTACAAAACCGATAAGACCCAGGAAAAGTGTTACAAAGATAATCAGCCAGGTGTAGATGTTAGTTGGTTCCATCCACAGTAAAGCGGAAGCAACGATAGCAAGCAGTATAATCACCCCGCCCATACTTGGTGTACCCGCTTTATGCTGATGGTTATCCAGACCGATGTCATCCCTGATCGTCTCACCAAACTGTTTGCGTTCCAGCCATTTGATGATCTTCTTGCCCACAAGCACACTGATGAAAAATGCAGTAGCCGCTGCCAAAGCACTGCGCACCGTGATAAACGGGAAAACCCCGAATCCAGCAGGCTGATATATCTCGTGTATCCATTCAAGAAACCAGTATAACATCAGCGCACCTCCTTACCGGTTTCTTTGAAGCGCCGTTTCAGCGCATTTCTCGCTTCTTTTCGATCATCCATATGGAGTCGTTCGCCATGCACTTCCTGATAGGTTTCATGGCCTTTGCCGGCTATCAGGATTATACTTTCTTCGGGTGCCTCCTCTATTGCAAGAGCAATGGCTTTGCGCCGATCAGGCTCGACAACGTATTCGGCTTTTGCGCTTAATCCCTCAATTATATCATCAATAATTGCCTGCGGATCTTCGGTCCGGGGATTATCAGATGTTACATATAATCGATCACCGAATCGTTCTGCGATACGTCCCATTTGAGGGCGTTTTGTCGTATCACGATCACCTCCGCAGCCGAACACGACGATCAGCTGCTCTGTGGCATCCTTAACATCTGCAATAGCTTTCAGCACATTTTCAAGGGCATCCGGAGTGTGGGCATAATCAACCAGAACTACAGGATTTCCCCGGCCAACGGGTTCCAACCTGCCTGCAGCCCCATAACACTTCGCCAGCGTTCCGGCTACCTGATCCGGCTTCCATCCAAGAGCGTGCAGAACCGATGCCGCTATAAGTACATTGGAGGCATTGAAGCTGCCAATCAGCGGGCTGTAAATTTCTTCACCCTGCCATTTTATGCCAATACCTGTTGAATCATTTTTAATCAACCTGGCATCACCACTATTCAGGCCGGCATTGATAATTTCGCCCTGACAGTATCCGAGAATATCTTTCGCTTTCGAATCATCGCTGTTAACCACAGCGTATGAACCGGAACCCAGCCGGTCAAAAAGTCGCCGTTTTGCGGCAAGATATTCACCCGCATCCCGATGATAATCCAGATGATCGTGAGTAAAATTGGTGAAAGCAGCTACGTGGAAATTGAGGCCTTCGGTGCGTTTTTGCTGTAATGCGTGGGATGATGTCTCCATCACCACGTGGGTTACTCCTTTTTCCCTGCTTTCTCTGAGGATTTCAGCCAACTCATCCGGGCCGGGAGTAGTGAGCCGGCTCTCGCGACGTTCATCACCAATAATTGTATCAATAGTACCAATGAGGGTAGCGGGAACATTGTTTTGAGTAAGCGCCTGATAAACCAATGTAGAAACCGTTGTTTTACCATTGGTTCCCGTGATGCCGATAATCTTCATATTCTCAGCCGGATATCCCGCAAATGCCTGGAACAACTTACCGGCAACCGAGCGAGGATCTTTGACAACAACCTGTATCACATCTCCCAGGGATTCCATCAGCCGGCTTACAATTACTACTTTTGCCCCCTTCATCATAGCGCCATGCACAAACTCATGACCGTTAACTTTAGTCCCTTTCAGGGCGATATAAGCATCCCCTTCCTCTACCTTGCGGGAATCAAGCTGAAGACGGTTCACCTCCATCTCAGGATAACTTTTCGGTATTACCCTGAAAGGTTCACATAATGATATGAGTTCGCTTAATTTCATGAACCGGGAGTGATCAAATCTGTTAGTTCAGTAGTTCTTCCGCGGACGGTTACCGTTCGCCCTTTTCTGTAGGATGTTTCTGCTTCAGGAAACTGGGCACCGATGGTTCCCGACCCTGCCATCTCTACATTATAACCCGCCTTTCTGAGTAAATGACTACCTCTTCGCATACTCATTCCTGTTACATCCGGAACCCTCCCGACTTCATCAGCAAATACTTCCTCCTCACTTATCTCCAGTGTCATAACCTCACCGGGCGCGAGCAGCTCACCAGGTTCCGGAGTTTGCCCGGTTACCTGCTCACCACTGCCATCATGTTGATAGGTTACTCTCATAGATCGGAGCACTTCTTCCGCCTGATCAACATGTAAGCCGGCCACATTGGGAGTTACAAATTTCCTCAGGTCATAATCGGTATCATCGGGAGTCAAATCCCATTCTTCATCTATACCTATGAGGCGTTTGGCGATATTTCTAAAAACAGGTCCGGCGTTGAATCCCCCATAAAAACTCAACTCAGGCTCGTCGAGGAGCACGAGCGTCAGATATTTAGGATTTTCAGCCGGGAAAAAGCCTACGAAAGACGCCCGGTATTTTGACTGATACCGGCCGTCTTCGAACTTTTGGGCAGTACCGGTTTTCCCGGCGATACTCAGGTTTTCTACGCTTGCATAACTTGCTGTACCGGAGTCAGATACCACGCCTTCAAAAACCGGCTTGAGTGATTCAATAGTTTCCGGATCGATAACCTGACGTATTTTTCGGGGCTCCGTTTTTTCAATGGTTCTGCCCCTTTCATCTTCGATTCGATCTACCAGATAGGGACGTAACAATTTGCCATCATTGGCAAATGCCGCATAGGCCTGCGCCATTTGAAGCGGTGTTACCTGAATTTCATAACCGATGGATAACCAGGGTTTAGTGACACCGGACCATTCATACGGACGTTGTAACTTTCCCCTCGCTTCATTCGGAAGACCAACGCCAGTCCCTACTCCAAATCCGAAATTGCGGCTGTATTGATATAAAACTTCGGGATCCAGTCTCATTGCAATTTCCGAAGTTGCGATATTAGATGATTTCTGAATAACCTCCGGAAAAGTCAAATCCCCGAGCGGGTCGTGATCCCGCATACTTTGCCCGCTGATTTGCACCAC
>LFFM01002925.1_pt1 | contig 10977 bp, 10 predicted proteins | sample 643131 | NCBI WGS metagenome assembly LFFM01 (sample SAMN03777445, study PRJNA286221) | soda lake metagenome | biome: soda lake; feature: Kulunda steppe; material: water; isolation source: sample Tc-Br brine of Tanatar trona crystallizer | place: Russia: Kulunda steppe | collected 2011-07
GACGAGGAGGTCGCGGCGATGCGCGAACGCGTCGCGCATCGCCGCGACCTCCTCGTCAGTGTTCTCGAGCGCCTCGACGCCCGCGTGCTGGACGAAGTTGACCGCACACGACACGGAGTGCGAGTGGAGCTTGCCCGCCTGTCCGACGAACGACTCGGTCGCGTGCAGGTAGCCGAGCCGCCAGCCGGTCATCGAGAACGCCTTCGAGAAGCCGTTTATTGTGATCGTCCGGTCGGCCATGCCATCGAGGCTCGCCAGCGAGGTCTGCTCGACGCCGTACGTGATCCGCTCGTAGATCTCGTCGGAGATCACGGCGACGTCGTGTTCGACCGCCAAGTCGCGGACGCCCTCAAGCGCCGCGTCGGAGAACACCGCACCGGTCGGGTTCGACGGGGAGTTGACGACGAGCAGCTCGGTCGAATCGGAGACGACGTCGCCGAGCTCCTCGAGTGCCGGCTCGAGCTGGAAGCCGTGCGGGGCCAGATCCACGCGGGAGAGTTCGCCGCCAGCCAGCTTCGCCATCGCCTCGTAGGAGACCCAGGCGGGGTCCAACAGGACGATCTCGTCGCCGTCGTCGATCACCGTCTGGAACACCTCGTACAGCGCCTGTTTGCCGCCGGGCGTGACGATCACTTCGTCGGCGTCGGCGTCGATCCCGTTCCCGCGCAGCTTCTCGGCGATCGCCTCCTTCAGCGGCGGGATCCCGTTCGAGGAAGTGTAGCCGGTGTGGCCGGCGTCAAGCGCCGCCTTCCCGGCCTCGACGATGTTCTCGGGAGTGTCGAAGTCGGGTTCGCCGACGGACAGGTCGACGATGTCCGCGCCCGCCGCCTCCTTCTCGGCGGCGAGGTTCGATATCGCCAGCGTCGCGCTGGGTTCTACGCGTCCGATCCGGTCGGAAAAGTCGTATGCGTCGCTCATGCTGTAAGGTCGTGTGCGTCCGTCATTCAAGCTCCTCGGCGAGGTCTATCGCGGCGTGGACGGCCTCCGCGCCCTTCTCGACTCGTTCGCGGGCCTCCGCACCGGACATCCCCGGACCGCTCACGCCGAAGGTGACGGGGGTGTCACGGTCGAGGCCGACGTCGGTCAGCGACCTCGCGGTCGCGTCGGCGATCACGCGGTCGTGGTCGGTGTCACCCGTGACGATCGCGCCGAGCACGGCGACGGCGTCGATCCCGTCCCGTCGGGCGAGGCGGTCGGCCGCCAGCGGGCTGTCGTACGCGCCCGGAACGGTGAGCTCGTCGGCGATCACGGCATCCCGCTCCGCAGCCGCCTCGCGGGCCGTCTCGGCCATTGGCTCCGTCACGGAGTCGTTGAACTGCGCGACGACCAGTCCCAGCGTAACCATACGGATCGGTCGCGCGGGCGAGGCCAAAGTGTTTCCGTTCGACTCGCGGTTGCCGCCGGCTCGTTCGATCCGCCGCGCCGGCTCGTTCGATCCGCCTCGCCGTCTCACTCGACCCGCCGGAGGATCCACGGCTTGTCGTCGGGGTCGTACTCGCTCATCGCGCGGCCGTGGCTCCGGGTCTCCGGGGCGAGCACGCCGACGTGTTTGAGCTGCTGAACGAAGTTGAACACGACGTTGTTTCGGATCACGTCCCGCCACACGCCGGTGTCCGCGTAGAGTCGCCGGGTCTCGCCGGCCTCGATCAGCCGACGAGCGCGGTCGGCGCCCCGCGACGTGCAGAACGCGCCGAGGAACACGTTCGGATACGCGTGAACCAGCCGTTCGACGAGCGACAGGAAGTGGATCCGCGGCCCCTCCTCGCGGAGCGCGTCGAGGAGGAGTCCGAACTCCGGGTGTCTCGAGAACGCGTTCCGGAGGAGGATCCCCAGCGGCGGATGGACGTCGATGAGGGTGCTGCGGCCGACGTCGGATTTGGTCACCCGAAGGTCGTCCAGGCTCTCGATCCCGTACCCGCGGAGGACGGTCGCCGACAGCTCGCCCTGATCGGAGAGCGCGTGTGGCGTGCCGGCGGCGAGCAGTCCGAGGGTTCGCGCGCTCGTGACCGCTGGACCACCGGCGTCGAAGCCGTACTCGTCCGCGAGCACGTCGACGAGGGCGTCGCGGTCAAGCGGGCCGTTCCGGTCGAGCGCGACGACCGGCGCGAGATAGTTCAGCGGCTGTGCGAGGCTCAGGGTGGTGACGTCGCCGCCGAACGCCTCCCCGCGCAGTTGGCGAGCGAGCCGCCCCGCGACGTCGGCTACTTCCGTGGCGGCTACCGAACTCGCCGGGCGCCGCCACGAGTCCACCCCGTCGTCGTCGACGCCGATCACGCCGACACCCTTCGATCGGAGCAGGTCCGTGTGCGACGCGACGGCACCGGCGTCGCCGGCGAGATACGACACGTGTGCACCCTGCTGGTAGGTGAGCGCCTGTCCGATGCCACGGAGCAACCCCGTCGATCCCTTCACTTCCATAGCGAACACCCGGTTCGCGTTCGTGAACCCGACCACGTCGGGATACCGGCCCCGGATCGTGATCTCGTGGCGGCGACACCGGTCGAGCACGTCGGCGTACGTGTCGCCGTGCGCCTCGGGGACGTGGACCAGCGGGTCGTAGTCGCGCGCCTCGAGGGCGTCGAGGACGCGGTCGAACACCGCTGCCTCGTTCATATGGGACGCTCGTGGAGAAACGGCTTAAGTGGCGGTGGCGGCGACGCGGCGCGGGCGCTCGCCGCTCCGGCTACTCGCGTGGGTATCGCGGCTCGTCGTATTTCGCCGCGAGGTGGTCGGCGTGGTCCAGTTTGGCGTTCGCCTTGCGGAACGTCCCCAGGAGCGAGTGGATCTCCCGTTCAGTGGGGTGGGCGCGGCCGAGCAGCCGGCGCATCAGGACCTCGGTTTTGTCCCGCCGATGCGGCTGCTGTCCGGTCGCCGTAAGGAACTTCCCGAAGTAGTCGTGGAAGCGCTCCACGTCGTGCTCCGCTGCCCGCGTCACCGCCGTGTCGGGCAACTGCGTCTCGGTGACGGTGAGCTCGCGGAGCTCGTACAGGAGCACCGTCGCCGCCTGCCCCAAGTTCAACACGGGGTACTCCGCGGCTGCGGGGATCGAGCACACCTCGTCGATCCGACGCAGCTCCTCGTTGTTGAGCCCGCGTCCCTCGCGACCGAAGACGAGCGCCGTCGGCGCGGCGACGGTTCGCAGCGACTCCCGGAGCTCGACGGGTGTCTTAAACGGGAACCGCTCGTGGCTCCGGTCGTCCTCGCCGGTGATCGCCGTGGTGCCGACGGTGTGGTAGTTCTCGACGACCGCGTCGAAGGTCACCTCGTCCGCGTTCGGGAGGACGTCCTCGCGGGCGTGCCCGGCGAACCCGTACGCCTCGCCGTCCTCCGGTATCGGAGGCGGGTCGACCAGCTTGAGGTCGTGGAGTCCGAAGTTCTTCATCGCCCGCGCGATCGTACCGACGTTGCCGGGCGTCTCCGGTTCGACCACGACGACGACCGGTTTGGGTCCTCGCGAACCGGTCGCGTTCCGGTCCGCCGACTCCCGATCGTCCGGTCCGCTCATCGGTTCGAGGGATAGTCGCCCGACAGGTCGACGTCGGCGTCCGCAAGTTCGTCGTCGGTCAGCCGGTCGTCCTCGTCGGGCTCCTCGACGCCGGCGAGCGCCCGAATGTCGATGCGGGCACCGTCGAACTCCGCGTCCTCCTCGATCCGGTCCTGTACCTCCCGCTGGTCCGGCGGGTCCGGGAGTGCGTCGGGGTCCTCGTCGACGTGTTCGACGGCACTGTAGCCGTCGGGGGCGGCGTTACCGGCGGCGATCCACTCGTGGAACCGGTCGGCGAGTTCGATGCTTCCTCTGTACTCGCTGCCGCCCGCCTCCCGGAACCAGTAGACGAACTCGGGTTCGTGTGCCGCACATAACAACACCTCCCCGCGCGGCTCTCCGTACACGATCCGAGCCTGGTTACAGCGGTGGATCGCCGCGTCACCGTGGTCGAGATAGCAGACGTCACACGGCTCCTCGACCAGCTTGACGAGCCTGACGAGCCGCTCGCGTGGATCCGCCGGAATCTTGTCGAGCGGCCGCAGCTCGCCATCGTCGGTGAAGATCTCCTCCTCGTCGAACCGCCAGCCGCGGAGTCCGACGCTCACTTTCGCCATGGGCACCGATCCGGTCGGCGCGGATATAAGCGCGTCCTTCCGGCCCGCAATCCGTGGCGATTCACGGCGTGACGCCGCGTCAGCGATCACGACGTGACGCCTCACGGACGATCACGGCGCGACCCCGCGTCGACGAAGCTCGTCGCGGATCGCCGACCGCTTAACGAGCGCGAAACCGACGCAGATGAGGAGAAATCCGGCGACGGTCGTGACCGTGATCCCCTCGCTCAGGAACAGCCAGCCGGAGAGGGCGGCGAACACGGGCGCGACGTACGAGACGAGGTTGATCTCGATCGGGCCGAGTCGATCGAGCAGATCGAAGTAGATGAGAAAGCCGACCGCGCTCGCGGCGACGGCGAGGTACGCCAGCGCCGCCACGGCCTCGAACGTCCAGACGATCTCCGAGACGGACTCTCCGACGCCGAACGCGACCAGATGCATGATGATCGCCCCGAACGCCATCGACCACGCTTCCATCGTCTCTATCGGGAGTTCGGCGTCGATCGTGCGCGTAAGCACCGCGCCGAGCGCGAACGCGGTCGCCGCGAGCAACACCAGGAACTTCGCGACCGTCCCGTCGCCGGTCAGGTTTGCGGGGTCGGGATCGGCGAGCACGACCGCGCCGACGAGCCCAAACAGCAGGCCGACGATGCCGGCGAGCGTCAGGCGTTCCGAGGGGAGCAGCGCGCGGGCGAACACCGTCGTCAACACCGGCGAGAGGCTGACGATGACGGCGGCGATCGCGCTTGTCACCGCCGGGTCCGACTCGCCGACGAAAAGGAAGACGTGGTACGCTGCGATGAGCAGCGTCGCGCCGATGGCGACGAGCGCCCACTCGCTGCGTCCGTGCGGGACCGGGTCGTCGACGACGTACCAGGCGTACGCGAGCATGATCACGCCAGCGATGTCGTATCTGAGGGCGGCGAAGAGCACCGGCGGGAAGTACTCCAGTCCGGCGTTGATCGCCATGAACGCCGAGCCCCACACGGCGGCGAGCACGAGGAACAGCGCGAGGTTCCGGTAACGAGTCACGGCGACACTCCAGCCGGCACGGGCCAAAAGGTTCCGGAAGCGGCCGACAGCGAGGGGGTCGCCCGTGTCAACGGATCGCGTAGCCGTCCTCCTCGCGACGGACGATCCCGACGTCGGCGAGTCGGTCGAGGGCGTCGCTCACCGCGTCCGCGGGCACGCCGACCTCGGACGCGACGGCGTCAAGCGATCCGTCGGTCTCCACGAGAGCGGCGAGGATCCCGGCGTAAAAGCGGCTGTCGGCTTCCGTGCCGAGCCGTTCGTCGATCGCCGCCAGCGTGTCCTCGACCCGGCCGTGAACCCACCGCTGGGCCAGCGAGAGCTCCCGGTCAAGCTCCTGGAGACGACCGTACTCGACGGCCAGCTCGGCGATGTCGTCCGCCCCGGTCGTTTCCGGTCCGTCCGGGGCGTCGATCGACACGTGTGGGCAGCGGCCAGTCATATCGAGGCTGCTCTTTGCGGGATAGGCGCTCTTCGCACCGAACCCGTACGGGGAGACGCTCACCTCCAGTCGCAGGGATCGCGTGATGTGGAAGTACTTTCGCCGCTGGTCGTCGGTCGTCGACTCGATGAGACCGGCCTCCTCCAGCTTCCGGAGGTGGTCGATCACCGCCTTCGGACTCACGCCGAGATACTCCGATATCTCCGTCACGTAACAGGGTTTGTGCGCGAGAAGCCGGAGGATGCGCCGGCGGTTCTCGTTGCCGAGGAGATCTAACAGTACCGCGGAGTCCATTAACGTCACGTTAGCCTCCGACAGGTAAAAGGCTGACTTCACGAACCGCCGAAGTCGGCGGGATGGATCCGGATGACGGCCGGGGGATTCGGCCGGCGACCGGCGAGGGGGCGGGTGGGGCGGCCGGCGAGGCGGTGGGTGTGGTGGTCGGCAAGGGTGGTGGTCGACGAGGGTGGCGGTCGATAAAGCGAAGGGTAGTTACGCTGGGACGGGCAGTAGGAGGTATGAAGACCGCGCTCGTCGTTCTCGACGGCTGGGGGCTCGGCGACCACGACCGACGCGACGCCGTGGCGGCCGCCGACACGCCGACCGTCGACGACGCGGCCGACCGGGGGGCGTACGGCACGCTCGTCGTCCACGGTCGCCGGGTCGGGCTGCCGGACGGCCAGATGGGCAACTCCGAGGTCGGCCACCTCAACATCGGCGCGGGACGAGTGGTCAAGCAGGCGTACACCCGGATCACGGACACGCTTGCCGAGGGAACGTTCGCCGACAACGACGCGGTCGACTCGGCGTTCGAGCACGCCCGCGATACCGGCGGACGCGTTCATTTCATGGGTCTCGTCTCCGACGGCGGGGTCCACTCGGACGTGGCGCATCTCCGGGCGCTGATCGACGCCGCCGCCGAGGCGGACGTGCCGGCGACCACCCACGCGTTCACCGACGGGCGGGACACCGCCCCGGCGATCGCCGACGACTACCTGGCGGACCTGGAGACCCACGCCGCGAGCCGAGGGACCGGGGGCGTGGCGACGGTGGTGGGTCGATACCTCGCGATGGACCGCGACGAGAACTGGGATCGGACCCGACGGGCGTACGACGCCATCGTGGAACGCGAGGCGCCACACGAGGCGACCACCGCGGTCGAGGCGGCCCGCGCGGCCCACGCACGCGGCGAGACGGACGAGTTCATCGAGCCGACCGTCGTCGAGGGCGGCCACGCGCTCGCCGACGGCGACGCGGTCGTCTTCTTCAACTTCCGGGCGGACCGGGCGCGCCAGCTCGTCCGGCTGCTCACCGGGACCCGCCCGGAGTGGGAGTTCGCGCTCGACGCGCCCGAGATCCGGCTCGTGACGATGACGGAGTACGACGAGACGTTCGCGTTCGACGTCGCCTTTCCGCCCGAGATTCCGGCGAACACGCTGGGAGAGGTGGTCTCCGAGGCCGGCGGCACCCAGCTTCGGATCGCGGAGTCGGAGAAGTACCCGCACGTCACCTACTTTCTCAACGGCGGCCGAGAGGTGGCGTTCGCGGGCGAGCGACGCGAGATCGTCAGGAGTCCGGCCGTCCCCACCTACGACCTGCAGCCGGAGATGTCCGCGCCCGCGGTCACCGACACCGCGATCGAGGTGATCGAGAGCGACGACCCCGATCTCATGGTGCTCAACTACGCCAATCCGGACATGGTCGGACACACCGGCGATTACGAGGCCGCGATCGAGGCGGTGGAGGCGGTCGACGCGGCGCTCGACCGGCTGCTTCCGGCGGTCGCGGACGCGGGCGGCCACGCGGTCGTCACCGCCGACCACGGTAACGCCGACGACATGGGTACCCCCGAGGAGCCCCACACCGCGCATACGTACAATCCCGTCCCGTTCGTCTACCTGACTCCGGACGGTGGCGACGGCGGACGGACGGTGGTGGAGGACGGCTCGCTGTGTGACGTGGCGCCGACGGTACTGGAGCTGATGGAACTCGACCGCCCGGCGGAGATGACCGGCGAGAGCCTGCTGTCAGCTCCCGACGACCCGGCGTGACGGACGACTCGCCCCGACCGACCGACGATCCGACCGGTGGACGTGACACGCCGACCGACGATCCGACTGGTGGACGTGACACGCCGACCGACGAACGGGACGATCCGGTCGTCGCGGTCCCGCAGATCGCGGTCGACGATCGCGAGCCGGATCGCAACCTCGACCGGATCCGGCAGCGAGTCACGGCCCTCCCGAACCGCGTCGACGTCGCGCTGTTTCCCGAGTACGCGTTGACCGGCTTCGCCGCCGACGACCGCGTCGGCGCCACCGCTCTCTCGCGCCGGGAGGTGGTCGATCGGCTCGCCCCGATCGCTCGCGCGAACGACGTCGGACTGCTGGCCGGTCACCTCGAATCGGCGGGGGACGGCGAGGAGCCGTACAACGCCTCGACGCACGTGCCGCGCGACGTCGAGAGCGTTGCGGACGCGACGACCTACCGGAAGCGACACCTGTGGGGCGAGGAGTCGACGAGTCTGCGGGCGGGTACCGACCGCGTCGTCGTCGAGACGCCGGCGGGGAGGACGGGGGTGTTGACCTGTTACGACCTCAATTTCGTCGCCGAGAGCGCGTGGCTGACCGAACGCGCGGTCGACGCGGTGTTCGTCGTCGGCGCGTGGCCGGCCGCACACGTCCGCAACTGGCGGCTGCTCTGCCGTGCGCGCGCCCTCGACGGCGTGCGGTGGCTCGTCGGTGCCGGTCGAACGGGCGAGGGGCGAGACGGGACCGCGTACGCCGGAAACTCGCTCGTCGTCCGCCCGGACGGCCACGTCGCGGCGTCGGTCGGGCGGGAGGCGCGGGACCTGATAGCCCCCCTCGATCGCGACACGCTCGCGGGACAGCGCGCGATCGTGGAATCGGTTGACACAAAATATGAAAAATAATTTTTTGATTTGCTAACTCTTGTTTTGATCGTGGTAAGGCTTAAGTGCAATGCGGACGAATGATGAATTGAAATGAGTACCCAGAAGCACGCACGCCAGCAGTTCGGCGACGTCCACGAGAGCGAGGCGCTCCGCGTTCCCGAGGAGAAGGCCGAGCAGCTCATCGACGCGCTCAACACGGATCTCGCGTCGACGTACGTCCTGTACCACCAGATCAAAAAGCACCACTGGCTCGTCGAGGGCGCGGAGTTCCTCGGCATCCACGAGTTCCTCGGCGAGGTCGCGGAGGACCTCGAAGAGGGCGCCGACGTCATCGCGGAGCGCGCCCAGGCGCTCGGCGGCGTCCCGCTGTCGGGTGGCGCGAACTTCGAGGAGCACGCGACGGTGACGCCCGAGGACGAGGACGCCTACGACATCCGGACGTCGCTCGAGAACGACCTCGAGATGTTCGGCGACATCACCGAGACGCTCCGCGAGCACGTCCAGCTCGCGAACAGTCTCGGTGACTACACGACCGAGGAGCAACTCCGCGACGTGCTCGAGACGGTCGAGGAACACGGCCACCATATCGAGCACTACCTCGAGGACGACACGCTCGTCCAGCTCGAGTAGACGCCTCGTTCCGGTCTCTCGGTCGGTCGTCCGCGCGCCGGGTCGGTCGCTCGAACCGCGGATCAATCGTCCGAGTTCCGATGGCGGGTCGTGCACGCTCGCCTCCGTTCCCTGCTTTAACACTGCGTAGCCGTGGGCGTCCCGTTCGTCCCCGCCCGAGTCGGTGACTACGGATCGTCGGTCGTCGTTGCCGACCGATTCGGGCTTCGCAGACCGGTTCAGGTTCGGTACCGGCTGACCGTGACGGCACCGTAAAACGCGATCACGTATCCGACGACGGCGAAGATGACGGCAAAGATGAGGTTGCCGACGAGGAGGCGGGTGAGTAGCTCCCGCCCGGTGGTGACGGACAGCTCGGGATCGACGATCTCCGGGACCGGGCCGAGCAGGAACGTCCCGAGAGCGATGCTCATCGCGTGCACGCCGCCCTTGACGATCGGGTTCAGAATCATGACCGCGGCGAAGAGGGCCAGCCGATTCGCCCACGAGTACCAGTAGGCGAGGCCGGCGAGGACGGCCACGCCGATTCCGAGCGTCGGCAACGTCGTCACGAACACGCCGATCGCGAAGCTCACTCCGATGAGATGCGGCGGGTGATCCTGCATGAACGTGGCGCGCAACCGGGCCCGGATCGCGTCCCGATAGCCGATCACCCGGTCACGGAGCATCGTGGATCGTTCGTGTGGCGGAAACAAAGGGCTGTGGGCTCGTCGATGGACCGGCACGATATCAACCGTTTCGTGCCCGACGCGACATCAGTCGGATCAACCATCGTCCCAAAGGGCGGCGATCGGACAGCCCCCGTGGCGGCGACGGCGACGTTATAAGGTCCGTCACGGCGAACGATCAGTCAATGAGCCGCAACGACGAGGTCGCGGCGCTGCTGGAGGAGTTCGCGGACCGTCTCGAGGCGTCGGGCGTAGAGTATAAGCCGACCGCCTACCGCCGCGCGGCCGAGAACGTCCGCGAGCACCAAGCGCCGGTCGAGAACCTCGCCGGAGAGGGTACCGACGCGGTCGCCGCGATCGACAGGGTCGGCGACGCCATCGCCTCGAAGATCGTCGAGTACTTCCAGACGGGGTCGATCGAGGAGCTGGAGGAGCTCCGCTCCGAGCTGCCGGTCGACATGGCGGCGCTGACGGCCGTCGAGGGGATCGGTCCGAAAACGGTCGGGACCCTCTACGAGGAGCTGTCGATCACGACCCTCGACGAGCTGGAGGCGGCCGCCGAGGCCGGCGAGATCCGCGAGATCCGGGGATTCGGCGAGAAGACGGAGTCGAACATGCTGGAGAACGTCTCGTTTGCCCGGAAGGCGCGGAAGCGGACCCGTCTCGGCGACGCCCGACCGATCGCGGACGCGGCGCTTGCGTATCTCGCGAATGTCGACGAGGTCGCGACGCTGGAGGTGTGCGGCTCGATCCGCCGGTGGAAGGCGACGATCGGCGACGTCGACGTGCTCGTCGGCGCGCCCGACGGCGAGCCGGTGGTCGAGGCGTTCGTCGACTGGCCGGCGGCCGACGCGACAATCGAGGCGGGCACGCGGAAAGCGAGCGTGCGCGCGGGCGGGGTTCGCGTCGACCTCCGGGTCGTCGACGTCGCGGAGTTCGGCGCGGCACTTCAGTACTTCACCGGCTCGCGGGCGCACAACGTCGCGGTTCGGAACCGTGCGATCGACCGCGGCCTGAAGCTGAACGAGTACGGCGTCTTCGACGTGAGCGACGTCGCGGACCCCGACGCCGGACGCCGGGTTGGGGACCGCGTGGCCGGCGAGACGGAGGCCGGGGTGTACGAGGCGCTCGACCTGTCGTGGGTGCCGCCGGAGCTTCGCGAAGACGACGGCGAGATCGCGGCGGCCGCCGAC
>LFFM01002928.1_pt1 | contig 10974 bp, 11 predicted proteins | sample 643131 | NCBI WGS metagenome assembly LFFM01 (sample SAMN03777445, study PRJNA286221) | soda lake metagenome | biome: soda lake; feature: Kulunda steppe; material: water; isolation source: sample Tc-Br brine of Tanatar trona crystallizer | place: Russia: Kulunda steppe | collected 2011-07
CGATGACCGACGCCGACCGCGACGATGCCGACCGCGAACCGGGAACGGCGCGGAGCGACACCGGCCGCGAGGCGATGCATCCCTTCGATACCGAACGGTGGACGGGCCTCATGGGTGCGACCCTGCTTTTGATCGGCGTCGGCGTCGTCACCCGGCAGCCAGGGCCGGTGCTTCTGGGTGCGGTCGGCATCGGCTACGGCCTCTACGCGCGGTTCGGCGAGGCGCCGCCGGCGACGCTCGCGGTCGAGCGGGCGGTGAGCGACGACTCGCCGGAGCCCGGCGACGAGGTGACGGTCACGGTGCACGTCGAGAACGTCGGCGAGGCGTCGATCCCGGACCTCCGGCTCGTCGACGGCGTCCCACCCGGTCTCGAGGTGATCGACGGCCCGGCGCGGTTCGCGACCGCGCTTCGACCCGGTGCCGGCGCGACGTTCCGTTACGTCGTGCGGGCGACCCGCGGCGAACACGAGTGGACGACGATGCGGGCGATCACCCGAAACCCGGCCGGCTCCAGCGAGCGGGAGACCCGACTCACGCGCGACACGCGGATCGTCTGCACGCCGGAGCTGGCGACCGGCGCCGACCTCCTCCTCCGCGGGTTGACGACGCAGTATCACGGCCGCGTCCCCACCGACGTCGGCGGGTCAGGCGTCGAGTTCTTCGCGACGCGGGAGTATCGACGTGGAGATCCGCTCAAGCGGATCGACTGGAACCGCCGCGCTCGGACCGGCGAGCTGGCGACCCTCGAGTTGCGCGAGGAGCGCGCCGCGACGGTCGTGTTGCTCGTCGACGCTCGCGAGGAGGCGTACGTGGCTTCCGAGCCCGAGGCGGACACCGCAGTCGAGGCGAGCGTCGAGGCCGCCGGGCAGGCGTTTCAGGCGCTGCTCGACGCCGGCGACCGTGTGGGGATCGCGACGCTCGGCCCGCTCGACTGCTGGTTACCGCCGGCGACGGGAACCGATCATGCCGTCCGTGGACGCAACACCCTCGCGACCGACCCCGCGCTCGCGCCGACGCCGAGCGACGACGGGTTCTATCCGTCGCTGTGGTTTCGTCGCTTTCGCCGGCGGCTCCCCGTGGACGCGCAGGTGCTCTTTTTCACCCCGCTCGCGGACCGCTACGCGGCCTCCCTCGCGCGCCGGATCGACGCCCACGGTCACCTCGTGACCGTGCTCTCGCCCGACGCCACGGCCCGACGGACCGCCGGACAGCGGCTCGTCGCGTACGAGCGACGCGAACGCGTTCGGGAGCTCCGGAGCGCGGGGCTGCGCGTGGTCGAGTGGGGTGACCGATCGTTCCCCGTCGCCGTCGCGGGCGCGACACGGCGGTGGTCGCGATGAGCGGCGTCCTGCGCTCGACCGTCGGTGGTGCCGGCGATGCCGCCGAGGGCAACGACGGCGATGACGGCGGGACGGATGGCCGAATCCCCGAACGCGAGCGCGACGATCGCCCGCCGTTTCTCGCGGTGCTCGTGAGCCTCGCGGCGGGAGTCCTCTCGTTTCTCGCCGTCCTTCTCGCGGCGCCGCTTGGAGGGGCTCTCCTCGGAGTCGGCATCCTCGCGCTCGTCGCCGGGTCGATGCTCGGATCGCGGCGCGTGCTCTCGTGGGCGGCGGGGATCGGGGTATGCGGGCTCGCGGTCGCCGGGTACGCCGGGGGCGCACCCGAGCCGCTGCTCGTCTCCGGGGTCGCGCTCGTGGCCGCCTGGGACGTCGCGGACCACGGGCTCTCGCTCGGCGATCAGGTCGGTCGCGAGGCGGGCGTCCGCCGTGCGGTCCTCGTTCACGCCGGGACGAACCTGCTCGTCGGAACCGGCTCCGTCGCCGTCGTCTACGGGACCTACGCGGCCGCGGCGGGGGGACGGCCGGTCGCCGCGCTCGCGCTGCTGCTTTTCGGCGCGGTCGTGCTCGTCTCGCTGTTCAGGTGAGCGATGCCGTCGGGGACCCGTCGGGGATCCGTCGGACGGTCGCGTCGGATCGAGGCCGAGGACTCCCGCGCGAAATGATTGAAGGTTTATCATACCCCCGGTCGAACCGCGGGCCGTGCCCTCCATGACGAACGCCCCCGAACCGAACGAGTGTCACGACTGTGGCGCCACCGTTCCGGTCGACGCCGACTTCTGCCCGGACCGCGGTGCGGACCGACACGCTCCCGACCCGCCCCCGTACTGCTCCACCTGCGGGCGGGCCTTCGCTCCCGGAGACGAGTTCTGTGCGGACTGCGCGCGGCAGGAGCTGTTCGACGACGACTCCGCGGTCGGGATGGAGCTTCCGGGTGGCTCGGCGGCCACGGGCGGTTCGGCGGCCACGGATGGTTCGACGGCCACGGACGGCGTGAGGGTTCCGGGTGGCGGGAGGGCCGAATCGGATGACGTGGAATCCGTGCTCGACGACGTGGAGCGGAGCCCATGACCGGGACGACCCTGCTGTGTTCGGGGCTTCTGCTCCTGTTCGGATTCGTGCTTACGTCCGACCTCCGCGGGACGTATCGTCGGTACGTGGACGTGGCGGCGCTCGTCGACGGCTACGCCGAGGGTCGAACCGCGGTTGGGGCGGTCGACGTCGAGACGCCGGCCCGCCCCGCGCGGAAGCCGCCGGCCGTCGGCGCCGACCACGGGTCGACCAGCATGGCGACCGACGGCGACCGCCCGCCAGCGATCTGGGCGTGGCGGATCCGTGAGCGGACGTCGGCCGACGGGGACCGTGAGGGCACGCGCTGGACGACCGTGGACGGCGGGCTTGCCGTCGGTTCGTTCACCGTGGTCGACGACCGCGAACACGCCAGAGTCGACCGTGAATCGGCCACGAATGCCGCGATCGGACCGCTCCACGGAGCCGACGATCCGTTCGAGGCACCGGGGCTCCACGTCAGTGATCCGACGATCGACGTGCCGGTCGAGGCGCCGATCGACGACCCGCATCCGACCGGGGGGCTTCTCGGGCGATCGGGTCTACACGGCATCGGCGGTCCGTTCGGCACGGTCGACCGCCTCGTGGGGCTCGGTCGGGGGCGGACGAGCACCCGCCGATATCAGGCGACGGTCGTCCACGACGGCGACGAGGTGTTCGTCGCCGGCGAGCGCCACGAGACCGGTGGGCAGCATCCCCCCGGCGAGCCGCACGGCTCCGGTACACGGGAGCCCCCGGAAGGCGGGGCGATGCTTCGCGGAACGGCGACGACTCCGATGGTCGTCGCTCGCGGGGATCCGGCACGGAAGCGACGTCGACTTCGCCGAGTGGTTCGGCGGAAGGCGGCGATCGCCACGGTCACGTTCGCGGTCGCCGTTGCGGTCACGGTCTCGGCGGCGGTGTGACCCCCGACCCGGAGGGTCGTCGCCATCGGGACCGACCCCGGGAGCGTTTAAACGCCGGTGGAGTACCGTAGAAGGCCGGCGACGCCGCCGAAGGCGTCGAGCAGCTGTTCGCCCTTCTCGAAGTCCGTGGAGATGAACTTCGTCTCCGTGCCGCGCTGTTCGGCGATCGCCATCAGATGCTCGATGACGTCCTCGCGCTCCTTCACTTCGGCCTCCTCGCCGCACTCCGAACACTCGTGGGTTGGCGTCGAGTGTCGGACGTCGACGACCTCGTACTCCTCGGTGCCGTCGGGACACTCGTAGACGACGACGTCCGAACGCAGGTCCTCGGAGATGAGCAGGCGGTCGACGGAGCCCATGATCAGGTTACGCCGGGTCTCCTCGAAGCCGTATGTCGCTTTCTCGCCGGTGTGGAGGTTCTCGAAGAACTCCTCCATCTGGCGTTTGTCGTCGACGATCTCCTGGTCGGCGAGCGCCTCGCTGCCGGCGTCGACCAGATCCTTCAGGCCGGACTCGTCGGTGTAAGCGACGTCGAACTTGCCGAGCACCTGGTCCCGCAGCTCGTGGTGGAGGTAGTCGCCGTCGAGGAACTCGTCTTTCGTCGGCGAGGGGCCGCCGACGAGGATGCCGTCGAGCTCGTGGCGTTTGGGAACGAACAGGTCGTTGGCCATCCCCGCGACCTCCTGGTAGAAGTTGTCGATCGCCTCCAGCCGCAGCCGGGCGAACCGCTGGGCGGACTGGCCACCCTTCCGCTGTTTGCCGGGCACGAGCGAGGACGCTGACTTGACGGCCTCGACGCGTTTGCCCTTCAACCAGCCGACGTTCGCCTCACGGCGGTCGAGGACGATGAGCCCGAAGAGCCCCGAGTCCGCCAGCATGTGCTCCAGGGGATCGGTGAGGAAGTTCGAGTCACAGTGGTACCGGAACGACTCGACGGGTTCCGGCGGCGACTCAAGCGTTCGGGTGACCATCTCGGTTTGCCCGCCGCCGGAGTCGACGGCCCCCGAGAAGATCACCATGCCGTTCTCGGGCGGGAAGGTGTCGTAGTAGCGCAGCCGGTCCTTGATCGACGTCAGCGCGTCCTGGACGTTCGTCCGCGTCTGTTTCGACTTGATGTTGGCGGCCTCGCTGTGCTCCTGGGTGACGTGGGCCACCACGTCCGAGATCTGCTTGTCCTCGGGGATGTAGATGGTGACGAGCTGCGTGCCGGAGCCCTCGAAGTCCTTCAGCTCCTCGATGACCTTCCGGAACTCGTACTTCCGGCGGTCGTCGTTCGCCTGCTCTGCGTCGCTGCTCATTACCTCCTATTCGCCGCCGTGCGTGTAAGTAAGCTTTGACCTCGGGTTCACGCCCGTGATCGAGGCGCTCACGGCGCCGCTCGCCGGGATCGAATCGCTATCGCATCGCGATCGAATCGTCGTTGGCTTGGGGTACGGGCGCCGGTGAACGTGACCGTCGATCCCGTTCATCCGCCGGTACTGATTTATCGGGTCTGCATCAACGTCGTGGATATCACCAGTCATCTCATGAACGAGAGCAGCCAGACTGCCACGCTTCAGGGGATCGCGATCGTGCTGTTCGCGATCCAACTCACGCTCGTCGACCTCGCGATGTTCCCGGACGGCGGGACGGTGATCGCCGTCGGCGGAAGCATCGCCGCGCTCGTTGGCGTCGTACACGCGTTTAAACCGCTTTTATAACGGCCATGGCAACCGAAATTCGACACGTCGACGCGGGATCCGCGTTTCGCGTCGGAGTCCCGCTGGGTGCGGTCGGCGGAGCGATCGGGCTGCTTCCGTTCGTCTTCGATTTCATGGCGACGCGGACGCCCGGCTGGTTCGTGATCGACGCCGTTCTGATCGTCGTCGCGAGCGCGATCTCGACGGCGGTCCTCGCGGCGCTGTGCGCCGTCGTGTACAACGTCGTCGCGAGGCGCGTGGGCGGACTCGAGGTGACGCTCTCGAAGTGAATCGGTTCGCGGACTGCGTTGAGGCGGGTCTCGCCGTTTCCTTGTAAGCCATTCATCTCACGCGGCATCACGAGACACCGTATCCGTACCGTACAGCACCGCAGCCTCACGTCTCCTCAGCCCCGCAATCGCTGCCTCCACGGCTCCCCAGCCTCGCACGCACTCCTCGCGCATGTAATCGGCGCGTGGAGGCTCGCGCCGACCGCAGGTCAATCTCTTCTCCTGTGCACGATGGGTGTTCCTCGATCGGTCACGGGCGGCTTATAGGGACGTGCAGGCTGCTCGTGGCCGTCCATGACCTCCGGTGCAGCGTGAACGTTCGAAAGCTGATCGGACATCGTTCAACGGGTGCTAGCCGAGAACCGCCCAGATGTAGAGGACGATCGCGACGATGATTATCATTGGACCGGTTGCGATACCCAAGTAGTATGAACTAAGGATACCGCCAAGAACCGCGATCTGTCCAAAGGCGATGGAGATGAGCATCCCGCGATTGAAGCTGTCGGTCACCTGCATCGCCGCGGCAACGGGTATGACCAACATTCCTGCGACCAGGATCGCGCCCAGAATCTGCATGGCTGCGACGACCACCAACGCGGTGAGCACGATCAACAGCGTGTCGTACAACCACACGTTGATCCGAGCGAGCCGGGCCGCCTCACGGTCGAAGGTGATGAATTTGAGCTGTTTGTGCGTGAGCCCGACGACCAGACCCACGAGCAGCGTGAGTCCGACCATGAGCTGAACGTTCTCGAACGGAACGAACAGGATATCCCCGAACAGGTAACTTTCGACGGTGGAACTGAAGACGACGCCGTAGGAAATCACCGCGATACCCACGGCGAAGCCACCGGTAAGCATGATCGCGATCGGGATATCAGCGTATCCGTCCGTGTTCACGGCGACGTACTGCATGCCAAGCGCCGCGATCGTAGCGACGACCAGCGCCCACGCGAGTGGATAGTCGAAGGCTGGAACCGATGCACCGACGAACAACCCGATTGCGACGCCGCCAAAGGCGGTGTGTGCGAGCGCCTCGCCGATGAGCGCCATCTGTCGGTTGACGAGATACGCACCCACAACCGGAGCAGTGAATCCGATCAGCACGCCGGCTGTGAACCCGTGCTGGAGGAAGGAACTCGAAACCAGCCAGTGACCGTTGAATGCCCGTTCCATTCCACTCCAGAAGAGTTCGAACACGGACGGAAACACCCAGACGATGAACACGCTGAACGCGAGCGAAAGCAGGGGAATTCCGAGAGCGAGTGCACCGAACTCTCGTCGACGTTGCGCGGTAGTGGTAGCCACAGTTAGTCACCTCCCGTGACGGACCTGGAACTGACCGCTCTCGCGGAACTGAACGCGCGTTCCAGCGCGCCGCTTTCGAGGAACTCACTCGTTGCACTGTGTTCGTACAGCTCTCCGTCGAGACACGCCATCGTGTCGGCATACTCGCTGACCATCCCGATGTCGTGTTCGATGAGTGCGATCGTGATCCCCTCCGCGTTGAGGTCGGTCAGGAGCTCATAGAACTGGTCGACCACGTCGGCATCGACACCGACGGTCGGTTCGTCGAGTGCGAGTAAGTCCGCCTCCGAAGCGAGCGCACGAGCGATGTACGCCCGCTGGCGCTGACCGCCTGAGAGATCGCTAATACGCCGGTCGGCGTACGCTTCCATCTCGACGGTCTCGATCGCGGCGTCGATAACCCGATAGTCCTCCTCCGTGAGTCGCCGCAGGCCCGCATGTGCGTATCGCCCCATTTCGACGACCTCACGAACCGTGACCGGCATCATCGAATCCGCGTCCGTCGAGTGCTGGGAGACGTACCCCAACCGCGTCCCTTCGGAGAACTCGCTCGCAGGCGTGCCGAACAGTTCGACCGAGCCCGAGTCGGGCGACTGTAGCCCGAGCATGATCTTCAAAAGCGTCGTTTTCCCGGATCCGTTCGGGCCGACCAGCCCCAGAAACTCGCCCGACTCGATCGTCATCGAGACGTTCCGCAGGACGGACTGTTCGTCGTACGCGAAGCTGACGTTCTCGACGGTGATCGCGGTCTTCATTCGATTCGCCTCATCTGTGTGGGATACATCGCGTGGGATGTTGTTTATTCTGCCTGTAGTGCCGCCTCGAGCGTTGGGAGGTTGATCTCATAGAAGTGCTCCAGATAGCCCCAGTCGGGTTCCATGACGAGATCACCGCCGACCGGCGGGGTGCCGTCGATCTGGGTTTCGACCGGCGACAGCGGAAGGATCTCCGCGCCCGTTTCTTCCGCCAATGATTCGGCGAGCTGTCCCGGCTCACCGACGTCATAAAGCACGTGTTCGATTCCCTCGTCTTCCATCACTTCTTCGACCTCTTGGACGTCCTGCGGCGTCGCTGCGTCGTCCGGTGACGTTCCGACGGGCGAATACACGTCGATACCGTACTGTCGGTTCCACCACTGGAACGAGTCGTGGGTGGCCACCACGATCGACGTGAGTTCGGCCCGGTCGACGATCGCCTGGAGATCCTCGTGCAGCTCCTGGAGGTCCTCGTTGAACGCCGTGGCGTTGTCTCGGTAGTACCCGGCGTTGTCCGGATCCATCTCCGCCAGCCCGTCGGCGACGTTCTCGACGCCGTCCTGTGCGTACACCGGATCCACCCACCAGTGTTCGTCGTTGTCCTCGGCGGGACTATCGAAGAAATCGATCCCCGCGGAGGCATCGACAACCGCCGTGTCGCCCTCCGCTTCGATCGTCGCTGCGGCGTCGTCCTGCCAGGAGGCAAAGTCACGCATATAGACGAAGCCGCCGGCGTTGTCGATAGCCTCGACGGTCGCGGGATCGGGATTCCAGTCGTGGCCATGCTCACCGACGGGGACGATGTTCAACGGCTGAACCGTGTCGTCGCCTTCGCCCGCGATCTGTCGAGTAAAGTCCCACAGGGCGGGCATCGATGCGATGACGGTCCGCTCGTCGGCACCGAGTGCCGATGCTCCATTCGTATCCTCATCATCCGTTGGAGAACCACCATTATCGTCCTGTGGGTCATCACCGACACAGCCTGCAAGACCGGCTACGACAGCGCTTCCGGTAAGGAGCGTGAAATTACGACGCGAAACCATCTTCGAGCTATTTCGTTGGCGTTCGGAATTCATCACTACACTCTTTTTGGACCGGGCATAAGTGTTTTACTAAGCTAAACTATAATTTAGACATATCTAATTTACGCTGACTCCATCACCGACGGCGGACGAACTTTAACCTGTCGCGCAACGCGGTCCGGAATCGAGACACTACAACCAGTTTCTTGAATCGTGAAGCTGACGAGCCCGACTGGTAAAATCTCATCAATTTCAATCGTCGTTCCTGGATCAATGTTGTTCTCGAATAGGTACTCGCGGATCTCCGCCTGATGATGAGGGACCTGATCAACCACACGTACGTCACCGACTTCACAATCGATGAGTCCTATTTCAGAAGCTTCAGTTGAAAACGTGTGGTCAGAATTGGGGATGGGTTCCCCGTGTGGATCTTTTCGTGGATTGCCAAGAAGATCAGCAAGTCGATCGGTAAACTCATCACTGATGTGGTGCTCAAGCCGGTCGGCCTCCTCGTGTACATCGGGCCAAGCGACGCCGAGTCGTTCCATAAGGAACGTCTCCAACAGGCGGTGTTTTCGAACGACTTCCAAAGCGATCTCCTCTCCGGCCTCTGTCACCGTAACCCCTCTGTACTCTTCGTAATCGACGAAGCCTCCGCCGTTGAGTTTTTGAATCATGTGGGTCACTGATGCCTGCGTTCGGTCGACAGCCCCTGCGATCTCCGTCGTTCGAACCCGGCGAGAATGCTCTTGTTCAAGCTGGTAGACCCGCTTGATGTACTCTTCCATGACCGGGCTTCTCTCCATCGGATAGGTGATTTGCACCGATCCGTTATAAATTTGTATATAAAAATAAAATATTTAGGTAGCTCTAATTCGACAAACGACGGTACCTGCGGGTGCTGCATCTCCTGCGTTCAACGAGACACTATCGAAGCCATCGCTTGAAATGAAATTGGTTTCACATACACAATTTTGAAGCCGTATGGTGGGTATATTGGTTATATGGACGTGATCAACCCGGCGACAAATGAACGGATTGAGACGTACGAGGAGGATTCGATCGAGGACGTTGAGGAGGCTCTGTCGCGGGCAACTGACGCCTTCGATGAGTGGCGGGGCGTGTCCCTGCGCGAGCGGCAGAAACTGCTCGCCGACGCCGCCGACGTCCTTCGGAACCGCAAGCGAGAGTGGGCGGAGTTGATGACCCGTGAGATGGGTAAGCCGATCTCACAAGCCGAAAGCGAGATCGACAAGTGCGCCTGGGTCTGCGATCACTACGCTGAACACGCAAGTGCGTATCTCGCCGACGAATATCATCCGAGTCCGCCGGGATCCACGGTGAAAACGCGGTACGATCCGCTCGGACCCGTTCTCGCTGTCATGCCCTGGAACTTCCCGTTTTGGCAGGTGTTCAGATTCGCGGCGACCTATCTCACCGCGGGCAACGTCGGTCTGCTCAAACATGCCTCGAACGTGCCGGGTTGTGCGTTGGCGATCGAAGCGGTGTTCCGCGAGGCGGGATATCCGGAGGGCGTCTTCCAGTCGTTGCTCGTTCCGTCGGACCTCGTCGACGACGTTCTCGCGGACGATCGGGTTCGCGCCGCGACGCTTACCGGGAGCGGCCCAGCAGGGCGAGCCGTCGCCTCAACGGCGGGTGAGAACCTCAAAAAGACCGTGCTCGAACTCGGCGGGAGCGACCCGTTCATCGTGCTTGACGACGCGGACCTCGGTGGAGCCGCCGGGACCGGAGCGTGGGCCCGCAACATGAACGGCGGTCAATCCTGTATCGCCGCCAAGCGCTTCATCGTTCACGATGACGTCCACGACGAGTTCGTCGATCGGTTTATCGCCGAGGTGGAAGCGCTTACAGTCGGCGATCCGATGGACGAAGGGACCGACGTCGGTCCACAGGCTCGCCAGAGCCTACTTGACGAGCTACATGAGCAAGTCAAGGCGAGCGTTGAGGCAGGTGCGACTATCCTTACGGGCGGCGAACCGTTGAGCCGCGACGGCGCGTTCTATCCACCGACGGTTTTGACCGATGTCCCGCCGAATTGTCCGGCTGACAGCGAGGAACTATTCGGGCCCGTCGCTACGGTGTACCGGGTTGCAAGCGAAAACGAAGCGATCGAGAAAGCTAACGACACGCGATTCGGCCTCGGCGCGAGCATCTGGACTGAAGACCGAGAGCGCGGGGAGCGGGTTGCGGCCCGGATCGATGCCGGCTGCACCTACATCAACCAGCTCACGAAGTCGGATCCGCGGGTCCCTTTCGGCGGCGTAAAGGACTCCGGCTACGGCCGCGAGCTCTCGGAGGCCGGCATCAAGGAGTTCGTCAATGAAAAAACCGTATGGATCGAGTAACGACGTAGCCGTCTGATCGTCGGTAGTCAGTTACCCACGACGAAAGTCGTGGGCTCGTGTGCGGTCGGACCAACCCCACAGGGACGATTTAATCGTCGGTGTTCCTCGTCCGCAATTCGAGAGAGGGTTCCTGTCTCGCTTTGGAGTCGTCAGTCCCCGACGTAAGCGCCGACTGACCACGGCCCCTTCCATGAAAGAACCCCACATGGTCAGCCGTAGGGCAACGGTGTTGACGCTCTTTTGC
>LFFM01002931.1_pt1 | contig 10969 bp, 10 predicted proteins | sample 643131 | NCBI WGS metagenome assembly LFFM01 (sample SAMN03777445, study PRJNA286221) | soda lake metagenome | biome: soda lake; feature: Kulunda steppe; material: water; isolation source: sample Tc-Br brine of Tanatar trona crystallizer | place: Russia: Kulunda steppe | collected 2011-07
CCCGCCGAGGGTCGGCGAATGGGCGCCGCTGGTGATCACCCCGTCGCCAGCGTCAGTGCGCACGACGTAGCCCGCGCGGGCCGGGGCGCGACCCTCGACCACCAGGCCGATCAGGCGCCAGGCGACGCCCTGGCGGTGCTGCTCCTCGAGTGCCGCACGGCCGACGAAGTCGCGATCCTCCGGGGCCCACGCCACGGTCCACCCGAGCGCGGCCTCCAGCGGCGTGGTCTCCTCGTCCATCTCGTTGCCGTTGAGGTTGAGTCCGGCCTCGAGGCGCAGGCTGTCGCGGGCGCCGAGCCCGCACGGTTGGGCGCCGGCCTCAGTCAGCCGATCCCACAGAGCGGGGGCCTGGTCGGCCGGTAGGATCAGCTCGAAGCCGTCCTCGCCGGTGTAACCGGTGCGCCCGGCAAAGACCTCACCCACCGTGGCCGCCTGGAACGGTTTACAGGCCAGCGCTGCGGCAGCCTCGTCGCCGTAGAGCTGCTCGAGCAGGGAGGTCGCCCGCGGCCCCTGGACCGCGACCATGGCCAGGTCGTCCCGGGCCTCGGCGGTGACGCCGGCCTGCTGCGCCTGTTCGAGCAGCCGCGGGCGGACCTTCTCGCGGGTGGCGGCGTTGGAGACCACGCGGTAGGTCTCCTCGTCGCGTAGGTAGACGATCAGGTCGTCGACGACACCGCCGCGCTCGTTGAGCAGGCAACTATAGAGGGCTTGGCCGGGGCGCCCGTCCAGCTTGGCGACATCGTTGGCCAGCTGTTGGCGCAGCAGGCCACGGGCAGCCGGGCCGGAGAGGTCGGTGACGGCCATATGGGAGACGTCGAACAGGCCGACGTCGCTGCGCACGGCCTGGTGTTCGGCCAGCTGAGAGCCGTAGTGAAGCGGCATCTCCCAGCCGGCGAAATCGACCACGCGGGCGCCGGCGCCCACGTGTCTATCGTAGAGCGGAGTTCTTTGCGGCATCTCTGGAATCGGTCGCTAGGGTGGCGAAATACTATACGCACAAAGTCCGATAAACCCAAACGAGGGGCCCTGAGGCGCCGGGTGCCGGGCCCTAGCGACCGCGGATCGTGCCCCGTACGAGCAGGATCACCGGCAGCAGCCCGACGCCGACCAAGGTAATCGCCGGCACCGCCGCCCGCTCCCACACGCCCTCGGTGGTGAACTCGTAGATGCGCACCGCCAGGGTATCCCAGCCGAAGGGTCGCAGCAGCAGGGTGGCGGGCATCTCCTTCATCACGTCGACGCCGACGAGCAGCAGTGCGGTGAGTAGCCCCGGGGCGAGCATGGGCACGTAGATCCGGCGGATCACCTCGCGGTCGCCGGCGCCCAGGCTTCGCGCCGCATCGCGCAAGACGGGACGGACCCGCTCGAGGCTGCTGTCCACGGCGCCGTAGGCGACTGCCATGAAGCGCACTACGTAGGCGAGGATCAGGGCAAAGATGCTTCCCGCAAGGAAGGTGGTGCCCAGTCCGCCCCAGGGGCCGACCAGGCTGGCTACCAGGTGATCGAGCCAGGTCAGCGCCAGCATGATGCCGACGGCCAGCACTGCGCCGGGTAGCGCGTAGCCCAGGGTCGCGGCGGTGACCGCGCGCTGGGTCAGCCGGTCCGGCTGCACGCGGCGGGCATAGGCCAGCAGCAGTGCGATCAGCACGGTGAGCACTGCGGCGCTGGCGCCGAGGGTGAGGGTGTTCTGGATCAGCGACCAGTAGGTGCTGTCCAGATCCTCGAGGCGCCGGGAGGCCCAGATCAGCAGCTGGATCATGGGTAAGACAAAGCCCAGCGCCAGCACGGTGCCGGCCGCCGCTGTGGCCGCCCAGCGGCGCCAACCCCGCAGCTGGATGCGCTCCAGGTGCTGGGTGCCGCCCTGGGAGAAGCGAGCCCGGCCGCGGGCCCGGCGTTCGACCCACAGCCCGGCGAGGATGATCAGCAGCAGGATGGCCGCCAGCTGCGCGGCGGCGTTGATGCTGAAGAAGCCGAACCAGGCACGGTAGATGGCCGTGGTGAACGTCTCGAAGTTGAAGATGGCTACAGCGCCGAAATCGGCCAGCGTCTCCATCAGGGCCAGGGCCGTGCCCGCGGCGATGGCCGGCCGGGCCATGGGGACGGCCACCCGGAAGAACGCCGCCCACGGTGACAGCCCCTGGATGCGGGCGGCCTCCAGGGGGCCTCGGCCCTGGGCGAGGAACGCCGTCCGGGTGAGCATGTAGACGTAAGGATAGAAGACCAGCGCCATGACCAGCACCACCCCCGGTGCCGAGCGCACCGAGGGTAGTTCGAAACCGGGGCCGATGAGCTCCCGCAGTCCGGTCTGCAGCGGGCCGGCGTACTCGAAGAAGCCGATGAATACGAAGGCCAGCACGTAGGCCGGAACCGCCAGCGGCAGCATCAGGGCCCAGTCGAAGAAGCGGCGCCCGGGGAATTCGCAGACCGCCGTCAGCCACGCCAGGCCCACGCCCAGGACCATTACGGCGCTGCCGACGCCAAAGATGAGGATGGCGGTGTTGCGCAGGATCTCGGGCAGCAGCGTGTCGGCCAGGTGGCGCCAGACCTCGTGATCCGGGTTCAGCCACGAGAACAGGGTCACCAGGATGGGCGTGAACAGCAGGCCCCCGGCGATGACTGCGAAGACACGCCAGGGGCCGATGCGCTGCCAGAGTCGGCGCAGCCTGGGGCTGCGCGCCGCGCTCGTGAGCGAGACCACGTCGCTTACCGGTACCCGGCCCGATCCATCAGCATGGTGGCCTGGCGCTGGAGCCGGCCGGCTTCGCTGACGTTGATGGTATCGGGCTTGAACTCGCCCCACCCGGCGACGATGGGATCGAGTTCGACGCCCTCCACCGCGGGATACTCAAGGTTAATGGCGGCGAACTGCTCCTGGGCGTCATCGCTGGCCAGCCACTCGAGCAGCTTTTGGGCCTTCTCGGGGTTGGAGGCGTGCCGGGTTACGCCGGCCCCGGACACGTTGACGTGGACGCCGTGGCCATCCTGATCGGGCCAGAAGACCTCGACCGGGAAGTCCGGGTCATCGCGCAGGATGCGCCCGAGGTAGTAGGTGTTGGTGATGCCCACGTCGCACTGGCCGGCCTCGATGGCCTCGAGGACCGAGGTGTCGTTGGAGAAGGGTGAGGTGGCCAGGTTGTCGACCCAGCCCTCGACGATGCGGGCTGTCTCCTCCTCGCCCTCGTGGTGAAGCATCATGGCCACCAGAGACTGGTTGTAGACTTGCTGCGAGGTCCGCAGGCACAGCCGTCCCTCCCACTGGTCGTCGGCCAGGCCGGCGTAGGTGTCGAGTTCTTCGGGATCGACCCGCTCGGGGCTGTACATGATGGTGCGTGCGCGCACGGACAGACCGAACCAGCGATCCTCCGGATCGCGCAGGTGCTCAGGGATGCGCTCGCGCAGCTGCGCCGAGTCGAGGCCGGCGAGCAGGTCGTTCTCGGTGGCCTGGTGCAGGTTGCCGGCATCCACGGTGAGCAGCACGTCCGCTGGGGTGCGCTCGCCCTCGGCCTTGAGCCGCTCCATCAGCGGGCCGGCGTCATCGGTGACGAAGCGCACGGAGATCCCGGTCTCTTCGGTGAAACGCTCGAGAATGGGGCTGATCAGGTGATCCTGGCGCGCCGAATAGACGGTCAGCTCATCGTCACCGGTGTCGCACCCGGTTACCAAGACGGCTCCTGCGACCAGCGCGGTCACGACGGGGATTCGACGGAACATGGGTTCTCCCTGTGTTTGGTCCATGACAGCGATCGATGATAATGATTCTTGTTTCTGGCTGGCAAGCGTCTTGTCACCCTGGACCGGAATTCGTTACACGCCAGGTCCGCGGGCGAGCTCCGGGAGGTCGCCGTGGAGGCCCATCAGACCGGTCATCAGCGCCTGTCGCAGGGGCGGCAAGCGGGCCGCGATGCGTAGCCCCGTGCCTCGCAGCAGGGGCAACGGCGCTGCCTGCGCGCCGAAAAGCCACTGGGTGATGTCCAGACCGTTCTGCATGCGCGCGTTGCTGCCCCGGCGACGCCGCTCGTAGCGACGCAGCGGGCCGATGCCGCCCGGATCGCGCCCGGCCGAGTGGGCCTCCAGGACGCACTCGATCAGCGTGGCGGCATCCAGCAGGCTGAGGTTCACTGCCTGCGCGGCCAGCGGGTGCACCGTGTGGGCCGCATTGCCGACCAGCGCCAGTCGCGGTCCGATGTAGCGCTCCGCACGCCCGCGGATCAGCCGTTGTGCCTGGCGGGCGGATGACGCCTCGATGCCGCCGAGCACGGCGCCGCTGGCGATCTCCACCTGATGGTGAAACGAGCTGCTGTCTGCCTCCAGTAGCCGCCGAGCGCGCGACCGGGGGACCGGCCAGAGCAGGGCTGACTCGTGCTCGTCGAGGGGCAGCAGGGTCAACGGCTCGTCGCCGCAGAAGCGCTGGCGGACGGTGTGCCCCGGGGGGCGCTCGGTGCGGATCCGGGCGATCACGGCGTCCTGGCCGTAACCGGCGCGGCGCCAGCGGATACCCGCCAGCCGGCGCAGGGGGGAGTTGTCGCCGTCGGCGGCCACCAGCAGCCTGGCGGTCAGCGCCTGCCCGTCCTCGAGGTGAATGGTCAGCCGCTGCCGGTCGGCGGCGATGTCGCGGACAGGGCCCGTGGCTAGGCGGCGCGTCTGCGGTAGGGCGTCGAAGAGCTCGCGCAGGGCGCGGTCAATCACGCCCCGTTCAACCACGTGCCCGAGGCGCGTCTCGCCGACTTCACAGGCGCTGAGGGTCAGGTGAGCCGCGGCGTTGCAGTCCTCCAGTTCCAGCGCCTCGATCGGGTAGGTGCGGTCCCGGGTGATGAAGGGCCAGCCACCGAGATGGCGCAGGACCCGCTCGGATACGATGTCGATCACCGAGTGCCGGGGCTCGCTCCCCGGTGCCGGGGCCGCACAAACCTCTGCGGCATCCAGCAGGGTGACCGCCAGGCCGCCTCGAGCGAGTCCGACGGCGGTCGCCAGCGCCGACGCGCCGGCGCCCTGGATAATGACGTCCGCTTCCTTCACGACGAGTCCTCCCCGGTGGCCTCCGGTGGTCGGCAGGCGGCGACCGGCAACGGGCCGATCCGCCCGGCGCCGGTGCGCAGCAGGGTGCGCCGCATGGGGGGGCAGCGCTGCAGGGCGGCCAGTCCGGCACTGCGCGCCAGCCGCAGCAGCGGGTGGGCTGACCCGAAGCCGCTCACCAGGGTGTTGGTAAAGGCCCGCGTGCGCAGGAGATCCTCGGAGCGTCGCCGGACGTAGGCCCGGAGCAGCGGTTCGGCGCCGGGGTCGCCGCCGCCGGCGCGGCTGTCGCCGATGAGCTCGACCAGCGTCGCCGCGTCGCGCAGAGCGAGGTTGAGGCCCTGTCCGGCGACCGGGTGCAGGGTATGCGCCGCATTGCCAAGCAGCAGCACCCGGCCGGTATACGGGGTCGGGGTGTAGCGTTCCACCAGCGGGTAGGTGAGGCGGTGACCGCAGCTGCGGAAGGGGCCCAGGCGGTAGCCGAAGGCCTGCTGGAGGGCGGCCAGGAACCGCGCATCGTCGCCGTCGCGGTAGGCCTCGGCGCGTTCCGGCGGCACGGACCAGACGATGGCGCAGCGCCCCTCGGCGATGGGCAGCAGCGCCAGGGGGCCGGCTCGGGTGAAGCGCTCGAAGGCCCAACCCTGGTGGTGTCGAGCCGGCGTCACGGTGGTGATCACCGCGCTCTGGCGGTAGTCACGGCTGCGCACCGAAAGTCCGGCCAGCTTGCGGGTCTGGGAACCGGCTCCGTCCGCGGCGACGAGCAGGCGCGCGCTGAGCCGTTGCTCGCCGTCGGTCCCGGCCGAGGTCACCCGGACGCGATCGCTGCCCTGTTCCACGGCCTGCACCTGAGCGGGACTGATCAGGGTGATGCGCTCGTCGGTTTCCAGACGCTCGCCGAGGACGGTGCCCATCTGCCGGTTGGCGAGCAGCCAGCCAAGCGCATCCACCCCCTCTTGCCCGGCGTCGAAGTGGACGAAGCCCCAGCCGCCCTGCTCCGATACGTGGATGTGTCGGATCGGGGTGAGCACCGACCGCACTGGTTGCCACAGCCCCCAGGCGTCGAGGATGTAGCGGCTGGAGGGGGCGAGGGCCGTATGGCGTTCATCGAAACTTGGCTGTGCACCATGATCCGCTGGGACCGGCTCGATCACCGCCACGCGCAGCCCGGCCTGGGCCAGCCCGCAGGCCAGGGCGCCGCCGACCAGGCCGCCGCCGGCGATGATGATGTCGTAGGGCTCGGTCTCCAACGTCAGTCGAAATCTCCACTTTCCTCGTAGCCCGCGCCGCGCACGGCGCCCATCAGATCCTCGATGGCCTCGGGCGTTTTCGGGACGCCGCTGGTGAGCACGCGCGGAGTCTCCCGTTCGACAACCACGTCGTCCTCGATACGCACGCCGATCCCGTGCCAGCGACGGTCCACCCCCTCGCTGCCCGGTGGGCAATAGAGCCCCGGCTCGACGGTCACCACCATGCCGGGATGGAGGACGCGCCACGCTCCCTCTACTGCATAGCTGCCGACGTCGTGCACGTCCAGTCCCAGCCAGTGCCCGGTGCGGTGCGGGAAGAAGCGCCGGTGGGCGCCCTGCTCGATCAGGCCGTCGACTTCGCCTTCAAGCCAGCCAAGATCCACCATGCCCTGGGTGAGGATGCGCGTGGCGGTGCGGTGGAAGGCGTCGAAGTCGTTGCCGCTGCGCACCTGCTCGATAGCTGCCTCCTGGGCGGCGAGGACCACGTCGTAGACGGCCCGCTGTTCGGCGCTGAAGGAGCCGCTGACCGGGAAGGTGCGGGTGATGTCCGCGGCGTAGCCGTCCACCTCGGCGCCGGCGTCGATGAGCACCAGATCGCCCTCGCGCAACCGGTCGCGCAGGGTGATGTAGTGGAGCACGCAGGCGTTGGCGCCCCCAGCGACAATGCTCGGGTAGGCCGCCTCGCCGCCGTGGCGATGGAAGATGCCGAGCAGTTCGGCAGCCAGGGTGTACTCGGGCATGTCCGGCTGCACCACCTGCATGGCGCGCCGGTGGGCGGCCACCGAGATGCCGGCGGCCCTGCGCATGGCCTCCAGTTCAGCCGGGCGCTTGATCAGGCGCTGCTCGTGGATGTTGTGATCGAGCAGTTCGAAGCTGCTCGGCGCCACGCTTAGGCCACGGGCGCGTTCGCGGCCGGCCTGCAGCCATTGCAGCAGCCTGCGATCCCAGTGTTCGTCGCGCCCCAGCGGACCGATGAGCCGCTCCCGGCCGACGAGCAGATCGGGCAGGCGTTGATCAAGCTCGCTCAGCGGCCAAGCCTGGTCAGCGCCGTAGGCCGCACAGGCCGCCTCGGGACCGGTGCGTGCCCCGGCCCAGCGCTCCGCGTCGGGATCCCGCTCGCGGACGAACAGGATGTACTCGCCTTCGGGCCGGCCCGGGGCGATGACCGCTACGGCGTCGGGCTCCGGGAAGGCGGTGAGGTAGCGGAAATCGCTGTCCTGGCGGAACGGATGATCCACGTCGCGATTGCGCGGCTGCTCCCGTGCCGCCGGGATCACCGCCACCGCGGCCTCGCCCATGCGCCGTGCCAGGGTCTCCCGCTGCTCGCGGGCGAGCTGCCGGAAGTCGATGGCCTCGCTCATGAGTTCTGCGCCTCGATGCTCGGGTGCCCCATGTGCTCGCGGCAGAGCAGGACGCCGACGCGGATGTACTCGAGCAGCTCCGTGTAGGACGCCTCATCATCCTCGTCGTCGGCTGGCTCGGCGGCAACCCGGGCGATCTCGGCCAGGTCGCTGAGGAACTCGCGGACCTCGGCGGGCAGTTCGGTGTCCTGGCCGGGCTCGGTGCGCCCAATCCCGAACAGGAACCCGCTGCTCCAGGCGGCCAGGGCGCGGACCCGCTCGTTCAGCGGCTCGTCCTCGGGCGGCAGCAGCGGCGCAAAGCCCATGGCGTCGTCAGCGAGTTCGGTGGCGGTTTCGTCGTAGAGCAGCGTCAGGGTCTCTAGGCAGGCGCGGGCCGACTCGCCGCGCGGTTCGGTATCCGCCAGCACCTCGGCGATCCAGTGCGCCTGCCCGGCCTCGCCGGTGCCGCTGAGCATACCGGCCAGCATCCCGTGGGCTTCGGCTGCACCCACCGGCGTACCGACCGCCTCGAGGACCTCGGCGACCCCCTGATAACGTTGTCCGGAAGCCATGGCTCGTCCACCCTCATCTGTCGTGGAACCGGGATGGTCCCATCCTAACAGCGGCGCTGCCGATTGACCGTGCCCGACCGGCGCACTATAGTCGGCGATCAGGGGAGGTGACTCCAAGTGTCTGATTACTCGGTCGAAGAGCTGGTGCGTCTGGAGCAGCGCATCGAGCAGCTGCTGCGCCAGCACGAGCGCCTGCGCGAAGAAAACCGCCTGCTTCGCCAGGCGCAGGAGCAGCTCCAGGCGGATCGGGCCGCGCTTCAGGAGAAGAACGAACTCGCCCGGTCCCAGATCGAGTCGATGATCAGCCGGCTCAAGGCGATGGAGCAGTAGCGCATGACCGAAGCGGTCAAGGTACGCATCCTCGATCAGGACTTCACCGTGGCGTGTCCCGAGGACGCCAAAAACGAGCTGTTGCAGTCCGCGGACTATGTGGATCGCAAGATGCGCGAGATCCGCAAGAGCGGCAATGTGGTCGGCACGGATCGGGTTGCCGTGGTGGCGGCGCTGAACATCGCCTACGAACTGCTCAGCGTCCAGGCCGAGAACGAGCAGCTGGCAGACGTACGCCAGCGCCTGGCCCGGCTGGACGCGCGCATTTCGGAGGCTGTCGACGGTGGCTCCTGAGATTGCTTGCACGAAACCCTGCCGTGGGTGATCATGGAGTCACGGCATCCCCTGCGGTGTTCGATCTCAGGCCGAGTTATCTTGAGCCTCAGAGCAATGCCCAAGGGACCGGGCGTGGGTTGACCGGTGTGCATGTCCGCTTCGAGCGGAAAGCCTAAGGCAGCTCCCCCCGTCCCTACCTGAACCGAAGGGTTCAAGGGCAGGCCTGTACGGCATACGCGGGGGGTGTCCTTTTTCCCTTGCCGCGCATACCTCCTTCCCCCTTGTGTCGAGGAGTGCCGCCTTGGCTGCCAAGCGCGACATCCGCCGTCGCTTGCGCGAGCACCGTCGCCGGATCCCTGCCAGCGACCGTCGTCGTGCCGGACTCCGCTTGCGCGACGAGGTGCTCAGGCTGGTCGTGACCCGGGGCCTGCATCGCGTAGCCGGATACCTCGACGCCGACGGCGAGGCGCCTACCGGGGCGATCCTCACGGCACTGCACCAGCGCGGGAGGGCTGTCTACCTGCCGGCGTTGCGTCGGCACGGTCGCCGCATGGCCTTCCGGCGCTGGGTCCCGGGCACTCCGCTGCGCCCCAATCGGTACGGAGTCCCCGAGCCGCCGCCCGCGCTGGCGGACGAGGTGCCGGTGCGGGGGCTGGATCTGGTGCTGGCTCCGCTGGTTGCCTTTGATCCCGCCGGGCGGCGGCTCGGTATGGGCGGCGGATTCTACGACGCCACCTTCGCCCGAATGCGCCGCTACCCCTGGCACCCTCCGCGGATCGTTGGCCTGGCGTTCAGCACGCAGCAGGTGGCGGAGCTGCCCGGCGAAGCCTGGGACCTGCCCCTTGACGGGGTGATCACCGAGCGTGGCTATGTCAGTCTGCCGGTACGCACGATCCGGCAGGAGGCGGCATGAACCGCTGGTTGATGAAGTCCGAGCCCGACGTGTTCGGCATCGAGGATCTCGCTGCGGCCCCGCAGGGGACTGATCGTTGGGATGGGGTGCGCAATTACCAGGTGCGCAACATGATCCGTGATCACATGCGTCCGGGTGATGTGGCCTTCTTCTACCACTCCAACACCCGTCCGCCGGGGGTGGTCGGGTTGATGGAGGTGGTCAGCGACCCTTACCCGGATCCTACGGCTTTCGATCCTGACGACCCCCACTACGACCCGAAAAGCACCCCGGAGGCGCCCCGCTGGTTCTGCGTCGATGTCCGCTTTCGCGAGCGCCTGTCCCGCCGGGTCACCCTTCAGGAGCTGCGGGAGTGCCCCGAGCTTGAGGGGTTCCCGTTGATCCGGCGGGGCAATCGTCTGTCCATTGTCCCGGTCACCGAGGCGCAGTGGACGGCCATCCTCCGCCTGGCCGACGACTGAGCGGGGCCTTTCCAACCCGGGTGCGTCGCCGGCGTCCGCGGTCGGTGGGCTCATCTTCCCGTCGACGCGGCCGATCCCCTCTCCACGGGCCGGCGCCATGGCAGCGCCGGCATCAGCCCACAAAAGGGAGCCGACGCGATCATGAACGAATCCGGCACCAGAGACTGGCGCATGGGGCGCTGGGTGGTCATCAGCGCGATCCTGGCGGTGTTTTTCGCCGCGCCGGTGGCTTACTGGGGTTACCAGTCGTTTGAGGAGCGGGTCGACGGGCAGCCACCGCCGGAGGTCGTGGATCCGGAGCCGTTTCGGGTCCCCGAGCTGACCTTCATCGAAGCCGACGGCAGTGAGGTTCTGCTTGAGCGTCTGCGCGAGCACGGCGGCGAGCAGTGGCCTCCCGACGAAGTGGTTCCGGCGGTGACTGCGGGTAGCTTCCCCGAGGACCTCGACGAGGTGGACGTGCAGACCCGCAAGGAGGTCTTCTTCCGTATCCTGACGCCCATCGTACTGGCAGAAAATGCCCGTCTGCGCGAGGCCCGCGCGTTCGTGGTCGAGGCCGGGGCCCGTCGCGACGAGCTCGACGGTGCCGCCGGCGAGCGCCTGGAGGCCCTGGCCGAGCACTACCGGGTCGATCTCGACGACGACGATGCCATTGAGGTGTTGCTCCACCGGCTCGACGAGATCCCGCCGGATATGGCTCTGGCCCAGGCCGCCAACGAGAGCGGCTGGGGAACCTCGCGCTTCACCCGGCAGGCCAACAACCTCTTCGGCGAGTGGACCTGGACGCAGGAGGAGGGTCTGGTCCCCGAGCGTCGCGGCGAAG
>LFFM01002932.1_pt1 | contig 10968 bp, 13 predicted proteins | sample 643131 | NCBI WGS metagenome assembly LFFM01 (sample SAMN03777445, study PRJNA286221) | soda lake metagenome | biome: soda lake; feature: Kulunda steppe; material: water; isolation source: sample Tc-Br brine of Tanatar trona crystallizer | place: Russia: Kulunda steppe | collected 2011-07
TCGTCGGCGGGCGCGTCGTCGGCTGCCCCCTCAACGATGGCCTCGGCGATCGGATGGACGGAGAACCGCTCGAGGGCCGACGCCCGCGCGAGCAGTCGATCGACGAACTCCCCGTCCGCCCCTCCGTCGGCGTCGACCGGAACGACATCGAGGACGCTCATCTCCCCGTCGGTGAGCGTGCCGGTCTTGTCGAGGACGACCGTGTCGACGTCGCTGCCCTCCTCGAAGACGGCGTCGGAGACGATCACGATCCCCCGTCTCGCGGCGTCACGGATCCCCGCGGCCACCGCGAGCGGGGTCGCCAGCCCGAGCGCGCACGGACACGAGACGATGAGCACCGTCAACGCCACGAGCGCCGCCGCGGTCGGCGACGTGCCGGCGAGAAGGTACAGAACGCCGACGACGGCCGCGACGACGAGGACGAGCGGGACGAAGACCGTCGCGAGCTTGTCGACGAGCCGCTGGATCCCCGACCGCGAGCTCTGGATCTCCCAGAGCAGCCGGACGAGCGTGTCGAGCGTGCTCGTCGCGCCCTCGGCGACGGTTACGACCACCGGCGCGTCGGTCACCACGGTCCCGCCACGAACCTCGTCGCCCTCGCGTTTCGTGGCCGGCAGCGACTCGCCGGTGACGAGCGCCTCGTCGACCGCGGCGGACCCCTCCGCGACGACGCCGTCGAAGGGAACCCGCTCGCCAGGCCGGACGAGCAGCCTGTCGCCGCCCTCGACGAGCGACGGCGCGACGGACTCCCCGGACTCCAGCCGAACCGTCCGGTCTCCCGCCGTCGTCAGATCCGAGAGCATTCCCGTCGCGCGGCGTTTGATCAGTGACTCGTAGTGGTTACCGGCGATCACGACGAGCACGACCGCGACGGTGACGTCGAAGTAGAGGTCGGTCCGGCCGACGAGCATCGCGAGCGTGCTGTAGGCGTACGAACTCAACGCGGCCACGGAGACCAGCAGATCCATGTTCGGCTGGCGCGCCCGAAGACTCACGTACGCCCCGCGAAGGATCGGGTAGCCGGTATAAAAGAGCACGATGGAGGTGAACAGCCAGATGTGTGCGAACAGGTACAAACCATCCACACCACCGAGGTCGACGACCGGGTCGTAGCCGAAGTAGGTCGGGTACAGGAAGATCAGATACCACAGCATCGTCATCATCCCGAAGAAGCCGCCGCCGATCAGAAATCGAACGACTGCGACGTCGTCGCCTGCCGGCTCGGGCTCCGCGCGGTCGCTCGCGACGTAGCCGGCCACGGAGAGCCGCTCCGGGAGCTCCGCGGCGGTCACGCGGTCGGGGTCGTACTCGACCCGGATCGTGTCGGTGGCGTAGCTCGCCTCGGCGGCCTCGACGCCGGGCTGTTCGCCCGCGGTCAGCTCCAGAAACGACTCGCAGGTCGAACAGTGCATCCCGTCGACGTGGAGGAACGTGGTCTCGCCGTCGAAGGAATCGTCCGTGTCCGACCGCGGTGCTCGACGCTCCAACTCGTCGAGGTCGTCGACGTCGTCGAGCGAGCGGGCGACCGCCAGACAGCCGCGACAGCAGTACTCACCGTCGACGTCCGACGCGGTGAACGGGTCCGGCTCGGTCGGCAGATCACAGAGCGTACAGTTCGTCATGGAGTGGTTCGACGCGGTGGCGATCGGGAGCTGATCGACGGCGGCAGACGGTACGGGGCCCGTCGGCGCTACGAGCCGGACGAGCGGCCGGGAAGCCCGATCGATCCGCCGGTCGCGATCCGCAACGCCAGCCAGATGAGCAGGACGTTGATCGCGGCGACGGCGACGAGGGCGTCGCCGGTAATGGCGGCGTATATCAGGACCGGCGCCAACGCCACCAACACCAGCAACGTTACGCCTTGCAGCGGGAGATTCATGTTTCCATCTCGCTCTCATCGCGTAAATAGGGCTGGGGCGTTTTCACTGTTCGGGAAGGCGTATGTATTATTTATGCACAGCCGATACCGATCCGATATGGCCAGTACTGAAACGAGGGGTGCGACGGTCACGGAGGACGAACGTGACCACGGTGACCCCGACGCCGAGGAGTTTGACCCGATCGGGACGCTCGCGTTGATCCTCACGTACTTCGCGATCCTCGTGGTCGCGTGGATCTACGTCTATTTCATCGAGTTCCTGAGCCGCGATCTCACCGTCATCGGCTCGGTCGTCGGGTGATCGAATGCACGTTCACGCATACGAAAAGATCTGGCTCGCGCTGGCTATCGTGTTGATCCTGCTTCTGATCGGAAGCGTCACCTACGGCGCGGTCGGCCCGGGCATCGCGATGGTCGCCGACTCACAGGACCCGATCGACCCGCAGGCGCTCGAGGAGGACGACCGATTCGCCGATCCGCGCGTGGAGCAGGTCGGTGAGAACGAGTACGCCGCCTACGTGGTCGCCTTCCAGTTCGGCTTCGATCCGGACCCGATCGTCGTTCCCGAAAACAGCCGGGTGACCTTTTACGTCACCTCGCCCGACGTGATCCACGGCTTCCAGGTCGTCGGCACGAACGCCAACACGATGGTCGTTCCCGGCGAGGTCGCCGAGATCACGGTCGAGGTCGCGGAGCCGCGCGAGTACGGCATCGTCTGTAACGAGTACTGTGGGGCGGCACACCACGCCATGGAAGGGAAACTGGAGGTCGTCAGCGAGGAGGAGTACGAGGAACGAATCGAAGGGGGTGAGGACGCATGAGCGCCGAACTCGAGGCCGAACCCACCTTCGTCGATAAGTTCCCCGAGGAAGCACGGATCATCCGTGCGGCGTTTTGGGGATCGTTCCTTGCGCTCACGCTCGGTGCCGTCTTCGGGATCGTCCAGACGCTCCACCGAACGGGGCTCGCCCGCCCGTTCAGCTCCGTCGACTACTACACCTTCCTCACCGCTCACGGCGTGTTCCTCGTGATCAGCTTCACGATCTTCTTCCTCGTCGGGCTGTTCACCTGGGCGGTCGTCAGGAGCTTGGACCGGCCACTCGTGAACACGAAGATCACGTGGACGTGGTACGGCCTCATGGCCGCCGGCATGACGATGACCGGCATCTCCATCCTCGCCGGCTTCACGGACCGGATCGACATGAGCGCGGACGTGCTCTTCACCTTCTACGCGCCGCTGCAGGCGCACCCGCTGTTTTACGCCGGGCTCGTGGTGTTCATCATCGGCACGTGGGTCGCCGGCGCGGACTGGTTCCGCACGTGGCTCGCCTGGCGCGGTGACAACCCGGGCGAGCGGATCCCGCTGCAGACGTTCATGGTGTTGACGACGATGATCATGTGGTACATCGCGACGCTTGCGATCGCCACCTCCGTTCTCGTCTTCCTGTTGCCGTGGTCGCTCGGGCTCATCGAATCGGTGAACCCGACGCTCACGCGGACGCTCTTCTGGTTCTTCGGTCACCCGGTCGTCTACTTCTGGCTCATGCCGGCGTACCTGCTGTGGTACACCGTCCTTCCGAAGATCGCCGGCGGCCGACTCTTCAGCGACCCGCTTGCCCGGGTCGTCTTCGTGCTGTTCCTGCTGTTGTCGACGCCGGTCGGCATCCACCACCAGTACCTTGACCCCGGAATCGCGGAGGGATTCAAGTTCATCTCGATGACGAACACGATGTTCCTGCTTTTACCCAGCCTGCTCACCGCCTTCACCGTCGTCGCGAGCGTCGAGTACGGCGCTCGCCGCCGCGGGGGGACGGGGATCTTCGGCTGGCTTCGCGCGCTTCCCTGGCGTACCCCGGCGTTCACCGGCATGATGCTCGCCGGGCTGATGTTCGCGGCCGGCGGCTTCTCCGGGATGATCAACGCCGGGCTCAACATCAACTACATGATCCACAACACCCTCTGGGTGCCCGGTCACTTCCACCTCACCGTGGGGACGGCGGTCGCGTTGACGTTCATGGCGGGCACCTACTGGCTCTGGCCGCAGCTCACGAACCGGCGGCTCTACAGCCCGCAGATCGGCCTCGTGCAGGTCGTGATGTGGTTCATCGGGATGGCGCTGATGTCGAACGCGATGCACGCACAGGGACTTCTCGGCGTGCCGCGGCGCACGGCGGAGCCGGAGTACGCCGGCTTCGAGTATCCGCTGGCGTTCGGCGGCTTCGAGGAGTTGAATCTCCAGATCGCCATCGGCGGGACGTTGCTTTTCATCTCGACGGTCCTGTTCATCGCCAACGTCGTCATCACCAGTTGGAGCCCGAAGGCGTCCGGACTCGCCCGGCCGCTGCCGCCCGCCCTCTCCGGGCCCGACGACGCTCCCGAGGTGCTCGATAACCTGCGGCTCTGGGTGGGCGTCGCGGTCGTGCTCGTCATCCTGGCGTACGCGCTGCCGCTCGCCGGGATCGTCTCGAACAGCGGGCTCTTCGGCACCGGCGCCGGCACGTTCCCGGTCTGGATCGACGCGGCGGGCGCGGTCGCAGAGCGGGCACTCGCCGCCATCGCGTCAGCGGTCGCCCTCCTCGTGAGCGCGCTCACGGGGGTGTTCCCGGCATGAGCATCGACGTGAGCCGGGGCGGACTGCTCGTCGGGCTCGCCGTCTTCGGCGTGATAGCCTACGAGCTCCGCACCGTCCTCGACATGCTCGGCCTCCCGCTCCCGCTGGTTCCCTACCTGGCGGGCGTGTTCGTGTTGGCGGGGCTGATCGTCTGGGTGATCTCGCTGAAGGGCGGGTGGCGCACGGAGCCACGACACGACGGATCCTCGTAGCGATGGCGACCGAAACCGGCACCGACGTCGACCGCCCCGCCCGCCTCGCGGGTGCCACCGGGGTCGCCTATCGCGGGCTGCTCGGCGGGACCCTCGCCGCGCTCGCGTACGTGACCGTCCTCGTGGCGTATCTCGTCACGACCCCGACCGAGGTTCTCGACCCGACACGGGCGGCGTATCCGCTGGTCTGGTTCGCCGTCGCGGCGGCGTGTCTCGCGGCGGCGTTCGGAACCGACATGCCGCGTCGCGGGGGCGACTCCACCGGCCTGCGAGGCCGGCTGCCGTTACTCGTGGGCGTCGGCTACGTGGTGCTTTTGATGGCGATAAGCGGGGCGCTCTCCGTCGGCACGACCGGATTCGGTCTCGACGCCGCGTCAGGGCTGCCCGGCTGGGGACCGATCGTCCTCGCCGACCTGTTCGTGGCTACGCTCGTCGTCGTCCCCTTCCAAGTCGTGGGATACGTCGTGCTCGGCGCCTTGCTCGCCCGGGCGCTCGCGGCGAGCGCCGGGTCGCTGTTCGCGGGATCCCTCGGCCTGTTCAGCTGTGCCGGCTGCGTGCTCCCCGTCGTCGCCGCCGGCGCGTCGGCGCTCGGCGTCCCGCTGTTCGCCGACGGCGTTCCCGTGATCGTCTCGACGGCGGCCTTCTCCGTGACGGCCGTCGCGCTCGTCGGACTCGCCGTTCGCGGCGGTCGTCGCGACGGCGCGTGTCGGCGGTGACGTTCGTCCCCCTTCGTCGGCTCGTAGCGGGGACATCCACCTTCTCACGACTCGATCCGGCGGCGAGCGCGCTCGGCGGCGACGCTCGCCGTCCGAGCGTATCCGAGGGACCCGACGGCGACGGCGATGCCGACGACCGTCCAGCCGAGGAGGCTGCCGAGGGCGCGTCCGGAGGCGATGGACTCACCGTCTCCCTCGAAGGCGACGCCGACCACGTGATCGAAGACGAGTCCGCGGAACGCGCCGTTCGGCGTGAGCGCGAGCAGCTCGGGGAGTGCCGCGGCCGGTGTCCCCGTCGAGAGCGACCGGAGCACGGCGAGGTCGCCGCCGAGCACGCCGGCGACGAGTACGAGCCCGCCGAGGGCAATGGCGCTTCGCCGGCTCGCAGCGAGCGCCGAGACGCCGGCGGCGACCGCGAGGTAGGCCGCGCCGAGCAGGACGACGAACGTCAGGAACCGAACCAAAAGCAGCGGCGAGTCGACGCCCGCGTGGGTGGCGTAAATTCCCGTGTCGGGACTCGCCGTCAGCCAGACGTATCCGCCGACGAGCGCGTACGGGAGGGCGACGATGGCGACGAGCGCGAGCAGGCGCGCGGCGAGCACGCCGGCCACGTAGGTGCCTGCGCCGACGCCGAAGGTGCGGATCACGTCGACCTCGCCGGTGGCGCGGTCGGTCCGGAGTGCCCGATATCCTAACACGACCGCCGCGAGCGGGACGAGCAGCTCCGTCGGCAACAGCAGGTCGACGACGGCGGGGATGAGTCCGGTCGCGCCGCCGCCGCCGACGGCGACGACGCCGCCCACCGCGACGAGCAGCCCGACGGCGAGCAGGGCGTAAGCCGGCGTCCGTGCGACGGTGATGGCCTCCCGCCGGAAGACCGTCGAGAACGCGGCGAGCCGCCCGATCATCGGTCCGACACCCCCGGAACGTGGACGGTTCCCGAGTCGGACCCGGATCCGCCGTCGGATTCCGATTCGGTTCCGGGAGCGGACCCGGCTTTCGATCCGGACTCGGAGCCGGCCTCCCCCGCGGACTGCCCGTCCCCCGACTGGCGATTCGTTCCCTCGGCTCCGCGTGACCCGTTCGTGTCGACGATCGACCGGTAGAGTCCGGTGAGATCGTCGACGTCGTGGGTCGCACGTAGCGCGTCGATTCGTCCGGCGGCGGCGACCCGCCCACGGTGCAGGGCGACGACGCGGTCGGCGTGCGCCTCGGCGAGTCCGAGATCGTGGGTGCTCACCACGACCGCGGTCCCTCCGTCGGCGCGATCCGCGGCCGCGGCGAACGCGCGCTCCCGCATGCCGGGATCGAGCCCGCTCGTGGGCTCATCGAGCACGACGACCGGCGGCTCGCCGAGCGTGGCGACGGCGATCCCGAGCAGCCGACGCATGCCCCCGGAGAGCGCGTCGATCCGGCGATCGCCGGCGTCGACGAGCCCGACGCTCGCGAGGGCGTCGTCGGCCGCTCCCGGTCCGGCGTCGGCCAGCCGGGCGTAGAAGGCGAGCGTCTCCTTGGCGGTGAAGTCGTCGCGGAACGGCACGTCCTGAGGTAGATAGCCGATCCGGGCGCCGGCCGCGGGGCCGCGGCGCAGTACCGCCCCCTCGACCGGGAGCACCCGGCCGACGAGCGTGCCGAGCAGGGTTGATTTCCCGGATCCGTTCGGGCCGATGACGGCCGTCAACCCGGGCGGAAACGCCGCGGACGCCGACCGCAGGACGGCGACGCCCCCGTAGGTACGGGTCACTTCGCGGGCCTCGATCAGCGGATCGGCCGCGGGCCGGTCGTCCTCATCGGGCATCGTCGTCACCCTCGTCATCGTGTGTGTCATTCGTGTCGTCCGCTTCGTATGCGTCGCCCTCCATCGCCTCCCGCCAGTCGGCGGTGACGACCCCGTCGGCGTTTTCGACGGCAGCGATCCGGTCCGGATCGAACGGCGTGTCGGCGGGTACGGGGTCGAACACGCCGCCGGATCTGGCGCCGGGCGTCGTTCCGCGCAGTCGGTCGAGCAGCCGCGCCGCAGGCGATCCCGCCGCCACCGCCGCCGCGGGCTCGCGGTGGAACGCGACGTCCACGGACGAGGTCGGCTCGTAGCCGCGGTCGGCCGCGTGAAGCGGCGCGTCGGCACCCTCCCAGTAGTTGCCCACGTCGCCGTCGGCCCAGATCCGCAGCGGCCCGGCGCCGGCGCCGGCGTGGCGCTCGTTGCCAACGAAGTCGTTTTCCACGACCCGGCTCGACGGCACGACGGTCGTCGCCCGCGCACCCTGCTCGTTGCCGACGAGGACGTTTCGTTCGTACAGCGACCCGCGCGAGCTGGTCGAGAAGCCGAGGTCGTTGTGGGCGAGGGTGTTGTAGCCGACGTATGCCCGGGTCCCCGACGCCTGGATCCCGGCCGGCGAGTCGCGGACGTCGTTGCCGACGATGGCGTTGCCCTCCGGTCGGGTCATCACGGTGATCCCGCCATAGGTGGCGTTGCGGACGACGTTGTCGGCGATCAGCGAGTCGCCGGTGTACATGAGGTGGACGCCGTAGCGCGTGCCCGAGAACGTCGCGTTCCGGATCACGGTGCCGTCGGCGCGGTGCGCGTAGACGCCGTCGCGTCCGCCGACGAACTCCCCGCCGTCGACCGTCACCCGCGACTCCATCGCGACGACGCCCATGAAGCCGTCCTGCCAGTCGTCGGGACCCTCGACGTCGAGGTCGATGAGGGTCGCGTGTGAGCCCTCGCGCAGTAGGACGCCGCTCGCGTCCGTTTCGATCCGCACGTCCTCGGCGACGAGCCCGGGGGCGTCGATCCCGCGGATCCCGGCGTCGCCGTGGCCGTAGCCGAGCTGGACGTTCGTGTCCCACGCGGCCGCGTCGTCGTCGGGCGGCTCCTGGACGGCCCCCTCGTCGCGCGTCTCGTTGCCGACTCCCGCCACCGCGAGCCCGGAGAGCGCGACGTCGGGCGCCCGAACCGTGATCACGGAGCCGTTGCCGTCGCCGCGGATCGTCGCGTTCTCGCCGGCGACGGTGAGGGGCTTCGTCACGTTCACCGTCTCCTCGTAGGTCCCTTCGGGCACGACGACCGTCGTGTTCGGCGGGGCCACGTCGATCGCGGCCGAAACCGTTTCGACGTCCTCGCCGACGACGACGGACACGGGACGGTCCGCACGATGTCGCGCGTCCGCGACGCGAGCGTCCGCGGTCGCCCACCGGTCGGGCGCCATCGACCGGACGGTCGCGGCCGTGTCGACGTCGAACGACCGGGTCCGAAGCGTCGACCACGACGTCACCTCGCCGTCGTGTGCGTCGGCGAAGTCGGCGGCTGCGTCGGCGGCGGCGAAGGGTATCGCGGTCTCGCCGGCGGGCGTCCGGACGTCGGCGCCGACGACGTAGACCGCCTCGTCCGCCGGCGTCCACCCCGGGGCTCCGTCGGCACGGAACAGTCCCGCCGCGGTCACGCCGGGCTCCGCTCCGTCGAACGTCTCGACGTGGACGGCGATCGGGTGGCCGAAGGCCGTCTCGGTTCGGTCGTCGGCCAGCGCGTCGACGAGCGGGCCGATCCCGTTGTATCCGACGACGTACTGGAAGCTGGAGAAGAACACCTGCGCGCGGGGGACCGTCGCCTCGCCGTCCATCAGCTCGTCCGTCTCGGCGGAGAGGCCGAGTTCGACGGCGTCGTCGTATCGGACGGGATCCGGCGTCGAGTCGGCCGGATCGACGAGGAAGGCGCCGGCGACCGTGAGCGCCGCCACCACCGTCATCGCGACGACCGCGACGCGGAGAGCGCGTCGCCGACGGGCGCTCGACGCGAGTCGATTCACGCAGTCGGTTGGAGCCCCGCCCGTATATGGCGTCTGGTTCGTTCCTCGAACGACCGCCTGAACCGCTCCAGAGCCCCTAAATCGGTCGCCACCTAAGCCTCTCGTCATGAAACGAACGCGCGGTTTCGACCGGTCCGCCCGCGGCGGTCGATCACCACGACTCGGCCGCCGACGGGTCCTCCTCGGCGTCGCCGGCGGGGCGTCGCTCGCGCTCGCCGGCTGTCTGGGTGATGACGGATCGGACGTCGACCCGATCGCGCTTGACGGCGAGCGCGCCTGCGACCAGTGCGGCATGATCGTCGAGGACCATCCCGGACCGGTGGGCCAGATCCACTTCGCGGACGACGAACCCGAGGGCGGCCGCCCGGCGCGGTTCTGTAGCAGCACCTGCACCTACACGTATCGGTTCGACGCGATGGACGAGGGGCGGGACCCGGTCGCGACCTTCCTCACCGACTACTCGACGGTCGACTACGAGGTCTTCGAGGAGGGCGACGACGTCCTCTTCTCTTCACACGTCGGTGCGGACGCGTTCGCGCCGCTGTCGTCGCTGACGGTCGTCGCCGGCGGCGACGTGGTCGGTGCCATGGGCCCGGAGCTGATCCCGTTTTCCGACGGCGACGACGTCGACGCGTTCCGCGATTCGTACGGCGGCACGGCGATGGACGCCGAGGACGTCGACCGCGCCACCGTCGACGCGCTCTGACGGACGGGTCGAACGTCGTGGGTCGCCGGCGGCCGCTTTCCGTCGAGGCAATCGGTCGAGAGGCCGTCGGACGCGTTCGGTCGGAAGGCCGTCGATCGGCCGCGACGGCGCGCGGTCCGCCGTTCTCTCGAAACGGGAATGCCGATCCGGCTTTTTGAGTGATGCACCCGTATCGTGAGACATGAGTTACGGACGACGGCCCTCAACTCGGCTCGACCTCGATACGGCGTTCAAGGCGTTCGGCGCGGTCGCGATCCTCATCGCGGTCGTGGTCGCGGGCGCCGTGATAGCGTTGACCGACCCGTTCGGCGGACTGGTCACCGCGTCGCCCGCGATCGTCGGGACCGTCGCGTTCACCGTGCTGCTGGTTGCCGTGGGCTACACGACGTTCGCGCTGCGGGCACGCTGACTCACGGAGGACGGAAACCGAAGACACGCCCGCTCGATCAGCCCTGCGTGACGCGCCACGTGGTCGACCGGGCGCGGCCCCACTTTTCGATCTCGACGTCGTCGGACTTCTCGGCGAGGCGGGGGAGCCGGGCTCCGACCTGTTTTGCAGTGAGGCCGATCGCCTCGGCGATCGTCTTCGAGCGAACGTACCGCTCGCCGCGCGAGGCGCTATCGGTGAGGTACGCGAGGATCCGCTGTTCCTCCTCGGTGTACTCGCTCATGCCGCACGAGTAGGGCGTGTGTGCGTTTAACGGTTACCCGTTTGCCCGGTTCACTCGAACAGCTGGATCGCGACGACCGCGAGCAGGGCGAACACGATGGCCGCGCCGAACCCCCACGCGCGGCCGAGCTGCGTCGGCGCCCCGTACATCACGACCGCTCCCACGAGCGTGACCGCGGCGAACGCCAACATCACGCCGAGCCCCTTGTCCGACTCCATGGATCCCTCGCTCATACACGGCGGTTTGCGGGCGTGCACTTAGTTCATAGAGATTCGAGACGGAAACCCACGACTTTAGCCGTGGGAGGAAGCCGACACTCCTCTCTACAACCCACGCGCGATAGCAGACCGACTCCCCCAGATTCAGATAA
>LFFM01002933.1_pt1 | contig 10967 bp, 9 predicted proteins | sample 643131 | NCBI WGS metagenome assembly LFFM01 (sample SAMN03777445, study PRJNA286221) | soda lake metagenome | biome: soda lake; feature: Kulunda steppe; material: water; isolation source: sample Tc-Br brine of Tanatar trona crystallizer | place: Russia: Kulunda steppe | collected 2011-07
ACTACATCACTTTGATAAAATTCTTTTCGTGAGCCGCCTATAGTTAATCTATCAATCTCGTTACTTGCCTCTGATATATCTGCTTTATTTATAGTATCGCATATATCTTGTTCGAGGCATTCATCAGTGCTTTCATCGTAATATTGAATTAATTCAGGTCCTCCATCAGAGTTATAGCCGTTAAACTTAGCATTCTGAGTATATTCATTATTTCCAGTAGTGTAAACTAAAACCACATATTCTGTTCCTTCGTATTCTGCATAACCTATTTCCCATGGCGTGGTGCTTCTGACTTCGTTTGCTTCAATAGCAAATCTTGTTCTGCCAACATTCGAGGTATCTTCTTCAGGATCGTTACTTCTTCTTTCTGTCTGAGCAATTATATTCATATTGCCTAGATATCTTCCTCTTGAACTCGAATATCTAAGCATTTCAAGCTGTCCCATGGTTTTTTCGGCATCACTTTCATGAAGTAATATAGCATGGCGAGTGTTCGAGCTTACAGGTCCGACATTATGATCTTGATAATAATCAGCAGCGGTTCCAGATGAATCATAGATTGCACCATCACCACCCAGATTTAAGCCATCAAATTCTCCTGTACCAGCGTTACTAATATCTCCTCCTAGCATATCAACATCCCCCCCAATCTGTAAATTTCCTGAGGCTCCAATAAAGTCTAAATTTGTGATATCGCTCCCATCCATATCTATGTTATCTTCAAATCTTGCATCTCCACGAACATCTAGGGTAGCATCTGGAGAGTCAGTAGCTTCCCCTACTATAATATCATTATAGAATCTTCCATCACCCCCTCTCATTCTTAGAACATCATTATTACTTGAATCCTGGAAGTACATGCTCGCGCCAGAACCTCCACGAATGTTTCTAGCATTTACTGCACCACCACCAACATCAACATCCCCTTCTACCTCCAAATCATCACCTACTTCCACATTTCCTCCTCCCGGATTTAAGTGCAAACTACGAGGATTATCTGTTTGAGTATGAGACTGTATCCATGTATCTCCCGAGTCTTGGCCTAAAACCAGTCTTGTATTGGAGTCATCAGATGTAAGATATAAATGGCCCTCAAAAGGAAATGATAGGTCCTTATATTCATCTAGTCTAATTTTTTGTGGTTTTATAGATCTTAATCCTTCCGAAAAAATCGCTAAATCTAAAAATTCAGATCTATCTTCTATACTACCTATATCACGAATATTATTTCCTGATAAACTTATGTCGTCCGTTATTTGAAGTTCGCTGTCAGGCATTATGAAGTTAATACCTGATATATCTGCCACTTCTAATTGTGATACTCCTCCTATTTCTCCCTCTTCCATCAGAATGTCATTGCCCTGCATCTCAATATCACCATCCATTGAATCCCCTTCTCTTTCTACAAACCCTTCACCTGCAAAACCCCTAGTAACTGGCTCCCCACTACTTTCAGGCTCCGGCAAACCTACAATCCGATTAGAACTCATCAAGATATCTCCTTCCTCCATCTCGATATCGCTAAAAAATTGGAAGGAATTAGAGTCGCGAAACTCAACCTGTGCCCCTCCTAAACTGATCATTAAGACTATAGTTGCGGTAACAAAAGTAGACTTACTCAAGAGTGCAAGTGTTTGAATAATACAATTTTTACTAATTTCTTGATCGTTTCTATCTACATAACCTCTCATATATTACTGAATAATTATTGGGCGAACTTGGTTAAAAAGATTCCTTAAACCCAAAAAAGTCTCTCACATCTCTAATAGTAAAATAAATATATTTCTGGCATACTTCGCCAAATTATTTGAGTAAAGAAATGTTAGGCGTTATTAACATAGATAATATGATACATTAGATAAAATAAGAAGTAGAAAAAATATGATATGTTATACGAGTTGGTATTCTCCGACTTCGTCAATTGATTCGACGTGTGTCAAGAATATTGTTCTACAGCAGTACTTTTCGACTCCTAAGTCGTCCAATACTTCTTTTGCGTCTTCTTCTTCACTTGTTCTCTCCTCGAAATCCTCATATTTGTCGCTGAGAACTTTTCCACAGCTTGGGCATCTTACAGGAAACTGCATTTTTTTAACTCACCTGTAGGATTTCTGCTGTTTATGTCGGGCACCTTTGCTCGACTGTGAAGGTTTTCTAGTTTCAGTTCTTCTTGGATCTTCAACAAGCATGTTCCTATCATAATCTAGGAATCCTCTTTCCAGATCTTCGTCATCAGTGTACTCTACGAGCGCTCTTGCTACTGCCATCCGTGCTGCTTCTGCTTGACCGTTCTTTCCGCCGCCTTCAGTATCAACCTGGATTTGTATATCGCCGTAGACCTCTTCCCCCGCGATTCTCAATGGTTCTTCAACCATCCTTCTAGTAGCATCCTCCAAGACATTTAGAGGCTTAGAGTTAACTCTTATTGTACCTGAGCCTTCTTTTACAGTGGCTCTGGCTTTAGCTGTCTTTCTCTTCCCTGATGCATGTACTGGCATTTTATTTGTCGCCTCCTATAAACTGTGCTACTTCACCAAGTTTTACATAGTTCCTGTTTTTCAAGTCGGTTCCTTCCTTTACATCGACTGTTTCAACATCTTCTTCAAATTCTTTCGGGACACCCAGATAAGTTTTAACTCTGGAATGCTGCTCTCTGCCCGATTTCTTTTGTTTTGGAAGCATTCCACGAACAGTTCTCTTCAAAATTTTATCGCTTCTCTTCGGGAAATATGGGCCGGTATCTCTTCTCCCTCTATCAAATTTTTGTTTGTAGTCAGCGAATACTTTCTTTTCTTCTCCTGAAATAACTGCTTTTTCGCTGTTAACAATCCTTACTTCTTCACCATTTCTGACTTCAGAAGCTACATGGCTTGCTAGTCTTCCAAGAATCTTATTTTCTGCATCAATAATTTTTGTCATTTTATTTGATCACCTTTAGGTCTTCTGCTTCAGGATTATCGCTGAATAGATCCTGGATAAACATGAACTCTCCGTTCTCATTAATATGGTTCTTAGCACTGTTAGAAGCATTAAATGCGGCTACATTCACGTTCTTTGAAAGTCTTCCTGAGCCAAGTACTTTTCCTGGTACGACTATTGTGTCGCCTTCTTCAGTGTTACGTTCGATATCCGAGATATTGACTTCAGGTCTTCTTCTATTTACTTTTCCAAGGTTTTTCGCTACATCGTTCCAGAAAGAAGCCTCAGCTTCTTCTAAGGTTTGGATGGTTTCAATTAAAATTGGGTTTGTAGGGTCTGCATTCTTATCCATGATTTTTATGCACCTCGCCACGATTTTTTGTGACTGTTGGTAAAGATGAATATGGAGGCTAATTTTTTTAAACCAGTTTACAGCTACTTAGCTACCAAAATTTTTATTAAATATTAATTCGTGGTTAGAAGATTGACTAGATGCCAATAATAGCGGTTCTATTCTTGAATCACCTTTAAAGAATTTATTTCGCCAATAATAGAGGCTAAATAACTAAAAACATGTGTTAACCCTGTTTTTTGTAAGATAGATAATCGAATTTTTTAGTTATGGTATCACCTATAGGTCAAGTTGATAATTGCTTCTCCAAAATAAAATACCAGAAGTTAATAGAATCAAAATCAGTAAAATTCCTGCATTAGTCCAGGTTAGAACATCTAAGGTTTCTGATAAGGTGCTTTGAGATTCTAAATCTTCTTCAGAAATATTAGATTCATTTACGTAGTCTTCCTCTACTGATTCCTCGTTAGAATCACCAAGCCTGTCAGAACTGTCTTCTTCAGAACTGTCTTCTAAACACACCTCATTCTCTTCATCAAAACTAAACCCATCAGGACACCGATCAACCTCACCATCATCGTCAGAAGAATCAGACTCTTGTTCTGTGGTATCTATATCGTCATCCTCAGAACCGTTTTCGCTGTCAGAACTACTAGTAGACTCAGAATCATCACCATCAGAATCAGTATCAGAAGAATCATCACCATCAGAATCATCAGTCTCTACTACTTCAGCCATAGTGAACGTAGTAGATTGTCTACTTGAATCTAAATCCCATTCATCTTCAATAGATAGAGTCCATTCTCCTTCATTAAAAGTCGAGAAATCATCCGCATCAATAGTTAGCGTAGCAGTACGAGAATCATCTGCACCAACAACTTCTTCAATATTCTTTGAAGCACTAGTAGTTCTCCCAGAACTGCCTTCAACCTCTATGTCTGATCCAATCAGTTCAACTCCATCTTCAAACCCACTAATAGAATTCCATTCAACTACTAAATCTTTACTGATATCATATTCTTCTCCACCATTAGGGCTCTCAATGCTTATGGAAGAACTTCCTACTACTTGTTCGTCATCTTCAGAATCAACAGACTCTATCTGAATCTCTCTAGTTTTAGCTTCAGTGTCTAAATCCCAGTGATCCTTCACCTCTATCTCTGTGGTTCCTTCTAACTCCTCCAACACTCCTGCTTCAAATTCATAATAAACTGGGGAAGTAAACCCTTCCCCGCCTGACTCTCCTACATTAACACTATCTTCAATACTATTGCCTTCTTCATCTTCTAAAATTATTTCAGATTCTTGGTGTGTTTGAGTTTCACAGTACTCATTAGTAGAATGCCACTCTACATCTAGGCTCTCTCCGGCGTTTATTTCATACCCCGTTTCGGGTTTCTGAAACTCAATAACAATTTGATCATCGCACACCTCTTCAGGCTCTTGAATTTCTATGCCTGTAGACTGATCATCATCTTCAGAAGATATTGTAGCAATATATTCACCTTGATCGCCTTCTTCAGTATTCCAGACTAAGATCATCTCCTGTATTTCATTACCACCTAACTGTAACTCCTGAGAGTCTTCTTGACTGCCATCTATATCCAGAATAATATCCTGAGTATCTTCAAAATCTCCTGCATTTGAAATTTCGGCAGTAACTTCAGCTGAAGCGCCCGCCGCCACAGGCGTATTTTTATCAACTAATGTAACATCAAAACTCGGAGGAGTATCGTCTTCTTGACCTGAAACAATATTGAACAGTAGTAAGACTGCAAATAAAACAAATAGTAGTTTTCTAACACTAAAGCAACAGTTTAAAGTCTTCATAGATTCCATAGTATTAATTTTACCTTTTAATTGAATATCTCATCACCCACATGTGCACGATGCTCCCACGTTAACCTCGGATAATCATTTAATTCTGTTCTCCAAGTTTCCTCGAAATCAAACCCTTCCATTTCTACTTCAGCGTCCAAATCAGTCATATATTCTCTATCTAGCTCCGTAAATCTTGTTGTATCCGAATCTGAACCTGAAGCATCCGTATAAGAATCTTCGAACGTTGCCCCGCTTGTAGTGCCCACATCCACATTAGTGTCTGAGCCAGATCCATCCACTTTCAAATCACCGCCAACGTATACATTAATGTATTCTGCATCATCACTGCGCGACCTCCCATCGATAGCTCCAGACCTCCTTGAGTCATCTGCTATGTGTTGGATCTCGCAATTAACCACATAGGTATCTCTTATTACATCATAGTTCCCTCCGGCCACACATCCATTATTTCTAGTGTCTCCTGATCTTGGAGGTGTTGGAACAATAGCGACAGTAGTATCTCTTACATATGATTCTTCTATTGTCCCATAATTTCTATGTCCGGAAATAGTTCCTACATAGTATTCTGCCTCAACCCTTGAGTTTTCAATTCCTACTCTACTCACCGTCCCACCGTTTACTCTATAAGATATGATAGATACTGTATGGCCTCCAGAAACATAAGCATCCTTCATAACCAAATTTTTAACTTCACCATATATCTCGCCAAAAACACCCGATGAAGTTTCCTCTTCATCGTTAAAATAAAGGCCTCTAATTTCATGGAAGTTGCCGTCAAAAACCCCGTTAAAATCAGATCCAGTAATATCGAATCCAGTCCCATCATTCCAGTACCTTGTAGGGGATGCATCGATATTTTGTCCTTGTTCGTAATAGGCGTCCATGTCTTGATGTATACACTGCAAGTCATGAGGATTCCGTACAATATACGGGTTACTTTCAGACCCATCTCCCTCTGCATATTCGTGATCTAGACAATCTGGTTCATCATATAACCCCTCATCGACTCTTCCGTCTACGTCTAAGTCTCCATCTATTGTTACCGATTCCTCATCTTCTGCACTTAGTTCATTCACGTTCTCAATTTCATTACCATCTAGATCTACATTACCTTCAAATATTGAGTCTCCATCGACTGAAAACATTTCATCATAATCTCTGGCGTCTGCACTACCCACAGAAAACTGGCCGTATGTAGCACCCCAACCGTCTCTCCAACGCAGCCACCTATCTCCTGACTGCCCTAATAGATAATGACTTGCTCCTGATCCTGGAAGATAACCAAAGTTTCTAGCCCTTAAAGTTCCAGAATAGTCATTTGAGTTCGTACTACCTCCTGTAAGCTCCACAGTATTCTCAAACTCAGTTTCTCCTTCTACATTAAGACTTCCTCCAACATTTAGCTCATCCAGTCTTGAGAAACCTGAGTCCCCTTCATAATCTAAATCAAGTTGTTCTACATTTTCTACATCTTCATTATCCACTTGATTAAATTCGGTGTTAACAGTTTGTCCTGTAAAAACATAGAACCGAGGAGAGGCCCAAACTTGGTTAAAGTCAAGCTCTAATGCATACCAGGAATCCCCGTTATAATCGAGTGTGACAAAATCCGGCTCTAATTCTCCAGACTTTGTGGCTGACACATACGAAATTGAACCCGCTATATCTTCTCCCTCATCATTAGTGCTTAGTACTACGTCAGTCATCATAAAAGTACTATAACTTGATGATTCATGCCTATAGCCATGAAATCTGCCGCCGAGCTTGACAGATTCGGCTCCATTTTCAGCTAAAAGAATATAATGAGGATCATCTCCATGAGAATACCCGGTTATGGCTTCGCCAACGACTCTATTACCTTCTCCTTCTATAACGCCATCAACATCAAGGTTTGATTCAATATCCACTTCCTCAGTTATTTGGAGTCTCTCATCCGGCTCTATGTAGTTAAGACCTGCTATATCTGCTGCTTCCAATTGTGATATATCTTCAATGTTTCCTCCCCCCATGTTTATTATGTTGCCTTGCATCTCAAGGTTACCTTCCATTGAGTCTCCTCCTCTGTCTACGACGTTGTCCCCTATATCTGCTTGTGTAACCGGTTCACCGCTACTCTCGGCTTCAGGAAGACCCACAATCCTATTCTGATTCATCTTAATCTCCCCCTCTTCAACACTAATATCATTAAAAAACTGGAATGAGTTAGAATCGCGGAACTCAACCTGTGCGTTGGCCACACTCATTGCTAAAACTGCAATGAGGACAATAAATACTGGCTTATTCAGAAATTTTGGCCTTATGCCATAATTTCTTTTACTTAACACAGAGTTCCTACATGAGCGAACTTTCATGATTACTAAATACACACTTAGATACGCTTGATTAAAAAACTCTCTTTAATTACGTTTAGCAAGGTTGGATTCAATTTTTTTTAGATCAGAAGCAGTGTCGTTTTTAGATAATTCGGCAGAGAGATTATTTTATTTAGAAGAGATTCTAAATTGAGTTTATGGAACTGAAATTACGGGAAGGTTTTAGTAGTCTTGATTTAGACCACTCTGTTATTGACTTAGGTTTGGTGGCTTTGCTCATTTTACTTGTTGGCTTACTTATTTTTTCGTTGGCGGATAGTAGCGAGTTATCTATTGAAGGGTCTGAAGAAGTTAATGAAAGAGAGGTTCCTTCTGTAGTCTATAATATTACTTCTAATGGTGTTTTCCCATATGAGCATGTTGTAGAGCCTGGTGAGAATATTGGTGTTTATAATTCAGTTGGGGAAGAAATTACTCTTTACGGAGATGATATTGGGCCTATATCTTTAGAAAGCGGCGATTACATAGTTTATAGTTTAGATAGGATCACTTATTTCGAGGCCAATGTCTCTGAGAGTAGAGTAGGACAGTTTAAGGTTAATGTTCAAAGGTCTTGAGCTAGAAAAAATTGGTTTTTTATTGGCACTGTTCAAGACTTCCTATGCACATATTTGTTATAGGTCTGATTTCTGTAGCATTTAGTGTTCCGTCCATTGAGCTATTTATGTTTGATACTCTTCCTTCAGCAGTTCCTACTTCATGAGTGCATTGATTCCCTATGCAGTCTACCTCTAGGTTGTTAGTTTCTAGAGAGCCTCCCATTGTGTCGCCCTCTCTTTCTATAGGCGTATCGTCCGATAATCTTATTGGTGTACAGCCTGATCCTATACATATTGATCCATCTTGGGCTTCTGGAGACACCATTATTGAAGAGTTTATCTGTAGTGTTTCGATTTGTCCTCCTCCTACTGATAGGAAGTTTTCAATGGCTTCGATGAGCGTTGCCGGTATTTGTGCGGTTCCGACTGCTTGTTGGCCTGTTAGAGATCCTAGTGCATATTCTATTGTGAAATCTGCTGTTATGCATGACGTGTCATCTTGTTCGATCTCGGCGATTTCGTATAGTTGTGGTTCGCCAGGATCGAGCACAACTTCTCTATCACGGTTTATTGTTGTTTCTTCTGTTTCGAGAGTGATACGGTCTATAGTTATTCTTTCTGATGATTGGCTTTCCATTACTATTGCGAAAAGATTGTCTTGTGTAATTCCTTCATCTGAGACTGATAATTGGTTAGAATGGAATCCTGTCACGTCTGTCTGGCATTGTGGTTGGACGGTGGAGTATACAACACCGCTTACTACTGATACAGCGATAAGCATCCAGCCATAAGTGACTAGATATTCAATCGCTGATTGTGCCTTCATAACAAGATATATTTTGTTTGTGTTGACTTATAATATCTCGAGAGGTTTTTAGGTGTTGGACTTGTCAGCAATGAAGTTTGTTGTTCAGCCTTTGATATTGACTACGGGCCTCATTTTGACTACTTTTTCGCCTATACCGAGAAAGTCTGAAACTTTTATGACTTCATCTACATCTTTGTAGCTTCCAGGAGCTTCTTCTGCGATTGTGCTCCCTGATGCGGCCTTAATATAGATTCCTTCTCGTTTTAAGTCATTTTGAATATCTTTACCCCAGTAGTCCTGTTTAGACTGGCTCCGGGATTTTAATCGTCCTGCGCCATGGGCTGTTGAACCAAATGATAAATCCATTGATTTTTCTCCTCCTGAAAGAATATAGCTGGAGGTACCCATTGTTCCGGGAATTAGTACGGGCTGCCCATAGTCTCTGTAGAGTTCTGGGACTTTTTCATGGCCTGGAGGGAATGCTCTTGTAGCGCCTTTCCTATGGACTATCACATCTTTCTCTTCACCATTTATCCGGTGTGTTTCTTCTTTCGCTATGTTGTGGCAAACATCGTAAACTAAGCTAACATCTTCATGATCAAACAAGTTTTTGAAGCATTCTCTAACGGCTTGAGTCATCGCCTGGCGATTACACCATGCAAAGTTTGCAGCAGCATACATCGCCTCTTTGTAATCCTGTGCTTCTTGAGAGTCGATAGGTGCATAAATCAGGTTTTTCTCATCAATACTTTCAGCCACATTAGGGAACGCTTTTTCAAACTCTCTTACATATTCTGTACAAATTTGATGTCCTAACCCTCTGGAACCTGAATGAATCATAACTAGTACTTGGTCCTCTTCTAAACCATAGGCCTCAGCTTTTTCCTCATTGAAAACATCTTGAACTATTTGAACTTCTAAGAAGTGATTTCCGCTACCCAGGCTGCCTAACTGTTTCAGGCCTCTTTTCTTGGCTTTTTCAGAGACTTTACTCGGATCTCCTGGAAGTCTACCATTCTCCTCACATCTATCAAGATCGCTTTCAGTTGCATGATCGTTTTCTAGCATCCATTCCATTCCTGTCTCCATAACCTGATCTAACTCGTCCTCATCAACCTCAATATAACCTCCTTTACCTAGACCAACAGGAACTTTTGAGTAAAGAATATTAGCCAATTGCTCCTCCATACCTGATATGTCTTCAGCCGTAAGACCTGTTTTAAGCACCCTAATCCCACAATTTATGTCGAAGCCTATTCCTCCAGGACTGATAAGCCCGTTTTCTGCGTCAAATGCTGCGACACCACCTATAGGAAAACCATATCCCTGGTGACCATCAGGCATAACACACACATGCTTCTGCACCCCCGGCAGCTTAGCCATATTACACGCTTGCTCCAAAGTAGAATCCTCCTTAATAGTTTCCAAAAGCTCCTCCGAAGCATAAACTCTAGCCGGAACATTCATTTCAGGTTCTTCTATTTGATAAATGTTATCAGATATTTTCTCAATTTCCATATATGAATAAGAGGCCTCGAGTTTTATCAGTCTCTCATAGTTGAACATTTTAATCTAGTTGAAGGTTTTTCAGAACAGCGACCCAGGTTTCTGGTTCAGTACAATAAGAAACAAGCTTTACTGTATCAAATTAGAGCTATGATTTAAGGCCTGAATTTCGCTCTCAGACAAAGTACGATCATAAACACGGAAGTCATCAATTTTACCATTCCAAACACGACCCCAATCTGACGGGGCCCCAATACGCATTTTTTCCTCGACATCTGTCCATGCATAATCGTCATCGCTGGCCTGATTTTCAAATACTCCATCTACATATACCTTTGCCACATCGTCATCCCATGTAATTACAGCGTGATAAGCTTCATTCTGATCGATATCGCGTACTTTCATACTTTTAGTACCGCCATCTGCCTCATGCCTAGGTAATCTTGCATGTAGAGCGCCCTCATCAGTAGCAAATAGAAAGTTGCCTCTTGAGGAACTAGACCATCCAGCACTAACATCCTCAAAATCAACAGACATAAGGAATACATGGTTACGATTATTGTTGTCTAAAGACTTGAACCAAACCGAAACCGCACCTTCATCTTTAAGAGCTGGAGCAGGTATGGCCT
>LFFM01002935.1_pt1 | contig 10967 bp, 5 predicted proteins | sample 643131 | NCBI WGS metagenome assembly LFFM01 (sample SAMN03777445, study PRJNA286221) | soda lake metagenome | biome: soda lake; feature: Kulunda steppe; material: water; isolation source: sample Tc-Br brine of Tanatar trona crystallizer | place: Russia: Kulunda steppe | collected 2011-07
GACGAGCATCCAATCGTCAGGGTGACCGCCATGGCCACCACTAGCAATACAATGTATTTCATTGGGCGACCCCGGATAAAGAAGAGGTGCCGGAATTGTAGCCCCCATCGGCTGCTCGAAAAAGTGCGCTCCACCTACGGCATTCGCCGGCTACTTGGTCCGGCTTTTGGTGAACGCTTTCCAATATTGCGTTGTCATGTGAATATTCCGCAGAGATAAAAAAAGGCCTTCGTCTATGGGTCCAGAGTCAATGGAACCAACAACGTGAAGCAACCTCACCGTGTCCGAAGGAGCCCTGATGTCTGGAACGTCCATCTCTCCCATTCGTGTAGCGATCGCAGTGGTGGGCATCGGTGTGATCGCAGTGTTGGCACTGGTTGCCACCGATTACGGTTCGGCCGCCGATGAGCCGCCGGAGGATGCGCGCCAGGTGTTGTTTATCGGCAATAGCCACACCTTTTATAACGACTTGCCGGCGATGGTGCAGCGGCTTGCCAATGAGGATGACGATTCGGAAGCAATCGCCGTCGACGAGGTCACTGCGGGAGGAGCGAGTCTCGGCGACCACGTGGGTAACCCGGAGCTTGAGAGGTTTGTCACCGACGGGGCGTTTGATGTGGTGGTGATTCAGGCCAATAGCGTCGAGCCACTGACCGATCGGCAGGCAACCATCGAGGACTTCCAGACGCTGGCGACCTGGAGCGAGCAGGGCGGCGCACAGCCCGTGCTCTATGAACTGTGGCCGCGACAACAGGGAACGGCGATCTATGACGAGCCCTGGGCGCCGGATACTCAAGAGGAGTATGCCCGCCTCGTCCAGGCCACAAGTGAGGACGCCGTCGATCACACGGGGGCTCAGTTGGCACCGGTGGGACGGACCTGGGAACGGAGCCGACGTCGAGCCACGGAGATTGCGCTGTATCAAGAGGACGGAAATCACCCCACCGAGGCCGGCACCTATCTGGCGGCGCTGGTGATCTACGCTACCATCGAAGATGGGCTTCCCGACGGGGAGTTATGGGGGCCGGCCGGGGTCAGCGAGGCGGATGCGAATACTCTACAGGAGCTGGCAGGTCGGGGAGGCTGACGGGGGCCTCTCATCGACCTTGTTGCCCGCGCTTCGAATCGCGATTACCATTGGGCAGACACCCAATAGGGACCCCACGGAGAACCGGATGACGGATCTCAGCAACAAGGCATGCAGCGAGCGGTTGCGGACTGCACTGGATCTCGCCGATTCGGGGATTCAGATGAAGCGCTCGCAACTTCGTCGAGCCCATCCCGACGAGACCGACGAAGAGATTCGCGACCGCCTCGACGAATGGTTATCGTCTCCGAAAGGAGCAAAACACGCAGACGCTCCCGGACGACTCATCGATCCCGCGACCATCGTTGACTCTTGACTACGCGACTCTTTACGACACTGGAAGAGATCGCCGAACTATTTTTTCAGTTCGGTGAGGAGTGGGCGCTGGTAGGAGGGCTCGCGGTTTCGGCATACGTCGAACCCCGTTTTACACGGGACATCGATGTTGTCGTCTCCGTCGAAGGCGATCGGGAGGCGGAAGCCTTCGTTCAGATCTGGAGAAACGCCGGATTTGCCATCGCGTCCGTCGTCGAACAGGAGCGAAGCGGTCGACTTGCGACCATCCGATCCCATCGACCCGGAGACGAACATCGTATCGTCGTCGATCTCATGTTCGCCTCTTCGGGCATCGAACCGGAAATAGCCGCCGAAGCCCGAGACCTGGAACTGGCGCCAAATCTCGACGTTCCGGTCGCCCGACCGGGGCATCTCGTGGCACTGAAGATCCTCTCCGCCGATCCCGAGACCAGACCTCAGGATGAGCTCGATCTGCAACAACTGGCAGCGCTCCTCGACGAAAAGGAGCGCCATTCAGCACAGCAGGGGCTGCACCTTATCGAACAACGGGGCTACCATCGCGGACGAGACCTTCAGAAGCGTTTCGATGAACTTCTCGGCAGCGAATCTAAATAGGCGTTCGAGTTAGTCGATCACTCTGGAGATACAGAATCGACAGAAAATGGCCTCCGAGACATGTTGTCAATGGACTCTATGTTATCAAACTCATTGACCCCCGGCATAAAACCGATGGGGTCTTCCGGTCCACGGCGGCCCCAACCGGTCTTGGGCCGTTGGGGAGCAAAGTTTGAGAACATAGCCTGAAGGGTCTTCCGGTCCACGGCGGCCCCAACCGGTCTTGGGCCGTTGGGGAGCAAAGTTTGAGAACATACCACTGCACGTCATGACAACTGCGGCCCCGGCGGTTTTCGGCCGCCGGGGAGTCAGCCAATTTTCTGACAAGACGTGCTCACTACTACGCTTTGAGCACTCGCTATCTCGATCAGCTATTTAGCTGAGCCGGAGGATTCACTATCGAGTGATGCGGCGAAACAGCCGAAAGCGGGGACGCTTCCGTCACCAGCGATCGAGTGATGCGGCGACACAGCCGAAAGCGGGACGCTTCCGTCACCAGCGACGGACAGATTGCCCATGGGCACCGATTCATTCCCATTGTCCCAGCAATTCGTGGGCATGGTCGGTGGCATCGCCGTTTTGCTCAAAACTGTCGAGCAGCAACATTCCCGTCGAGCCATCGGCGTCGATGTCGCCGTCAAATAACAACAGGTCATCCTCCGAGTTCTGGTCGACCGTCAGATCGCCCTGAAGTTCGGTGACCAGAAGCTCGCCGTACAGGTCGACTTCGTCGGTAGCCTCCGCTTCCAGGTCGACGTCGACGCTTTCCGCCAGCTCTCCGTCGTCGGTTTCGACCTCGAAGGTACCGCCGATGAGAAGAAATTCACCCTGGCAGCCGGCGTTGTCGTCGGAGCTGTCGGCCGGGACCGTTTCAGCGAATCGGACGTCCTCTCCGTCGACGAATTCCCAGTTCAATACGGCGTCGTCGCCTTGTTGCCAGTCGAATGTCGTTTCGCCCTCAGTGACAATGGTCCCAAGGACCTCGTCGGCGGAAATGCCGAGGTCGGAGTCGTCGTCGGCGGCAATGGAGGTTTCATCGATGTCGCACTCCGGTCCCATATCTATATCGTTTTGCCCGCAGGCTGAAAGTACGAATAACGAGATGCAGGCGATGGAGAGAAGTGATCTGTGGTGCGCAATCATAAGCAATCCCTTTATGGAAGTGCCGTGAGCATCCTGAACTTCGGCTTAAGGCGTTATGAGTAAACTGACAACCATCGTGATGGTCGGAGCGGGGAGAGTCCAGTAGGGTTGTAAGCTATTGGTGCTGTTGGTGTTTTGTGGTTTTGGTAAAACAGGTCGGTCTTTTCTGACTGTCGCGTGCTGGTCAAAATGACGACGAACGTCGGGGCCGAATACGACACTGACGTATCGAAGATACCGCGTACTTCAGGTGCCAGTTGACGTCTGGTAACCTCCCCAGGCGTCGAGATGACTCGTCCCACAGTTGAATACAACGGAAACGCATACAATGAATCCCACGACTTCCCTCAGACTCGGCCGGTTTATCTCGTTGGTGGCTGCCGTTGGAACCGCATTGTTGATCGGATGTGGAGGCGATGAGACGTCGTCGACTGATGAGGAATGCCAGGAGGACATCGACTGTCAGGCGGCCAATGAACTGTGTTTGGCCGACGAATGTGCGGTCGTCGATGAACCCGGTAGGCTGTCCGTGAGCACACCGCCTCCGGAGGACGTTGCGGCCGGTGAGAGCTTCCAGGTCGGATTCGAGTTGCTCGACGAAGACGGGGAAGGCCTTGCGCTGGACGGCGTCGACGTCGAGATCGAGTTGAATCAACACCAATTTTCCGGCGGTGACGATCGTCTCGAAGAGACCACCGATGAAGACGGCGTCGCCGGCTTTGAATTGAGTATCGATGAGGCCGGTGAAGACTATGCGATCACGGCCGTCACGGAGACTCGGGGATTGGCGGAGCTGTCGGTGACGACGCGTACATTCGATGTGGTCGCCGAAGGGGAGTCCGATGAGCTCGACCCCGAGGCCTCGACGATCGACGGCGAAGATGGCGTCGACGCCGACGGGCAGTCCGAGGCGGAAGTCACCATCGAACTCGTCGATATCAGCGGGGCGCCGGTCTCCGGGATCACCCCGGAGTTTGCGGCCTCTGGAGAGGGCAACGAATACGGTGATTGTTCGGCGACAGACAGCCAGGGCCAGTCGACGTGCTCTATGACTTCGACGACGGCCGAAGAGAAGACCCTGGAGATCACGGAGCCAGTCCAGACGACGGGCAGTACCATCGAATTTGGTTCTTCCTGCGCACCGGGGGCTTCGCCTTTTGGAGGTGGGGACGGCTCGGATGAACCGTACCTGTTGTGCAGTGCCGAACACGTCAATGCCATCGCCGAGACCGATGGAGCCTACGGCGCCGAGTTTGTGGTCGATGGGGATATCGACATGAGCGGTATCGATGATTTCAACGTGATCGGCGACTCCGGAGAACACTTCGAGGGAATCTTCGATGGCGGCGGCCACAGCATCTCGAATCTCGCAATTGAGGGAAGCCATGGGGAGCCGGTCGGTCTGTTCGGGGTCATCGGTGAGTCCGCACAAGTCGGCAATCTTACGGTGGAGGACGTCGATATCGACGTCGATATGACGGGGAATTACGGCGTCGGAGGGCTGGTCGGTCAAAACGCCGGGTTGGTCATTGCCGTCGCCGTCAGCGGTGTCGTGGAAGCTACCGGGGCTTCCACGGGAGGCGTTGTCGGCGACAATACCGCCCAAGGCGAACTTTTCGAGATCGACGCCGCCGTCGAAGTCACCGCTCAGGGAGGTGATGTGGGCGGATTTGTGGGCTACAATAGCGGAGAGGTGCTCTTCGGAGAGTCCACCGGTGATGTCTCGGCATCTCAGGAGAGTGACGACACCCATGCTGCCGGAGGATTCGTGGGTCGAAACGACGAGGGCGGCGATGACAGCGGCGTCGTCTACTCCTCCGCCGAAGCCGATCTCGACGTGAGCGGAGCAAATTGGGAGGTCGGGGGATTCGTCGGGGTCAACGCCGCCAGTGTCACCAACTCCTTTGCCACCGGTGATATTGCGGGGGCTCCCGATCGGGCCGGTGGATTCGTCGGTTCCAATCGCGACGACGGGTTCATTTACAATGTTTACGCCAGCGGAGATCCGGGCGATGAGGCCGACACCGTCGGAGGCTTCGCCGCCCATCAATACGACGATACGGACGACGAGAGTTCTATACACGGTGGATTCTGGGATACCGATACGAGCACTGCCTCCCGGGGCGTCGGTCAGGGCCTCGAGGATCCGGAGGACGATTTCTCCTCGTCGCAGGACGTCACCGGATTGACCACCGCCGAGTTCGGCGACCCCGACAATTTCGACTCTGTGGCCGGGATATTTGATTTCGATTTTGTCTGGACCATCGACACTGCGTCTGACGGTGAGGAGCGTCCCATCCTGCAGATCGAGCCCGGGGATCTGTGAGGGACATTGGAGTACCGCGTTTTGCGGCGACACGGCCGAAAGCGGGGACGCTTCCGTTACCAGGTACTGAGTTGTGCGACGACACAGCCGAAAGCGGGGACGCTTCCGTCACCAGCTCCAGAACACTCGTATTGGAGAGTTGCCGAATGAATTCGCTGGTTGACGAGAAAGGCGTCACACGTCGACTTCCACAGGGATACGAATTGTGAAGGTGGAACCGACGCCGGGCTTGCTTTCGACGTCGATTTGGCCACCCATCAGTTCACAAAAGCGCTGTGAGATCGTCAGTCCGAGCCCGACGCCGCCTTCTTTTGAAAGCGAGCCCTGTTCGACCTGGTAGAAGGCAGTGAACAGCTCTTGTTGTTGGTCATCGCTCATGCCGATGCCAGTGTCGGTGACGGTCAGCAACAGGTGCTGGTCGTCTGGAGCATCGGAAGGCCCCTCGAGGTCGATCCCCAGTGTGATCTCACCGTCCTCGGTGAATTTGGCGGAATTGCCGAGGAGATTGAGCAAAATCTGGCGCAATTTCGTGGGGTCGTTGGTCACTTCGATATCGGGGCAATCATCGACGATAAACGCGTTGTTGCGTCGCTCGACGAGCTGTATGGCCGTCTCCCGGACGTCGTCGATGAGCTCCGAGAGTTCGAATCGGTCGACGTTCAAATCGAGGCGCCCGGTCTCGATTTTGGAGAGGTTGAGGATATCGCTGACGAGCTCCAGGAGATGACGTCCCGAGACCTTGATGCGCTTTAGGTCCTGGACGGTCTGTGGGTCGCGGTCGTCGGCGTCTTCGAGCAGCATTTCACTGTAGCCGATAATGGCATTGAGGGGAGTGCGAAGCTCGTGGCTCATATTGGCCAGAAAGCTACTCTTGGCTCGGCTGGCGGCCATGGCATCGTCGCGGGCGGTGACGAGTTCATCGTTGAGCTCTTCCAGTTCTTCCTGGGCTTCGATTCGCTCGGTGACGTCCTGAATCAAAACGACGGAGTCCGTCGGTTCTTCAGTCAGGTCGTGGCCATGGCCGGTGGAGGTCAATTCAAAGACGTGGCGTTGACCGTCGGGGGCGTCGATGTCGGCCAGGATGGTGCCCAGATACTCGGTTTCATCGCAACTGGTGCAGTGTCGACTGGTCTCCCACTGGCATCGGGGACGGACTTGAGACCACCAGCGAGACAGCGACCCCCAGGGTTGGGCCAGGGTGTAGACGATGGGGCTGGTGCTGCGCGGCTGCAGGTCGGCCGTCAGGATCATCAGACCGATGCCGACGGCCCGGGTGCCGTGCTCGAGGAGAGACTCGCTTTGCTGACCGGCCTCGGTGAGTTGTTGACGCAACTGGCTTGCCTGGTTGGCCTGGTGGAGCAGACCCAAAAGGTGGGCCAGTGTCTTCAGGGTCTGGATATTGGAGGTCGAAAACGCGCCTTCGGCAAGCGTGGTATCGACGTAGATAATAGCCTGAGTGGAATCCTGTAGATCGACGGGCAACGAGATGGCGCTGCGCAGCCCGTCGTCAAAGGATGCCTCGTCCCAGCGTCGACCTTCGCGGGCGGTGGTGATCAGCAGGGGCTCTTCAGTGGCAAAGGTCTGGTCGATGACGCCCTGGGCCCAGGGGACGTCGAGGTCGGAGGTACGGTCGGTGCGAGCGATGGGTTGCAGATGGTGGTCGTCGTCATCGACGGTCACGAAGAACGCACCGCGTTGACCGCCGAGGATGGCCACGGTTTCATCGAGGACGTCCTGGAGCATCTGCTCGGGGGAACGAGTGGTCTGGAGAATGTTGTGGACCCGCAGTAGTGCCCGGTGCTGAAAGGAGTCCGTCGAGTTGGAGTGGGAAGCGCTGCGGCTTACAGTAGCCGAGGCGGTCAGCTGGGAGGTGAGAGGGGAGTGGTCGGTGGTGTTGTCGCGAAATTCGACGCGCAGGCGCTGAAGTCTCTGCTCCCAGCCGTACTCCCGGGCCAGATGACGGGCCTGGCCGAGGTAGCGCGACGCGATATCGGTGGCCCCCTTTCGGCGTTGATCGCGAGCGCGCTCGACGTTGATCTCAAAGTCGATAAGGGGCATGCCGACTTCATCGCTATGACTGCGGGCGGCTTCGAGATGGGGGGCGACTTTTTGATAGCGGCCCTGGAGTCGAGCCAGAGATGCCGAGAAGAGTTCGACGTAGGCCTTTTGAAGTGGAACCGTCGATATCTCTCGGAGTTGTTGGAGAGCCGTTCGAAGCGGTGTGAGTTCGACTGTCTCGCCGGTCTGGCGGGCTCGTTCGGCCCGGCGGAGGCGCGCCCAGGTCTTCCAGACATAGAAGACGCACAGGTAAAATGGGACGTCGCCGGAGGTCACCGGAAGAGCTTCGAAGCGCTCGATATAATCGTCGATGTCGCCTTCGAGCTTGTCACCTTCGACATGGTAGCCGAGCAGGCAGTGGTAGAGGATGGGGTGGTTATAGGACGTGGTCGTAGAGCGGGCGAAATAAGTAGCACAACGCTCCATCGCTTCATCGGTGCCTTCGGTGATGCCCAGCGCCGCTTTGGCCGGCAACATCTGGCTGAGCAGCGTCGTAAAAATATGGTCGTTGTCATTGTCGGTGTCGTAACGCTCGTGACGGAGTCGAAGCTCACGGACGGTCCGCTCTCCGATTTCGATGGCCTGGCGATAGTGGCCACAGAGCGTCAAGTTTTGGATCAGTACCTGGGTGCCGACGCTGAGGCTCCAGGCATCGAGCCACTGACCGTGGTCGACGACCGTTTCGTACATCAATCGTATCGCCTCGCGGGTATCGCCCAAAAAGTCAATGGCCATGGACTGCAGAAAGTAGAAATACCTTGTACTGGAGCGGTTCGGCAGTTGGCGTACGTATTCCATGGCGCGGTCACGATGGATTCGATACCACCGTCTGGCCCCCGCCGCAGCAGCTAAAAAGCCCAACAGCATATGGGTTCGTGCCAGATGTTGGGGCGACTCAATCCGGGTGGCCAGATCGTGTTGGCGGACTGCGATTGGGGCGAAGAGTCCATCATCAAAGGAATAATAGGCGACACGTGAGCCGACGTCGTACAGCTTGAGCAAAGTTTCTGCGCGGGCTCGTGAGTCCTCATCCGGGGGCTGGTATGTCCACTGACCGACGATGGGAAATCGGTTAACCACCTCCGTGCGAGACCATCGGGCGAGGCTGGAAACGAAGTCGGTGGGTCGGTTGTCGGGAAGTTCTTCTCCCAATTCTGCAAAGGCCCGACACAGTTGGTCATAGGCCTGATCGATGGCGAGGTCAGTGTTGAGCAATTTCGTCAGGGCCCCGCGCAGACGGGCTCGGTCGATGGGATCATCGCTGGCGTCGAGAGCTCGCGTCAGATGGCGGCGAGCCAGGGTGGAATGTCCGGTGTGTTCGGCGACAAATCCGAGGTTGGCGTCGAGCTGTCGGCGCTGCTCGCGGCCGTGGCTGTCGCAGATGTCGACGGCCTGTTGTAAAAAGGAGATGGCCTGAAGAAAGGCAAAGTTGTCTCGGGCCAGCAGTCCGGCTTGATGATTGACGTCGATGGCCCGGTCGGGGTTGTTGTCGAGTTGGCCGCGGGCATAGTGGCGTGCAAGCTCAAAGAGATGTTCGGTGGCACCGGGGTCGGCATCCAGTGACTCGGCGATGATTTGATGGCGTCGCCGTCGTTCTTGGTCGCTCATGTCGGCGAGCAGTTTGTCTCGAAGAGCGCTGTGGGTCAGCGACCAGCCGCCGTCGCCGTCGGCGCGAAGCAGTCCAACTCGGGTCGCCTGCTCGAAGGCATTGTCCAGTGTTGCCGAATCGAGCTCCGTACAGTCGAGAAGTTGGTGATCCTTCGGGTTGGTGCCAAATAGGGCAATCCAGGACAGGGTTTCAACGGTCGAGTCGTGGAGTTGCGCGAGATGATAGGCGTGCATCTCGAGCAGGTTTTCGGGCAATTCCACGGATTCGACGGTGTCGACATCGAGGCGCCAGTGTCCCCAGTGGGGCTGGAGCGCGGCAGTATCGAGCATGGCGTGGAGATAGGAGACGGTGGCGTGGGCATTGCCCTGGCCGGCCGTGTAGACGCGCTCGATGAGTCCGGCGTCTACGGAGTCGCCACCGAGACGGGCTTTGACCAGTGCCTCGACGTCGCTGATGCTCAGTGGTTCCAGTTCGATGCGACAGATCAGGCGGGGGGCAAGGAGGCTGGCGATGCGATGGCTGCGGTTTCTCAACTCCGCGTCCTGATTGTCGACGGTGGCGATCAAGAAGATGGGGGCATGGCTGTCGACACTGGCCAGACGCTCCAGGACCTGTTCGGTGGCTTCATCGAGCCAGTGGGTGTTGTCGACGACGAGGACGAGACCGCTGCTCACCGACGCCACCTGAGCCAATATGGTGGCCAATGTGTCGTAGAGCAGTCGCGACTGCTCTACGTCGGAGGTGGTGGGAGTGTTCAGCGACTGATCGGCAAATAATTCGGACAATCGGGGCAAAATCTGGTCGGCCAATCCCAGTTGTCCATCGAGTGCGGTGTCGATGGCCTCGCGGATCTGCCGAAGGTCTGTGGCGTCGACGTCCTCGAGATGATCGAAGAGCGGTTCAAATAGTCGCTGAAGTGCCGAGAAGGGATGGGCCTCATCTCTCTGCAGGGACAGCGAAACACAGAGGACATCTTCGGACTGGGCCTGGTCGATGATGGCTTCGGCCAGTTGAGATTTCCCGGTTCCCGTCGGACCCTCGATGAGAGCAAAGGTCGGTCGTCTGTCTTCCTGGCCACGAGTCCAGGATTCGAGCAGTTGTTGGAACTCGGCGCGTCGGCCGATCAATTCGCTGGAACTGGAACGCTGGTCGCAATAAAGCTCGGCGGTCGGTGTCTCCAAGCCGGTGATGTCGAGATCGTCTGTCAGGGCGTTGAATTTGGCGGCCAGCCGGCGCGCCGACGATGGGCGATCGGAGGGATCTTTGGCCAGAAGTTGCGTCATCAATTCAATCAGCGAGTCGCTGAGATCCGGACGGTCCTCGTTGAGGTCGGGGATGGGAGCTGAAGCGTGTTGCTGGAGGATATCCTGGCGGTTTTTGCCCTGGTAGGGCGGATGTCCGGTGGCACAGAAGTACAGTATGGCGCCCAGTGAATACAGGTCCGAGCGGGCATCGACGAGTCGGTCGAGCATCCCTCCCTGTTCGGGAGAAAGATAGGGGATCGTCCCTTCCAGTTGTTGGGCTCGCTCGGCTTCGGTGCCAGCAGCGAGACCAAAGTCAATCAGCCGGGGAAAGGCCTCGGTGTCCAACAGGACGTTGTCGGGATGGATATCGCGGTGCAGCAACCCGTGGTCGTGAATCAGAGCCAAAACATCGGAGAGATAATAACCGAGGCGCAGAAGCTGTGAGGCGTCGAATCCATCGCCGTCGACGGCCTCTTTTAACGTCCGCCCCTGGATGTATTCGTAGACGATATAGGGGAGTCCATCAGCGCTTTGAGATGCCTCGTAGATCGATGGAAGGGCCGGATGGTCAAGGGAGCCCAGAAGGCA
>LFFM01002936.1_pt1 | contig 10965 bp, 9 predicted proteins | sample 643131 | NCBI WGS metagenome assembly LFFM01 (sample SAMN03777445, study PRJNA286221) | soda lake metagenome | biome: soda lake; feature: Kulunda steppe; material: water; isolation source: sample Tc-Br brine of Tanatar trona crystallizer | place: Russia: Kulunda steppe | collected 2011-07
CCCGCAGCAATTCATCAATTTCATCCTCAGACAGGTGATGCTTGATCTCTTTCCGACGCGACCGTTCCATCACCCAAATAACAGCCTTAGATCACATAAGTTTTCGTACTCATTAAGCGCGGAGCAGGCGGCGGAGTTCACGCATTCGATACTCGTTTTCCCATCGGCAGAACGAGCTGTAGTGTGGAGCCTCGTCAAGTCCAAATACGCCAAGGATACCGGGCATCTCGTTGAGGTAGTCTTCCGTCTCGCGGAGGCTCTTTTCTAATTCGACACGGTACAGAACCAACGCCATCTGCACCCACTTGGCGTACCCGTCCGGATCTTCAACGTGTTGTTTGGCAAGGTCTCGACACATCCGCGCTAGCCGTCTGAGCGATGCCATATCACCAGACGGCGTCCAATTACCGGTTAATTTGACGGAAGAACGCCGTGACAGCGTCTGAGACTGTCGTCACTCGGCGGCAAAACAAGGCAGACAAAATCTAGTAGGATACTATTCAGACAGCTTATCAGTGATATAAATTACTGATCACCTACGGTTGATGCACATTCCGAACTCCTGACTGTGGCGCTGAACCCTCTTTACTGGATGGTCTACTTAGCGCCTCAATTCAGCTAAACCACAACCAATCTACGCTCAAAAGTAGCTTGTATTATGTCTAGAATGATATAATAGAATTAAAATCCGCTTCCAACGTGTTTTCTGCAAATACCCCGTTAATTAGATTTCTCTTAGTCCATGTTCAATCAGAGCGGGGAGTACCGCCTCGGGCGACAAAGGGAGTTCAGTAAACCGTATTCCTGTTGCGTCAAAGACAGCATTTGCAGTAGCAGCAGCAACTGGTACAATGGGACACTCGCCTACTCCTTTCTGACCGTGGGATGTTGTTGGGTCTGGTGTCTCGACTTCATCTATTTTGTTTATGATCGGTACATCCTTAGTGGTTGGTAGGTGGTAATCAACCAATGTATCCGTTATTAGATCGCCCTCTTCACTGTATTTGTACTCTTCTAGTAATACCTCTCCAAGCCCCTGAACGATACCTCCTTGTGTCTGTCCTTCTACCAATTCTGGATTGATTATTTTCCCTACATCCTCGCTAATGGCGACATCAGCGATGCTTATTTTTCCAGTTCGTTTATCAACATCTACCACAATCGCGAATGCACCAAATGTATATGCATGTGAGAGACTCCCAAACGGATCCGGAACTTCTGCTTCCTGACTACAAAAGCGGGCCTGTCCGGTCATCCGAGCGCCGTAATCATGTGCTTCCGATTGATTACTGGTGTCCGAGAACATTGCCTTTTTCGCTAACTCTTCAATAGAAGCAGCATTATTAGGGTTGTTCTTTTCTTTTATTTCATCATTGGAAAAAATAACTTCGCTAGTACCAATATTTAGTAAAGAAGCAGCAACTGGTCGAAGGTTCTCTTTGAGGTCGGCAGCGGCATACCCGACTGCACTTCCGCTGATCATGGCTCCGCGATCACCATATGCTCCAAGACCTTCGGGAGCGATATCAGTATCACCAACAATTGGTGTAACGCGATTGATATTTACGCCCATTGTCTCCGCCACGATTTGTGCCATTCCGGTTTCGGTACCTTGTCCGATACTTGGTGTTCCTATGTAGAATGTAATTTCTCCAAATCTATCGATATTCACTATAGCTGAATCTGACTCGGAACCTGCTATTGATTTGTTCCCGCCGCGCTTCATAATTGTCCCCATCCCAACACCACGCAGTTTTCCATCCTTAGTTACACTACCGCCGCGGTGTTTGGACCAGTTTACAGCATCCTTTACTAAATCAATACACTTTGGCATATCGTCTCCCCTCCATTTGATCCCTGTTGGTGTCCTGAGTGGCATTTCTTCTTTTGTTGGAACGTTCTTAAGCCGTATATCAATAGGATCTACACCGAGCCTCTCAGCTGCCTGTTGGATCAATTGTTCCCGTGCGAAGGTATACTGTGGATCCCCAAATCCACGAACCGCTGATCCGGGCATTTTATTCGTATATACTGCCTTCCCCGTAACATGCTGGTTCTCAATATAGTATGGCCCAGCTGACGTAATACCTGCTGATGAAATAACAGCAGGCCCATAGCTAGTGTGAGCACCTGTAGACTGTGTAACCTGGACATCCCACGCTACAATATTTCCATCCTCCTGAACACCTAAACGAGCATCTAACCTCTCTGGATGTCGTCCTCTTCCTGCTTGTAGCTCATCAGAACGATCAAAAATAAATTTAATAGGACGATTAAGTTCCATTGAGAGTATGCTTGCGCATATTTCGTGTGAGTGGACCTCTTGTTTAATCCCGAACCCCCCACCGATATCTGGTACTTTAACTATGATGTCATTTGCATTAATATTTGTAAGTCCATCTGACAGATATTCTCTAAAGAGGTGTGGAATTTGATTTGAGGTATATATTGTTAATTTTTCGTCACCGGGGTTATAGTCAGCAATGCACCCTTTTGGCTCCAGTGGTGTTGGATTTGTTTTATTAGTTTTAAATGTATCCTCGACGACTATATCGGCCTCTTCCAGTGCTGTATCAGTATCACCCGCCTCAATTTCGTAATTATAAGCAATATTCCCTTGCACATTGGATGAAGGGTCTGCATCAAGCTCGGGGTGAATAGCAGGTGAATCTGGATTCAATGCCTCTTCGACTTCCAACACCGGTTGCAGTGGTCCGTAATCAACTTCGACTTTCTCAGCCGCCCTTTTCGCTGTTGATCGATCTTTGGCGACGATGACCGCTACTTCGTCACCCACGAATCGGACCTTATTATTTGCAAGCGGAGATTCATCCGGCATAATAACCCCATACGGCTCAGTATGGGGTGCGATATCCGAAGCAGTCCACACGAGATCAACACCGTCCATCGATTCTGCCTTGCTCGTGTCCACTTCATGAATCCGGGCATGTGCCTTTTTACTTCGAACAAACCACGCATGACGTTCGCCAGATAATGATATATCGTCAATATATTCCCCATATCCAGTTACAAATCGGCGTCCGTGCTTACTCGGCACTCTCTCACCGACTGAGTTCATATCGGCATCTGAATTTATAACCTGATTCTGTTCGGGTTTTTGTTCTTGATTACTCATTGTTATTGGTCTCGGCTGCCGCTTGGACACTCTGAAAAATTTTCGTATATCCAGTACACCGACATATATTTCCGGCGAGTTGTTTTCGTATTTGTTTCTCGGTTGGGTCTTGGTTTTTTTCCAGCAGTGCAACAGAGTTCATCACGAAACCTGGTGTACAGTACCCACATTGCAATCCATGGTTCATCCAAAATGCCTCCTGAACCGGGTGCAACTCATTCCCATCAGATATCCCCTCAATGGTAACTAATTCCTGATCATCAACTTGGGCCGCAAGCATGTTGCAAGATTTGATTGGTTCGCCATTGAACAAAACCGTGCAAGCCCCACATTTCCCAGACTCACAACCTCGGTGTGTTCCAGTTAGATCCAATTTATTTCGTATAAAATCTGAAAGCAACATCCCGGTAGGAATTGTCTCACTCACTGTATCACCGTTTATTTCTACTTCTATTGTTATTTGGCTAGTACTCATCTGTTCTCACTTGCCCTATTAGTGGCTGCCACCAAGGCATTTTTTGTGAGTGTTTTGATAATTTCAGATTTGAATTCTGGTGATCCATCGGGCCCAGCAGTGGGATTACTGTTCTCACCAACCACTTGTGCGACGCTCCTCATCAGGGCATCTGTCGGCTCCTCATCTTCTAATTGAATTGCTGCTTCATTCATATCTACTGGTTGCGACTCAATAACGCCAGTCACGATGCGGGCATTCTCAATAATACCCCTGTTATCAAGCGTGATTTCCGCGGCTACGGTCGCCACTGGATACGCTTGATTGCTTGCTCCTGTATACCGCTCGTATGCGATCCCTTGATTATTATCAATTACGGGAAATTGGACCTCTGTTATAATTTCGTTCTTATCTAAAACGGTTTGGTAAGGTCCTGAAAAAAAAGATGTAGCATCATGTATTTTTGTACTTCGACCGTTGCTTGTGACGATATTAGCCCTGAGAGCATGAGACAAGACAGGGGGATCTCCAGAAGGATCAGCTTGTGCTATCCCACCACAGAGTGTTCCACGGTTGCGAACCTGCACATCTCCAATCCTTTTTACTGCTCTAGACAATACACCGCAATATCTTTCAATGAGTTCTGAAGACATAATATCCACATATCGAACAAGGAATCCCACTTTGATCAACTCATTGTCTTTTTCAATATAATCGAAACCATCGATATTATTTACATCAACAACTGTATCACACTTGTTAGATTGTTGTCTTAATTCAGGTAACAAGCTCTGTCCCCCGGATATGACAGTTGCCTTTTTATCATTTATAGACAATGCTTTTGCTGCTTCTGCTAGCGTTTCGGGGCGACGATAATCTACATCTATACCCATAAAATCAATAAAACTCTATGAAGCATATATTTTGCTTTTTCGGCCAAATTATATCGTAACAATTTCCAAAAAAGCGTGATATTTTGTCTGAATCTTGTGGATTGTGCATTAGTGGGTTAAATATATAAACAGTGATCTAATAGGTAGGTATGTTATATGAGCGGAAACAAGAGGTACTCCCGTCGTCGTATGATCCAACTGAGCGGAGCGGCTACACTTACTGGCCTTGCTGGTTGTCTTGGAGGAGGCAATGATGAAGCTGGTGAAGGAGAGTTTACTGATTTGACAATCTCGATGTGGGGTGGTCCACTTACTGAAGGAAATAGAGAGGTCTTCATAGAACCCTTTGAAGACGAACACGGGATTGAAATCAACATTCAAGAGCATTCAAATGCGTTTGATGTTCTGTCACAAGTACGTCAGGGACAAGAAGTTCACGGCGGTATCTTTGACGACTTTTCATTGCTGGATGCATACAACGACGGTATGTTGGTACCGATCGATACAGACATTGTGACGGGTCTAGATGACTTCTTCTTAGATTTTGTACTTGACCGACCAGGGGCACCAGGAGATGAGCCGCATAGCGTAATGTCTGGCTTATTCCCCGGTGGAGCATTTTATGACGAGGATGTCGTTTCCGAAATGTCTTCATGGGAAGACATATTGTTGAATGAGGATCTAGAGGGATCATTCGCACTCCTGAGCAACGTTCCATTTTACCTTCCCTATACAATTGCATACAGCCTCGATATCGATCTGAATGAAGCTCTGGATGGCGCCACTCAGAGTGAAGCTGATGATATTATGGATCAAGTCTGGGAACGCCTTGAGGATATCACTGAGCGGGCTACCGACTTCGGTAATGACGGGAACGTAATCAGTTTGGCGTCTGATGGTACAATTGATGCAGGGCAACTAGCAGCCGGTGACGCGTTCAATGTTGCTGAGGACTCGGATCGGTCACTTGTACCATTTATTCCTGAAGAAGGGATATTCGCTAATACAAGTCCCTGGGCAATATTCGACGACACCACCAATGCAGGTCAGGCATATACAATGCAGGAACTAATTGCTTTCACGCTTGATCGAGAACGTCGGGCAGAATATGCTACTGATCACTTGTCATACATACAGGGTGTTGACTGGGGTGAATTCGGGAATCCGATGGAAGGCAATCCGGAACAGGAACACATAGATCGAATTAACATTGTAGACCCAACCGTCGTAAACGAGTTCGGTGAGGAGTGGGAATTGACTCAGCGGGATATCATTCAGTAGATTGGTCGTGTCGCAAAGTCCTATAGAGTTCAGTAGCGACTGACTAAGGGTGTCATACAATTCATCTCACACCACCAACTTCGTCCGCCCTGGATTCTCACCCTGTTCGTAGTTCGTAATTGCAACTACGCTCTTGGGTAGAGGATTGTTGGTCGGTTCTCAGCAGTAGCTGGAAGTCACAGCGGGCAAGGGTGACACATTAATGAGTATGAATACTTTTGCAAGAAGAGGCCACTGTTGATGTAATGGGATCACGTCGAACAGAGATCAAGCGTCACCTGCCGGAACAAGATATCGACGAGATGCTACGGGAGGCTGAAGATGATCATCATCTTCGCCGAATCGGTTTTGTCAAGAACCTCTATCAGGGTGATACGATCCCTGAAGCTGCTGATCGGGAAGGTCGGTCAGCAGCGACTGGCACGCGCTGGGCAGAAGACTGGAATCAAGGAGGTTTCGAAGAACTCATGCCGAGTTTCGGGGGCGGCCGGCCCCCGAAACTCGACAACAAAGAACAAGACGAGCTGGTTGAGATGCTTCGTGACGGCCAGCCGTGGAAATCGCAAGAGATCCAGCACCTTCTCCAGGAGGAATTCGGCGTTTCATACAGCCCGAATTATCTGGGGACCTTTCTTCGGAAGCTTGGTCTATCATATGCGAAACCGCGGCCAAAGCGTCCACATCGACCAGAGAATCCTGATGAAATTCTCGAAGAGCGCGTCGATGACGCGCTCGACGAGGGTGACCAGCCACACAACAAACGTGAGGGAGAAGACGACAAAGGATGGACCGTTGACGATGATATCTGCACCGATGGCGGTACTGTCCTCGGATTTTTTGACGCATCGAAGCCACAACCGTACGATAATTCACGACGTGTCTGGTACGTTGACGATCCACACATTGAGCGGGAGTTGGTCAAGACACACGACTCTGCGGTCGGGTTCTACGCTCTCAACGGCGAGAGCTTGGTTGAGTTCACTGAAGACGAAAAGAAGGAACGAATTTGTGGTGTATTAGAGAAGATTCGCGAGCAGAATCCCGGCAAGCGGATTCTGCTCGTCTTGGATAAGCACGGAGCCCATAGATGCAAATACACGCGTAAGCGTGCGCATGAACTCGGAATTGACCTGATTTTTATACCATCAGGCTCACCGCACCTCAACCCAATCGAGCAGGTCTGGAAACACCTCAAATGGACGATGGCACCGATTGTCGTCGATAACGAGTCAGAATTCAAACGTCTCGTTCAGAGAACATTCGAGAAAATAACGCAACGAATTAGCTTCGCGAAGAAGTGGTGTGAGAAGTTCCTCGGCTTTCAAAAGATATCTTAATCATTATCTGGAGACCATCCCTCGGAAGCGTGTTTGCCCGCCTGTTGCATTAGTCTACGACACCAGTTGAGTGGCACTCACGAGAGAGTGACGATATCGATCTGGGGGTAAACACGTACTCCAGATAGAAACATTGAACGAATCAGGTCTGAGTGTATATAACACTATACGTGAGGTTATCAGATCTAATCCTCTAGCTGGAAGAGAAGTTGGGACGTTGCGTACAATTTCACACAAGCGTGGGAGGAATCGCTCGAAGCGCTTGCAGCGGATCCAGAAGATGCCTACAGCCGTCTTGGAACGCTTGCTGGGTTGCAAAATGAAGACGAAGTGCAAGTCGCTGTTGACCGATTTACCGACGGAGCAGTGCACCATCTGGATCAAGATGCGTGGAACGACGAATACATTGATGCGCAGTATGAATTCTTGGAACTCCTTGCGGAATATGATTTGAAAGACGAAGCACCACCACGTGAAAACATGATTTCACACGGGGAGCTGGCGGACAACGCCGACCAGTAGTGCAGTCAGGGGGTTTGGATTCCTCCCATTGAAAAACTTGATTTAAGCTGATTCAATTCAAAACACCACTCAGAACTGAATCTCTCTGAGGAAATTACAACTTGGACTTCTTTGTTATAAAAAAGTGGCTACTCAATTGAGGGTGAGCGGTAGGCGGAGTACTGAGTTTGGTACTTATAGTACATCTCTATACCAAACCAGGTCTGAAAAAATCACCTCAGTTCGTGCTAGTACAGTGACCGACTCGGTCAAGAGCATGGGTCAGTGTCTGTGTCGCCTCGTCAATCGCCTCCTGGGGCGTTCGTTCGTCCGGATTGTGACTAATCCCGTCGATACTCGGGACGAACAACAGCCCCGTCGGAATGCCCGCCAACTGAAAGTTCATCGCGTCGTGGCCGCCACCGCTTGGGAGCGTCCGATAGGAGCTTTCGGCGGCCTCGGCGCTTTCGATCAACTGCGTTCGGATCGCCTCGCTTAACGCAACTGGCTCGGACTCATCAATTAATTCCCACGTCACAGTTACGTCCCGTCGGTTGGCAACCGCCTCGAGTTCGGCGAGTATCTCGCGTTCGACTTCCGCTCGAAATGTCGGATTCGTACTTCGGATATCAAGTGGGAACTCAACGGTGCCACAGACGGTATTGATCGCTCCGTTGACTGCCGTGAGGTCCCCGACCGTCGCGACGATATCGCCGTCGGCCGTGTTTGCGGTGGCAACCGTTTCAATTTCACAGATCATCTCGCTTGCGCCAACAAGAGCATCTTTACGGAGGTCCATCGGTGTCGCCCCAGAGTGGTCGAATTTCCCCTCAACGCGAATCCGGTAGCGGACCGGCGCGCGAATGCCCGAGACTACACCGACGTTCGTCGACTTCTCGTCAAGGAGCCGTCCCTGTTCGATATGTACCTCGAGGAAGCCGGCAGTGGCGTCGATGTCGATTGTCGGTTCCGAGAGGTCGCCGGGGTAAAATCCGGCGTCGTTCATCGCTTGCCACACGGGGATTCCTTTCTCATCGGTTGCTGAGAGCGTTTGGGCGTCTAGTTCACTCAGCGCACTTCGACTGCCGATCGTGTGGTAGCCAAACCGAGCGGATTCTTCAGCCCGAAATACGGCGAGCGTCGGCGGACAGCGGGGCTCGTCGACAACGGCGTTGTATGCTTCGATTGCCTCAAGCGAGATGACGGTGCCAAGGGTCCCATCGAGTCGGCCGGCGTTGTGGACCGAGTCAAGGTGGCTCCCGGTGAGTATCGTCTGGGATGCATCGGGCCATCGAGTCGCAAACAGATTGCCAACCGAGTCGATTCGAACGTCGTATTCGGCGGGGAGTTCCTCGAGGAGGTATTCGTGGGCCTCGTTTTCGGCTTCGGAGTAGGCGAGTCGACTCACGCCCCCTGCCGATGTGCGGCCGATTTCCCAGAGGTCGTCGAGCCGCCGCTGTATGCGGTCGCCGTCGATCACTTCTCGAAGACGGTCTGCATCTAGTGTTGGTTGTGTCATCCGTGAACCGGTACCTACAGTGGCCTCAGACGGAATAGTGGTACCTCGTCGTTCGCCTGTATAGGCATCCGGATACTCACAGTTGGAAGCTATATATGATAACGTTACTGGTAACTACTCTATTTGGATACCCGTTCTCAGTGTCTCTATCCGGTCCCAGTATCTGCATCTTGTACCACGATCTGAAACAAGAATTGTGATCGGTCAGTAATAAAGTGTTTGGTGCGTGAGATATACGGGAACCGATATACCAGGGAATTCACTGTGATCAGCACTACGCTATCTGCTACTCTGTCTTGTCTTTGCCCTCTACTAACCGAGTGATATCCTCCTGAGAATACTGCTCAAACGCCTCCCACTGATTGATTAGGTGATCTATTTGCAGGTATGGATCTGATGCTTCCGGATAGGTGAGTTGAGCGAGAATCCGCTTTCGCTCGTCCTCGCTTTTTAATCCAACAGATTTCTCGAGTTCCATACTTACAAAATCGAGATACTCCAGAATAGATTGAATTGTTGCTGCAAGCGCGTACTGTTCGACCGGATACGCGGAGTCTGCCTGGTCGAAACTCAGTTGATGATGGATATCTCTCAGTTCCCTCATTCCTGGATCACCGTTGGTGAGTACCGTCATACCGTGTTCAAAGAGGTCCTGTGTCATAGAGAGATAAGGTGTTATGTGAGCACGAAGATAATAGTTATGATTATCACAGGTAGAAATCTATAAAACAACTCCGGAATATCGGACTCCTCAAGGTTACTCAGTCGCGTCGATTTCAATATTGTCGCCAATTTGGACGAGGTGTTCCAACTCGTAGCCATGGTCTGCTATGTGTTCGGTGGCACCCTCGTTTCGGTCGACGACAACAATCAACCGCTCTGGAATACCACCGACTTCTGTGACGACGTCTGCGGTCTCCAGAATCGTTCCGCCGGTTGTGGTGACGTCTTCGATAATCGCGACCCGCTGCCCCTTCTCAATCGTGCCTTCAATCCGTGCCTGGGTTCCCGAATATTTTTGACTCATCCGTATGAATGCCGCTGGGATATCCGTCTGGAGTGATACGGAAGTAACGAGGGGAACGGCACCCAATGCTGGGCCGGCAATGACATCAATTTCTACGTCTTCTAGCTTGGTCGCGATGGTATCAGCAATTTCACGTATTACTTTTGGATTCGTTTCAAACTCGTACTTATCAATATAGTAGTCAGAGATACGATCGTCTGAGAGCTTGAACTTTCCCCGTTTGACTGCTCCACTTTCGGTTATCAGTGTAGCGATATTGGACATTACCGATTGGACTCTCGCCGGTATCAAAACAGTTTTCATTTTTATGTGAGAGCGCACTTTCCGATTCAAACTCCCGTCTCGATACGAATGCGTCGACAAATAGGGGTATCTTGGGTTTCATTCCCAAGGACTATGTTACGCAGTAGTGATTTTGTCTGTGCCGTTCTGGCAGTCGGAATAACCACGCCGTCGATATTCTGATGATGTCCTGTAATCGGATGTTAGATTGTAGTTGGCACTGAATATCAGTTCTACCAGTCTGAACATATTTTGCCTGGCTCTTGCATAACTCAGCGAAACACGTTCACTGCAAAGCAGTCAATAAGCCCGCTCAACGGTACTCCAGCAAGGTTTAGCGTCCGTACGAACCCGTAGGTTCGGACGGGCTGCTCTAATCCCGGCTTCGAGAGGCCCCGAAACTTCTGTAGCCACGGGTTCACAAGCGACCAGAGGCATTCGACTTGGTTGACGTGGACGCCTTCATCAGTGACAAACTCTTCGGAGTGTGGTACGACCTTCTCGTTGTCATAGACGAGTGGCGCGTACCCGCGCC
>LFFM01002937.1_pt1 | contig 10964 bp, 10 predicted proteins | sample 643131 | NCBI WGS metagenome assembly LFFM01 (sample SAMN03777445, study PRJNA286221) | soda lake metagenome | biome: soda lake; feature: Kulunda steppe; material: water; isolation source: sample Tc-Br brine of Tanatar trona crystallizer | place: Russia: Kulunda steppe | collected 2011-07
CCGAACAGGATCACCGTCCCGACCACGACCGACTGGCCCCGACGGTCGTGACTGAAGCCCATTGCCGACGTTCCGGCGCGGACACTTATAAATCTCCGCGACCGCGTCTCACGCACGATAACGGTCCATCGGTTCGATGCTGACTACCCCCGGTTCGACCCGACCACCCACCGGTTCGACCCCGAGTCACCTGCCGGCGCTCCGCCACCCGCTTGACGCGCGCAGTGTCGACCCGGCCCCACTCGCCTCAGTCGTCAGCCGTCCGCCGCGTCGTCACCGCCGCCGAGACAGCGGCGACGACCGCGCCGAACCCGCCGATCAGGACGGCCTGCGTCGAGTTGACGTCGAACAACACGGCCGAGAGGAAACTGATCGCCGCGAACGACACCACCACTGCTCCCAACACCGCCAGGAACGCACCACCCCCGCCGACTCCCTCGCTCATACGCCGTCCATCGGTCATGAGTATATAAATCGCTGCGGAACTCCGCGAGGGCCGGCGTACTCGCCCAGCACGGTCAGTCCCGTGTGTCCCGACACGAGCTAGGGAGATCGACTCGATCTTTGAAATAAACGGTATTATGATATACAAAACTGGCTCCGCTGCGAATACGCGGGCAGTCCTTCGGCCCGCTACCGGGTCGTTTTTGCGCGCGGCGGTGCTCTCGGGGCGTATGGCGAAACAGCCGCATCTGCTGATCGAGGAGGGCGACGTCCACGAGATCGCGATCGTTCCCGGCGACCCGGGCCGGGTCGACCGCATCGCGGACCTGTGTGACGACAGCGAACTCGTCGCGGAGAACCGCGAGTACCGCGTCGTCAACGCGAGCTACGAGGGCGTCGATCTCACGATCTGTTCGACCGGGATCGGCTGCCCCTCGGCGGCCATCGCCGTCGAGGAACTCTCGCGCGTCGGCGTCGAGACGTTCCTCCGGTGTGGCACCTGTGGCGCGCTCCAGGGGGACATGGAGGTCGGCGACATGGTCGTAGCGACGGGGGCGGCCAAAGAGGAGGGGACGAGCAAGCGCTACGAGTCGGCGGTGTACCCCGCGGTTCCGGATTACGAAGTCCTGTCGTCGCTCGTCGACGGCGCGGAGGCGAACGACGAGGACGTCCACGTCGGGCCGATCGTCTCCGACGACGCCTTTTATAACGAGAGCGAGGAGTACGTCGCGGACTGGAACGACGCGAACCTGCTCGCGATCGAGATGGAGGCCGCGACGCTGTTCTCGCTGGCCCGTCGCAAGGGGCTCGCCGCGGGCGCGATCTGTACCGTCGACGGCAACCTCGTCGCCGGCTCACAGAAGGGGGCGGACTCCGACGACGAGCTCCCCGAGAAAGCGAAAGATAACGTCGAGCGCGCGATCCGGATCACGCTCGACGCGGTCACCGGGTTATAACGATCGGTCGGGGCGACTCACTCCTCTTCCGCTTTGAACTCGACGAGCGTCAGCTCCCGGTCCAGCGCACAGTAGTCGTGTGGGGGCTCGCCGAGGACCCGGTCGATCCGGCGTTCGTCGTCGAAATCGGCCCCGTCCGGGACGCAGTACTCGTGGCTGGGGCACTCGGTGTGGGGGCACGGTCCCGCGAGCGACGCGAGGCTCCCCGCGTACGCGGCCTTCGAGGGAACGTTCGCGGGCACCGGCGCGGGCTCGACTTCGACGGCCCGGACGCCAGCGTCGTGGACCGCACAGTCGAGCGTCTGCGCGTTTTCGCGCACGTCCGTGATCCGGTATCGGGTCCCGACGGAGAGATTGAGACATTGGCTCCGGTAGGGACACCCCTCGCAGTCGGGCGACTCCCCCTGATAGACGAACTCGCGACCCGCGTCCGCGAGCCGCGAGCCGATGAGCGTGACCGTAGACATATCCGGGGGAAGGGGCCCCGGTGTCGTAAGCCTCCCGCCCGCGACCGACGGCTAGGGACCGACGCGTGCGGTCCGGGGCGTGTGACCGTAGAGGGCAAGACACATCCGACCCGCCGCGGAAGGAACGGCGATGATCGCAGGGTTGGCGACGGAACTCCGGCGGGAGGCCGAGCGGGCGAACGAGCGGCGCGTCCTCGTCCTCGCCGGCGACCGCGACCGCGGGGTCGACGCCGCGTACGACGCCATCGAGGCCACCGGTGTCGCCGACGAGTCGGTCACCATGGTCTCCACGCGCGAGGGGTTCCGTTTCGAACGCGTGAGCCCGCGAGGAACCGACGCGCTCCTCGGGCGCACCCGAGATATCGTCGTCCTCGACTGTCACGAGCAGTTCGTCCCGAACGCGCTCGGCCGGGCGGTCGGGGCCGTCGACGGCGGCGGACTCCTCGTCCTCCTGACGCCCGACCTCGACGACTGGCCGGCCGTACGGGACGAGTTCGACGAGTCGCTCGCGGTGCCCCCGTTCACCCTGGATGACGTCACCGGCCGGTTCCGTGAGCGGCTGGTGGGGACGCTCCGGACGCACCCCGGCGTCGCGGTCGTCCGGCTCTCAGCCGATTCGGAGGCGTCGGACTCGTCCGGAGCGGCGATCGAACGCGACGGGCTCACCGACCCGCCGCCCCCCGGACCGCGTTCGACCCCGACCCGGCCGCCGGACGCGACGTTCCCTCACGCCGCATACGACGCCTGTCTCACCGGGGACCAGTCCCGCACGCTCGCCGCGCTCGAGGCGCTCGCCTCGCCCGGGTCGGCGGTCGTGGTCGAGGCGGATCGCGGCCGGGGGAAGTCCAGTGCCGCCGGGCTCGCGGCGGGGTCGCTCGCGCTCGCCGGACACGACGTGCTCGTCACCGCCCCGGCGTTCCGGAACGCGGCCGAGGTGTTTACCCGCGCCCGCGAACTCGTCACGGCGGCCGACGCGACGGCCGGCCCGGACGAGCGGGAGGCGTCTTCCCCCGAGTCGGACCGGGCGGCGGGTCGCGTCGTCCGCGCCCCCGGTGGTGGCCGCGTCCGATTCGCCTCGCCCGCGGTCGCGGCGGACCTCCCCGAGTCGCCCGACTGCGTCGTCGTCGACGAGGCGGCCGCGCTCCCGGTTCGGCTGCTCGAACGCTTCCTCGCCGCGCCGGCCGTCGCGTTCTGTACCACGGTCCACGGCTACGAGGGGGCCGGGCGCGGGTTCTCGGTGCGGTTCCGCGACCGGCTCCTGGACAGCGAGCTCTCGGTCCGGGACGTCCGGCTCGATGAGCCGATCCGGTACGCCGCCGGCGACCCGGTCGAGTCGTGGGCCGCGCGTGCGCTCCTGCTCGACGCCCGCCCGTCGGTGCCGGAAGCGGTCGCGGAAACGACTCCCGAGAACGCCACGTATCGTCGGCTCGACCCGGACGCGCTCGTCGACGACGAGGTGTTGTTGCGCGAGGCGTTCGGCCTGCTGGTCACCGCACACTACCGGACCGAACCGACTGACCTCGCGCGCCTGCTCGACGCGCCCAACCTCGAAGCGCGGGCGCTCACCGCCGACGGGCGGGTCGTCGCCGTCGCGCTGCTCGGCCACGAGGGCGGGCTCCCTCCGGAGACGCGCGCGGCGATGTACGAGGGCGAGCGCGTCCGCGGCAACATGGTTCCGGACGTGCTCACGAGCCAGCTCCGCGATGAGACCGCGGCCGACTCTCACGGCCTCCGTACCGTCCGGATCGCCACACACCACGCGCTCCGCGGTCGGGGGTTGGGGTCCCGCTTGCTCGATCGGATCCACGCGGAGTTCCGCGGGACGGTGGCGTACTTCTCCGTCGGGTTCGGCGCGACGCCTCGACTCCTCCGGTTCTGGCGGCGCGCGGGGTATCGGGCGGTCCACCTCTCGACGACGCGAAACGACGCGTCCGGCGAGCACTCCGCGCTCATGCTTCGACCGGAGGCGGCGGCGGGCGAGACGCTGCTCGACCGCCACGCCGCCGCCCTGCGGGACCGCGAGCGCGACGCGCTCTCGGACGCCCACCGGGATGTCGATCCGGACGTCGTTCGCGGCGTCCTCGCGGCCTGCCCGGCTCGGGTCACGGTCGATCTCACGCCCGCCGAGTGGCGCGCGGTCGTCGCCGCGTCGTTCGGGCCGGGGATGTACGACGTCGCGCCCGGCGCGTTCCGTGACCTCGCGATGGCGACGCTGGTCGGCGGCACGGGACCGGCACAGGGGGCGGACGGCGCGAGCGACGCACGCGAGAACGCCTCGTGGAGGGGGGACGCTGGCGACGACGCCTCGTGGAGGATGGACGCTGGCGACGACGCCCACGGGATCCTCGACGCGCGAGAGGAACGGCTGTTCGTCCGGAAGGTGTTACAGGGCCGTCCGTGGGCGGCCGTCGCCGACGAGCTCGGCTACGTCTCGACGGCGGCGTGTATGCGCGCGCTGGGCGAGGCGGCGAAGCCGCTCGTCGAGCGATACGGCTCCGACGACGCGCTCGCGGAACGTGACCGGTTCACTGACGAGTAACGGCGCGGTCGGGGTCGGGTCGCCGGAGACGGACGTTGGAGGAACGCCAGGTCCGCGCCGTCTCAGTCGTCGGCCGAGCCGGACTTCATCTCGATCGACGGCGCGGGGAGGTCTTCGACGTGTGCGGCCGCCTCCTCGAAGTTGGGTCCGGGCTCGATCTCGCCCGTCTCGGGGTCCCACTCGATGTACCCGGCCTCCTGTAATGCCGGTAGATGCGTCTCCCGGAGCGCGGTCTCGATCTCCTCCGCTCGGCCCCGGGGGTAGAGGTCCGCGACCGTTTCGACGGTGTCGTCGACGAGCCCCGCGACGACACTGTGTCGCTGCGTGGCCGTTGGCTCCGGCGCGTGCGTGGTGATCGTGTCGTGGACCATGGTGATTCTCGGTGTATCTCTATTCACATACTGCGTAGAAATAAAGCTACGGACGGATCGGGGTCAACCCCCTCCGATCGGCCCTTCCCTCGCCGTGGTTAGCGGTCCGAGACGCGTGGCTCTGTCGTGTCCGCGTCCGTGTGTGAACCGACCGTGTTCGGGTCGTCGTGGGCGTCGGTCGCGTCCGTGTTCTCGCCGGTCGCGTCCGTGCCGGGCGGCTCCGGAGGTTCGAACGCCCGTCGAAGGAGTTCCACGGGGCGCGTCCCGCGAAGCGTCTCCCAGTCGCGGTCGTCCCGGAACCCGAGTACGCCGACGACACAGAGGACCGCGCCCCCGCCGAGTCGGACGGCGGAGGGGTCACCGAGCGCGCCCGCGCCGACGACGAGCGCGACGACACCCACGGCGAACGCGACGAGCCCGGCCGCACGGAGCGGCGCGTCACGCACGCCGTCGCCGACGCGGCGACCCGCGGCCACGAACCGGGAGCCCTCGGCCGCGGCGGCGACGCTCGCGACGACTCGGTCGAGGACGCGGAGGACGGGACCGACCGTCCGGGTCTCCCGGAGGTCGATAACGATCACGTCCGGCTCCGGCTCCGCCGTGAGCCACCTGTACAGGACGGAGCCTCGGACCGCCGTCAGTACCCGTGTCGCGCCGCCCCGCGCGCTAGCGACCGCCCGGGAGCCCGAGCGACTCGCGCCGTCGCCGCTCGACGCGCCGTCGGGTCGAGGGTCGTCGACGCCGGTCGTCGGATCGTGATCTTCCGCTGTCATTCGTCTACTGGTTCGTGTCGTCGGTGAAACCGGTTGTGGTCGCCGGCGGCGCGGACCGGTGGCCCACCGACGGACGTGACGGGGTTCGGGGCGGTCACGCCCCGACGCTGACGACGGTCGCTTCCACGGTGACGGTCCCCAGGTCGAGGACGACGGTCGACCCCTGACGGAGCGCCTCACCCTTGAACCGCGGGCCGGACGGCGTTTCCCGCACCCGCAGTTCGGCCGTGACCGTCACGTCGCGGTCGACCGGGTGGTCGACGACGTTCACGCTCCCGTCCTCGCCGGTCGCGATGATGATCGACGGCCGCGTCTCCACGTCGGTCACGCGCGCAACTTCGTCGTCGCCGGCGCGCTCGACCATCCCGGGCTCGATGGCGTCCGCCATGTCCTCGCGGACGTCGTCCATCCGGAGGGTGACGGTCCTGTCGGCCGCCGATCCGGCGTCGAGGCGCTCGCCGACGCGCGATATCGTCCCGTCGACGGTGTAGTCGGCGGTCGGTAACGACACCGTCTGTCCGCGCCGCACGGGGACGCCGGCGAACCGTCGGTCGGTTCCCTCGCGGTGGGCGTCGACGGTCGCTTCGAGGAACACCCGGCGGTGGTCGGGGTCGTTCGTCGCGTACACCGCGACGTCCTCGACCGTCGCCACGGTCCGGCCCGCGATCCGGACCTCGTCGCCGGCGGCCACGTCGTCGGCCTCGCTCGTCGGCAGGGTGTCACGGACCACGACCCGCGTCGAGTCGCGGGTGAGCGCATCGCCGTCCCCGACCGCGCGGACGTGCCCGCTCACCTCGTAGCGGTCGGTCACAAGGTCGAGGCTCCGGCCGAGCCGCGGGGGTGCGTTCGCGTAGGTGAGCGTCTCCTCCGCTACTTCCCCTTCGAGTGCGACGCGGAGGGTCACGCCCACGTCGTTCCCGCGCGGCGTCACGTGAACGTCGGTGACGGTGAGCGTCGAGACGTCGTCGGGGCTGTAGGTATCTCCCTCGTTCACGGCGTCGACGATGTAGCCGGGCTGGGTGCCGAGATCGAGCGTCGCGTGCGTCGTGTCGAGCTCCGGTTCGGGCTCGGGCTCGTCGCCACCGAACACGAGCGCGACGCCGGCGACGCCGACCGCGAGCACGACGAGGATCACCAGCGCGTCGACGACGTTCACGACCCCAAAGAGGTCGCCGTCGTCGTCGATCAGCTCCACGTCAGGTCACCCCGTGTTCGCATCGATTCGACGGTGTTAGGCGGGAAGTAAAACGGTTCCGTTTCCGCGAACCTTCCCACCGAGTCCGTGAACCCCCTCCCGTCCCCGGATTGCCCCGGCTCGTCCGCGAACCGGCCCCGATCGTCCCCGAACGCTTTTGTTTGGAGACGCTCGTCTTGCTACTGAAGCCCTCCATGTCCCTCCGCGTGCGGATCGCTGCGGTGCTCGCAGCGCTCATCGGTCTGAACGCCCTCCTCGTCGTGACCCTGCTGTGGGCGTACGGCGTGCTCGTTCCCGGCGTCGTCGCCGGCACGTTCGTCTTCCTCCAGCAAGGGGCCGTCGGGTTCGAGTTCCTCCAGCTGCCGGTGTCGCTCCCGACGCTCGCGGTGCTCGTCGTCGGGTTCCTCGTAGCACAGGCGTACTACGGCTACCGGCGCGTGTTGGCGGGAACGGCGGGTGGCGACGCCGACGACGCGCTCGCGTCGACGGTCAGACGGCTGGCGATGGGTGCCGACGTGCCACCTCCCGATGTCCACCTTATCGACGACGACACCCCGACGTGTTACACGGTCGGTCGGCTCACCGACGCGACGATCGTCGTCACGACCGGGCTCGTCGACGCCCTCGACGACGACGAGATCGAGGCCGTGCTCGCCCACGAGGTGGCACACGTCGCGAACCGGGACGTGACGCTGATGACGCTCACGACGCTGTTCTTCGAGATCGCCGACCGCGGCTACCACGCCGCGCGGCTCGTCCCTCGGGCGATCCGTGACCCCGAGGCCCGGTCGGGACGTGGCGGGATCGCCCTCCAGTGGCTCCTCCCGCTCACGCTGTTGACGTACGCGTTCGTCTCCCCGCTGTTGTGGCTGTTCGCGACCGGGGCCGACCGCGCGACGCGGACGCTGTCACACGCCCGCGAGCTGGCGGCCGACGAGGCCGGTGCGCGGCTGACCGGCGATCCGCTCGCGCTCGCCACGGCGCTCGCGACGCTCTCGAACGAGGCCCCGACGCCGGAGACGGACCTCCGAACCGCCCGGACCCGGGCGCTCTGTGTGGTCCCGGCACCGATCGTGACCGGCCCCGGGCGCACCGTCCCAGGCCGGGGTCTCGCGGCTGACGGTGGCGCGGGCGGCGGCGGAGTTGCGGACACGGACGGCGGTACGAGCACGGACGACGGAGGCGACGACCATATGAGCGGATCGACGTGTACGGGCCGCGCGTCGGATTCGGGTCGTCCGGATCGTCCGGGTCGCGCGTCGGATCCGGATCGCGGGGACCGAAGCGAGTGGATCCGTGCGTGGCAGGACGGAACCCCGGGGCCGATCGCTGGGGGTGGTGACGGCGCTGTGACCGGTACGCACCCCGCCGTCGGGGAACGAGTTCGGCGGCTCCAGCGGCTCGCGGCCGAACTGGAGGTGGCGTCGTGAACCGGCGGCGACGGCTGGTGGTCGTGCTCGCGTGTGTCGGCTGTCTGCTCGCGGTCGCGAGCGCGCTTCCGGCGGCCGACCCGCGGCTCGACGCGCCCGGAGGCGGCGGCTCCGCGTCGGCGGGCGACTGGGAGTCGATCGTCTCCGAGCCGACGCCGGCCGAGGCGGTCGACGGCGAGTCGGACGGAGGGGAGACGGACGACGAGAGCAGTGCTGACGGCTCCGGAGACGGCAGCGACACCGGCGGCGCGAACAATGGGATCACGGTGGACGGCGCGCTCGAACCCGGCAACGAGGTGACCGTCGAGATCGTCAACTCCGACGGAATCAGTCACTTCGACCCCCCCACGATGGAGGTGAACGGGGAGGCGGTTGGGGAGCCGAGCCCGTTCGGTCGCGTGAGCGGGGTGCCAGTGCCACACGCGGAGACGATGACCGTCGAGGTCCCGGAGCGCGACCTCTCCGCGACGTTCGACGTCCGAACTGACGCGACCGTCCGGCTCCACGGCTCGGCCGCCCCGGGCGCGGAGCGGGAGCTGTCCGCCGCGGTCGGTTCGATCCCACTCCGAGACGCGACCGTCTCCGTCGACGGGGAGCCGGTCGCGACGACCGGCGACGACGGCCGCGCGAGGATCACTCTCCCGCGCGAGGTCGGTGAGGCGACCGTAACGGTCGAGCGCGACCCGATCGCCGGGACGGAGACGGTGGCGATCGCGGCCCCCGAGGTGTCGTTCGACTCGCCCCTGTTGGTTCCCGGGTCGCTCGCGCCGGTTCGGGTCACCGCCGACGGCGGTGGGGTCCCGAACGCGACCGTGGCGGTCGTCGGGGGTGACGAGGCGGCGGCGCTGGCCGCGATGGACGACGGGGACGCCGCGACGATCGACGGGGCGAGCACGGCGACGACGGACGACGGCGGCCACGCCCGTCTGTGGCTCCCCCTCGACGACGAGGCGACGGTGGTGGCGACGACCGCCGGCCAGACCGCGACCGCGACCGTCGGGAACCTCTACCTCCAGCTGACCGCGGTGCTCGTCGTCGTCCCCGGACTCCTGATCGGCGGGAGCGTGACGTACCTGCGGCTCGCTCGCCGGTACGACCACGAGCCCGGCAACGAGTTCGCCGTCCTGTTCGTCGGGTTGGCCGAGCTGTTCGACAGGCTGGCGTCGCTCGCCCGCATGCCGTCGGTCTCCCTCCCGTCGTTCTCGTGGCCCCGGATCCGGGTTCCGACCGGGCTCGGCCGGTCGATCGGGGCGGCGCTCGGCGGCGTTCTCGCCGGGTTCGCCTCGCTCGCTTCGCTGCCCTCGCTGCCCTCGCTCGGGTCCGAGCGGAGCTCCAGCCGCGGGAGCGTGGGGTCGCTCGTCCGCTCGGGGATCGACAGCCTTCGCGGGTCGTCGGACGACGACGCGAGCGAGGACGCCGAGAGCGCCCCACTCGCTGACGAGCCGCTCGGGCCGTCGTCGCCGCGACGAACGGTCCGGGCCGCTTGGCACGCGTTCTGTGACCGGCTCGGGGTTCGGCGACGCGAGACGCGCTCGCCGGGCGAAGTGGCCCGTCGCGCGGTCGGCGCGGGTTACCCGTCCGGAGCCGTGAACGAGCTGCTCTCGACGCTCCGCGACGTGGAGTACGGCGGGCGGTCGCCGACGCCGGACCGGGCGGCCCGGGCGCACGACGCGGCCACCGGCCTCCTCGCGTACGATCCGGACGGTGACGATCCGGACGGTGACGAGATGGACGGCTCGGACCTTGGCGACGAGCCCGGTGATGACGGCGACACCGCAGGCGACGACGCCGACGGCTCGGCGGACGACGCCAACACCGGAGACGACGCCGACACCGGAGACGACGCCGACACCGCGGGGGGAGCGCCATGAGCTGGGAGCGAGCCCTCCTCGAACACGTCGGGCGGCTGTTCATCGACTTCGGCCGATGGGTCGGGGGGCGGCTCCTCGTCGCATACGAGTGGTTCCGATCGCGTGACCCCTTCCGGGTCTCGTTCGGGCTCGTGGCGGTCGGCTCGGCCGTGGCGCTCTTCACGGTCCTCCTCGGCGGGTTCCTCCCGACGCCGGGAGTCGCGCTCGCGGGCCCGCTGTACGTGCTTGCCGTCCTCCTGCCGCTGGGCGGGATCGCGCTTGCCGCGTACGCGGTCCGGCTGGCGGCCCGCTCGTGGCGACGGCCCGGCGGGGACCCGCTGACGCCCCCTCTCGACGGCGACCCGCGGGTGAACGACGACGGGGTCGCGTCGGACGTCGACGACCGGCTCGCTCGGGCCGGCGACGCCCGATACCGGTGTTCGTCGACGCGCTCAGCGGAGGCGATCCGTGCCGACCTCTCGGAGGGCGCAGCCCGAGTCGTTCAGGCTCGTCACGGGCTCTCGCCGGCGGCGGCGCGCGAGGCGGTCCGGACCGGCGAGTGGACCGACGACCCGATCGCCGCGGGCTTCCTCGGCGAGGCGGCGCGGCTGCCGTTCGACGAACGCCTCCGTGCGACGGTCGACCCCGGGCGATCGTATCGCCGGCAGGTCCGTCGGACGGTCGCCGCCATCGAAGCGCTCGACCCCGCGGCGACCCCCGCGGACGCGACCGAAGGGGCGAGGGGATCGAGCGACGCTGACGGGGCGGATGCGGTCGGCGAGACGACCGGAACCGCAGCCGAGGAGGTGGCCGCGTGACCCGTTCACGACCCGCGGCGTCGGCACGAGCGGAGTCGATCACCGGAGACGCGGCGGACGGAATGGACGACGGAACGGGGGACGAGGCGATGGACGGAACGGGGGACGAGGCGATGGACGG
>LFFM01002938.1_pt1 | contig 10961 bp, 8 predicted proteins | sample 643131 | NCBI WGS metagenome assembly LFFM01 (sample SAMN03777445, study PRJNA286221) | soda lake metagenome | biome: soda lake; feature: Kulunda steppe; material: water; isolation source: sample Tc-Br brine of Tanatar trona crystallizer | place: Russia: Kulunda steppe | collected 2011-07
GTCGTTCTCGTTGGTCATACGGTCGTGCGTGATTCTTTACCGCCGTGCCGACACTACTCTCGAGTTTCAGACCGTGAAACCATCACGATTGCTACCCGGTCCCGAAAATAGTCACGCACGACCGTATGAAGAGGCTGGTCCGTAATATATACCTGAGTCGACGCAAACTAGTCGAAGAGCGACAAACTACAGTGCTCTGATAACCAAATGACAGAAGAACTTCTCCAGAAGCTGAACCGGCGAACATCTCAGACAGATGATGATGAGCTATCGGAGTTGCTCGAACAGGCTATCAGCGAACTGGAGCGAAAAGAGCAGTCACTCAACTCGTTACAGCGCGAACTCGACGAAACGAACGAGGGAATGGTCGCGCTGACAATGGAGTTACAGCAGGCAGAGCGGCGGTATCGTGCGCTTTTTGAGGATGCTGGCGAGGGAATATATAAAACGTCCAGCAAACTCACAGAGTACCGCCTGGTCAATGATTCGTTTGCGGATATCCTCGGATACGAGAACGCAGCAACCATCGAAGAAACTGTTTCCATCGCGGATGTATTCGCAGAACACGAGCGATATGAAACCTATCGAGAACAGTTATCCGAGCAAGGTGAGCTTACAGGATTCGAATATCAGATTGTTCGTCCAGATGGGGAACGACGCTGGGTAACAGATACCGTTCGCTCGGTCAAGAGTGACGATGGAACAACGGTCTATCGCGGCGGTATCCTTGATATTACGGAGCGAAAAGAGTACGAGCGAAAGCTCAAAGAACGAAACCAGGCGCTTGAAACGCTCAACCAATTCGTGAGACATGATATCCGAAACGATGTACAGGTAGTCTCGCTGTACGCCGAGCAGTTAGAACAGCAGGTTGCAGACGAAAATGCAACCGCAGTGAAACGAATCAAAGAAACGGCAACGAATATCGAAGAGATAACACAGGATGCCGCGGCATTCGTCGAGACGCTCACGAGCGGTGAAGAGATAGACCTTGAGCCAGTCTCGCTGCAGTCGGTTATCTCGGCGGAACTCGAGAGTCGACGAAGCGCCCACCCGGATGCAACGTTCACCGTTGCTGGCTCGCTACCGTTTGTCGAAATCCGAGCGGACGGAATGTTCGACTCCGTACTTCGAAATATTCTGAACAACGCGGTCGTCCACAACGATGCCGACACGCCAGTTATCGAGGTCGATACAACAGTGAAAAACGATGACGTAATCGTTCGGATTCGAGACAACGGCCCTGGTATTCCGGATGACCTCAAAAACCAGATTTTCGGAAAGGGCAACCAGGGCCTGGATAGCGATGGAACCGGAATGGGATTGTATCTGGTCTCACAACTAGTTTCGAGCTACGGCGGAAAAGTCACTGTCAAAGATAGAAACGAGCCATTTGTTGACGCACCGGAGACGACAAACAACGTCCGTGGAACCGCCTTTGTACTGCGGTTACCGCGTTCGGAGTGACCAACAGCGTTATCCAAACGGGTTGCCGCCGCCCATCCCACCAGGGCCGCCGGGGCCACCCGGACCACCACCCTGTTGCATCTGTTTCATCATCCGTTCCATATCGGCATCGCCCATCCCCTGGAACTGATTGAGCGCTCGGTCCATCATGCGATGTTGTTCGAGCAGTTCACGGATGCGCTCTTCGGGTTTGCCTGAGCCACGGGAAATCCGTTTCATTCGGCTCGCACCGACGACACGTGGATTTTCCATCTCTTCGTCGGTCATGGAATCCATGATAACCTTGTAATCTTGCATCCGTTCTTGGGTCATATCCATCGCATCGTCGGGCAGCTGGTCCATTAACCCACCACCCATACCGGGAATCATATCGAGCACTTGCCCAAGCGGACCCATCTTGTTCATCGCCTCCATCTGCTTTTGCATATCTCGGAGGGTGAATGTTCCCTCCAGCATATCCTCGGGGTCCCAGTCTTCATCTTCAGCCTGCGTTTCCTCCATCGCGCGCTCGACGCGCTCGGCAAGTTGCTTGATATCGCCCATCCCGAGCAATCGAGAGACGAAACTCGATGGCTCGAACCGTTCGATATCCTTGACGGTTTCACCGGTTCCCAGGAAAGCGATTGTCGAGTTCGTCTCGTTGACAGCCGCCAGTGCGCCCCCACCTTTTGCAGTCCCGTCGAGTTTGGTGATGGTGACACCATCAATACCGATAGCCTCCTCGAACTCCTGAGCCTGGTCCTTTGCGCTCTGGCCCATCGCTGCATCGAGAATCAACAGATTCCGGTCGGGATTGACTGCGGCGGCAATACGCTCAATCTGTTCGATAAGCTCCTCGTTAAGCCCGTCCCGACCTGCGGTATCCACAATCCGAACGTCGGCATCCTCAGTTGCTTCCAGGCCTTCGCGCGCAATCTTGACCGGGTCGTCCGCGTCCGCGTCACCGTAGAAGTCTACTTCCGCGTTTTCGGCCATCTGCTTGGACTGGTCGTACGCACCGGGCCGGTCCGTATCCGTCTGAATAACTGCCGGGCGAAGGCCTTTTTTCGAAAACCACCACGCCATCTTGGCCGCAGTGGTCGTTTTTCCCGACCCATACAGGCCGGCGAGCAAGATAGTCTGGCCTTCGAGCGGAAGTTCAGTCGAATCACCGACGAGTTCGACCAGTTCTTCGTAGACGATACGAAGCACCCAGTCGCGCGCAGAGGTTCCAGCAGGTGGTTCCTCCTGTAGCGAGCGGCTTTCGATGTTATCGGAAAGATCCTGAACGAGTTGGATATCGACATCTGCCTGAATCAGCGAGCGTTGAATCTCCCTGACGACATCCTCGATATCTTCCTCTGAGAGCCGGGATTTCCCGCGGAGGTTATCGAGCGTGCTCCGAAGGGAACTCCCTAGATTGTCGAGTACCATTTGTGCGTCGCTATGCGGTCACGTCGCTAAAGCCTTTTTCTCGACAGAGGAATCAGCGGTGATTTGTTGAATAAGCATGACGTTGGCTTTTACTAGCATACCGGTAGTATGTGTTTACCGCAAAATTCACGCGGCAGTACCGTATCTGAGGCGCTGATAACCTGCCCGCTGGTGGCTTGAACAGTCCGATGGAATTTTATGAGGGAACGGAGAATCTCAGTATATGCCCTATACGTGCCGCGACTGCAAGCGGACATTTAGTTCGGAGCTAGAACTCGACCTGCATCAGGACAACTGTACGGACGGGGAACTGTTCTGTGAGTCCTGTGGGTCACGTTTTGCCGAGCGGGAGGCCACCGAGGACGGCTGGCACTACCGTTGCCCAACTCCGGACTGTGATGGTGAAGGAATCGGGAAGAATATCTATCAGGTATCGGAAATGCGTCTGCAAACGCCGTAACGAGTGTCTATGACTGTTGTTGCGTTATTGAGTGTCGCGCCTGTCAAAGAGGGAGGGATGGCTGAAGATGTGGCGGATGCCGTCGCTGCGCTTGATGAGCATGACGTACAGTACGAAACGAACCCGATGGGGACCGTCATCGAGGCGGACGATATCGAGACGCTCTTTGCGGCTGTAGCCGACGCGCATACGGCTGTGGATGCAGAGCGTGTCAGTACGTTTCTGAAAATCGATGACAAGCGAACCGTGGAGACAACTGCTCAGGAGAAAGTGACCTCTGTTGAAAAACATCTGGGACGGCCAGCAACAAGCGAAAGACCGGAGCAGTAAGAAGCGATTAGCTGAGTTAGTGCCCCAAACTACGCTCTCTTTTCTTTCCCATCCCACTCCGCCGAATTGTCCCGTGGTTCGTAATTAAGCACCTCTTTCGCCCGCTCAAGCGAGTAGTATTTCCGGTCGTTATCGGAGATGCCGTAGACGATTTCGTACTCATACTCTGCTTTGAGCGCACAGTCATGAATATGGGCACAATCGGCCGTTGAGAGCCACATCGCCTGTCCGCGTTCGTAATCAATCGGCGGATGGTCCTCGTTCAGGTTGCCGATGCGGATGTTACAAACGGAGATATCGTACTCGTCGTGATAGTATCGACCGATGATTTCACCCGTTGCTTTGCTGATGCCGTATTTGTTTCCGGGGCGGGGAAGTTCCGTTCCATCGAGTCGGAACTCATCGTGCGCACGGTACATCTCGGGTGTTCGCTCGTCGGATTCGAACGCGCCGACGGCATGGTTCGATGAGGCGTAGACCACCTTCTCAACATCGTGTTCGACAGCCGCCTCATATACCGTATGAGTACCGTCAATATTGTTGGTCAGAACACTATGCCATGGTGCTTCACGACGAGGGTCGCCAGCAAGGTGGATGACGGCGTTGACGCCGTCCATCGCTGGGCTTACGTCAGCCATATCCTGTACTTCCCCCGTGAAATACGGCACGTCGGGTTCTTCTGCAGGCTGACTGTGGTACATCAACCGCCAGTCGTACTCGTCTTTCAGCCCTTCGTATATGGTCCGCCCGACGTGTCCACCAGCGCCAGTGAGGAGAACGGGCTCGTCCATTCAGTTGGTACAAACAGGACAGGCGATAAGTAGCATACGGTTTCCCGAAGTGCCAACACGATGGTTCGTTTGGAAGAACTGCTTGAACTCCGTACGACTCAAATACCGGTAGCTGTTACGACCTTTCGTGTCCCGACAGGCCGCACGTGTTGATACGCTGTTCCTCCATGAGGGTAAAAACGCCTATCAGGTTGTAGCAAACCGCAATGGTGAGCGATTGTTCCACGGCCGCCTCGAAATCAAAGAGACGAACGCTGGTCCACGCCCGGCCAGATTGCGAGTTATCGATGGCTCGAACGAAGAGTTGCGAAGCCCCGACGAGTTCGTCGATATCGCACGCAGAGCCTCGCGTATTCGTATCTCCGAGCAAACGTCGAAACATGGACGGAACGAACTGAGAACGCTCCTTGACGCCTATCAGCTGGAGGCCAAAGTCGTCCGAACCTGTCGGTTCTGTGCATCAGATGGGCGCTACTCGCCACTCACAAGCGAGACGGCAATCGAAACGGAAACCGAATCCATCTGTCCTGACTGTGCAAGCACAGAACTCGACCGACAGCTCGCCTATCACGGTAAAATATCGAGTTCCGCCCAGGAGCGCCTCGAATCGCTTCTCTTCGAAGTACAGGATTTAGAGCGGATTACAAACCTCCTCAAAGGAGAGCTTGACCCGGATTTGACCAAGTTTGATGAAATCAGTCCAACGGTCGAAGACGTCGACCCTGTTCCGGTTGATTCGCTCTCGTTGCATCCCGGCATCCAGGGAAAACTCGAAAGCAGGTTCGATACGTTACTCCCGGTTCAGAGTTTAGCTGTCGAGAACGGGAGTCTCGACGGACAGGACCAGCTTGTCGTCAGCGCAACGGCAACCGGGAAAACGCTCGTCGGTGAGATGGCTGGTATCAATCGGGTTCTCAACAACAAGGGAAAACTGCTTTTTTTGGTTCCGCTCGTCGCGCTTGCAAACCAGAAATACCACGACTTTCAGGAGGAGTATGGCGACCTCGTGGACGTGACGCTCCGCGTCGGTGCCAGTCGAATTAACGACAGTGGCGAGCGGTTTGACCCTGGTGCGGATGTTATAGTCGGAACCTATGAGGGTGTTGACCATGCCCTCCGGACGGGTCGTGACATCGGCGAGGTTGGAACAGTCGTCATTGATGAGGTGCATACGCTCGGTGAGGGCGAGCGAGGTCATCGCCTCGATGGGCTCATCTCCCGTCTCAAACATGTCTGTCACCAGCAAGGGAGCGAAACGCAGTGGATATACCTCTCTGCGACAGTTGGGAATCCCGAGCGGCTTGCTGGCGCGCTCAGGGCCACACTCATTGAGTTCGAGGAACGGCCTGTCCCAATCGAACGCCACGTGACCTTTGTCGATGGGCGGGAGAAAATCCAGATAGAAAATAAGCTGGTCCGACGGGCCTTTGACACCAAATCGAGCAAAGGCTATCGCGGACAGACAATCATTTTCACGAACTCACGGCGGCGCTGTCACGAGATTTCACGGCAGCTTGAGTACGCATCCGCTCCATACCACGCTGGACTTGATAACAATCGTCGTAACCGCGTTGAGAGGAAGTTTGCAGACCAAGACCTTGCGGCAGTTGTCACAACAGCGGCGCTCGCAGCAGGAGTTGACTTCCCCGCTTCGCAGGTGATTTTCGACTCGCTGGCAATGGGTATCGAATGGCTTTCAGTCCAGGAGTTTTCACAGATGCTGGGTCGCGCCGGTCGACCGGATTATCACGACAAAGGAACCGTCTATCTGCTGGTCGAACCCGAAGGCTCCTATCACGGGAGTCAAGAGATGACCGAAGACGAAGTGGCCTTCAAACTGCTCAAAGGCGATATGGAGCCGGTACAGACCGGATATAATGAGGAAGCGGCTATTTCAGAAACGCTTGCGAACGTTACCGTTGGCGGTGCACATGCGAAACAACTCAACGATGCGATGGTCGGGGAGGTACCGACGAAGTTTGCGCTTGGGAAGTTGCTCGAATACGAGTTCATCGACGGATTAGAGCCCACACCGCTGGGCCGGGCAGTGACGACTCACTTCCTCTCACCGAGCGACGCCTTCGCGCTGCTCGATGGTATCAGGAAAGGAGATTCACCGTACGAACTGGTAGCGCTGATGGACCAGCGCGACAATGAGCAATAACCGGTAAAGTCCGATTACTCGAACGGGTGTTCGACGATAATCGACTCGTCTCGCCCAGGACCGATACCGACCGCGTAAATAGGCACATCAAGTTCGTCACTAATGTACTCCAGATACGTTCGAGCATTCTCGGGGAGTGCCTCGTATCCCTCATCGGCGACGGCTTGCCAGTCGGCCTCGGGCCATGGCTCGAACTCTTTGAACACGGGTTCGCACTCCGCCCAGCGTTCGGTCGTTGCTGGAACCGTCAGGCGTTGGTCACCATCGAGTTCGTAGGCATGGCCGACAAAGAGTTCGTCCAGTCCGGCGAGCGTATCAATGTGATTGACTGCAAGTCCGGTGAATCCGCTGGCTCGTGTCGCGTGGCGGAGAATTGGCATATCAAGCCAGCCGACACGGCGGGGACGGCCAGTAACAGTACCGTACTCACCACCGGCATCTCGGATATACTCGGCTAACTCTTGCTCTTCCGGGTCTGCATTTCCGTCGTAGCCGGGCGTATCACCTTCGACGCCAGCGAGTTCGGTCGGCATCGGACCGCTGCCAACGCGCGAGAGATACGCTTTGACGATACCGACGACATCACCGTCACCGACGACACTGGGTCCGAGGCCGGTCCCCGTCGCTGCGCCACCGGCTGTTGGATTAGATGAGGTGACGTACGGGTAGTTCCCATGGTCTATATCAATCATCGTCCCCTGTGCGCCCTCAAAGACGATATTCCCCCCTGCGTCGAGTCGGTCAGCGATGAAATTACCCGCCTCGATAAACATTCCTTCGGCTTCAAGGCGCTGGCCGTATTCGCGATACTCCTCATAGAGCGCGTCGATATCGAACTCCTCGCCTGTCTCTACGCCGTAGACATCCTCGGCGAGCGCGCGCTTTTGCGGAACAGTGTATTCGAGTTGCTCACGAAGCGCGTCCGGATTGGCGAGGTCACCGGCTCTGATACCGCGACGACCCATCTTGTCCTCATAAGTCGGACCAATGCCGCGGCCAGTCGTTCCAACCTCCTGGTCTGATTCACTTTTCACGTCTTCTTCGATACCATCAAGCACCCGATGGTATGGGAAGATGATGTGCGCGCGACGAGCGACACGAACATCCGGGTCAAGGCCGCGCTCGGCCAGTGCATCGAGTTCGTCAAAGAGAGTTCGTGGGTTGACAACACAGCCGTTGCCGAGTACGCCGATTTTCCCGCGGACAACACCGCTGGGAATCAACGAGAGCTTGTACTCGGTACCTTCGTGAACGACAGTGTGGCCCGCGTTGTCTCCGCCTTGATAGCGGGCAACGACATCTGCAGGCTCGCCGAACAGGTCGACGATTCCGCCTTTTCCTTCATCACCGAGCTGTGCGCCGACGATTGTAACGGTCATCAGCCGACACTTCCGTCCACCACGGTAAACAGATTACGGTCCCCGATTGGATATACCGGTCGACGGAACAATTGATAGTTCTTCCGCAAGTGGTGACGAATCTCTCACAGCTTCCGTCAACCGGTATAGTTGCAAAAACCGATACTGAAGCCAAAGGTTTATTTCTACCATGCGCGAAGTTATCATATCAAGACAGCAGTCAGAGCCACCTGACAATTGAGAACCGTACTTTCGATAGTTCTCCAGTTTTTGTCAACAGGTGGCCATCTGCTCCAGAAAACGGTTCGTGACGGAACTCTGTGGTGTAGCACACGGGGTGTACCGGACGACAGATATCCCATTGCGTTGAGGTTTTAGGGAGGTCGAGGGTAACTTTTAAATCACGTCAATACTAGTTAACAATTGCCATGATAGACAGACTGGAAAAGGAAGTCGACATGTTGGAGCGACATCTGCAGGTTCTGCGGATGGTTATCGAAAACGAACCAATCGGCATCGTGAAGATGTCCAACGAGACGGGCTACCCACATCACAAGGTACGCTATTCGCTTCGCGTTCTTGAGGAAGAAAACCTCATCGAGCCATCAAGCCAGGGTGCAATTACGACCGACGACACCCACGAATTCGTCGGTGAACTCGACGGAAAAGTGGACCACATCATCGAGAAACTCGATGGGATGAAACTCGACGAAGCAGCAGAAGTTGAAGGTTAGAGTTCGGGAACGGCCATATGGAAGTTGTCGTTACGAGCCTCTACTAGACACAGATGATAGCCTGTTTTTCGTGAGAGGTTCACGAAGCTTTTGCGTTTGTCGCGTTTGAGGAACCCACTTTTTGTTGCCTCACCTGCAATCTCGAGCGCGCCCGGTTCGAAAAAGCTGCGCGTGACGAGGAAGGCCCCGGCAAACTCTTCGACAGATTGACCAACCAGTTCGGCGGACGTAATCAATCGCTCCATCATCCCAGCGGTTGCCGCCTCGCGGGAGTCATTTAAGTTTGCAACGAGCAGCGGCCCACCCATGCGGTCGCGCAAAACGATGTCAAACGATTCTTCGAGCGTTATCTCTTCCCCATCTTCCATGGTCTGTACCTCGATTATCCCCCCAAGCTCAGCGCGGTCAACGTTCGGCAAGACATCATAGAGCTCCTGAAGGGGTTTTGCGTGTCCAGTATCCCGTATCTCGAACAGCAGTTCGCGCACGAGCCATTCGACAAACTGATACTCAACGGTACTATCCAGAAATTCCGCATATGTTTGGCCGCCCACGGAAACGGAGTTCGCATCGAACTGTGTGTGTTTTTCGAGCCGTAGATTGTTGTTGAGTTCCTGTCGGCTAGCATCCCCATCATGTGCTGTATCAAGCGTTGTGTCACCCTTTGATTTGTAGCGGAAGAAGATGTCAGTTCCTTGGAGTGCTTCTTGCGGGGTAATCCGCTGTTCGGCATCGGTTGCGGCACCGAACTCACTCTCTAGACGAGTTATCTCAGACTCTAGCTGTTCAACCTCTGCAGCCAATTCATTCCGTTCCGAACGAACTGCTTCAAGCTCTGCTGTCAGCTCTTGATTTTCCGCTTCGAGCTCGTCCCGCTCGGTTTCAAGTTCCTCGACTCGTTCGTCAAGCTCTTCCTTTTTGGCTTCAAGCTCCGATACTCTCGCTTCCTGTGCAGCAGCCTCAGCGCCATCCGATTCAGACGACTCATCACTGTCTGGGACCTTCCTTTCCGTGTCGTCAGCTGGCTGACTTGCTGGCGCAGTAGAGTCAGTTTGTGGTGGCGATTGGACCGGTGTGGTGGTACGAGCTTGCTCTTGGCTCTGGGATGGTGCTGGTGATTGCTGGTGCGATTGGTGGGCAGGCTGCTGTCTCTGTTCAGGCGGCTGGCTAGTCGGTCGTCCCGCATGTGTCCTTGTTGCAGGCTCTGTCTGTTTCTCCTGTGTCCGGGTGGGGTCGAGCGACGGAACCGAGTATGTCTCTATCGGCTGAGAATGTCCTTGGGATTGTCTGATAGGTCCTTGTTTTCCCTGTCTGGGTGAGGTCTGTGAGTGAGTGGACGGCGGGACTGATTCGGTGGGTCGATGTGAATCAGCCTGCGTGGACGTTGTATCAGTACGAGCCGGGCCAGACTGTGGTGAATCTGTCTGTGTCTGACTCCTGTCTGGGGTGTTCTGGTCCTGCTGAGTCTCGCTTTCGTTTTTGGAACGGGTATCCGCTGCTGTATCAGCGGATGATTCCGCTGACTCACGGTTGCTCTCAGACCCAGTATACTTGTCTTCAGTCTCCTCACCAGGTGAACTCTGCTCGGGGGTTACTCGGTCGCTCGTAGTCGATTCGTCGTCCGTGCCCGTTGTTTCAGCAGCGTCATCTGCTGGAGAGTCTCCCATAGCGTCGGCACCCGCGTCAGTCTCCGGTGCTTGAGTATCCCCAGCTTCGGAATCGTCGTCTGGTTCCGCTTCAGCTGGTTCGGGTGGCTCCGGGAGGTCGAGTGGTGAAATTTCTGCGGGGCGAATCTGGTAGATACCAACCTCATCGTTAGCCGTTTCGAACGCTTCATCACCGTCAATAAGCCGTGCGGATTCCCCAACGAAGCCGACGCTCATTGAGCGGCCACCATGGTAAACCAGGTAATAATCCCCAGATAGTACGTTTTCGGATAGTTCGATATAGCCGGTAAACCCGCCATCAGAGAGCTTGCTATCGACTTCAGCAAGACTTGTCTTTTCGGAATAAAACTCATCGCGGACGCCCTCGTTGTCTGCTTGCATCACCGCAAGCACCGGAAGTGCGGGAGATGGCGATTCGTAGGCCGTGCCCGCAGCCCCGTCAAAATCAGTTATGTCGCCATCTTCAATTCCGATTGCAACACCTTTGGTCATGAACAATGCTGTACTGCCAGTCCGGATAACGCCCGAAAACTCCTCTTCGGCGAGGTCAGTGAGTGTCTGATACCCCTCCGTGAAC